>VOFG01000842.1_pt1 | contig 10097 bp, 12 predicted proteins | sample 5384171 | NCBI WGS metagenome assembly VOFG01 (sample SAMN12384726, study PRJNA508395) | human gut metagenome | isolation source: healthy gut F | host: Homo sapiens | reverse complement strand
GGAATGGACGGAAGGTTTCCGATGAAGCCCCACGAGGGGAAGCCACACGTTGTCAATGGCGGAGTAATTGAAAAATTTTCACTTCCCGGCCCGAAAGCACGCAAAGTTCCGGGAAACGGAGTATTGATCCACAACCGGACTCTTCCACCCTTGACGGCGCGCGGATCACCCACATCCGGCTCTTCCATTCCGGTTTGCCATTCCAATCCGTCCGAACGTCTTCCAGAGGAAGAAGGCGGATATGGTCTTTCAATAACAGCCTTTCCTGATGCGTTCCACGGAACGAGCCTGTTCCCCGGCCAAACGCCGGCCGTCCCCTTCCCCGCGGGAAACGACCAGAAGTTTTCCTTCCTCTCCCCCTTCAGCCAATTCACGTGCGCAGCTCCCGTTCCACGGCCCTGTTCCAGCGTTCCCAAAACCGTCAAATACGGCAGGCATCCCCTGCCGTCCATCCGGCCGGAAAAATTCATGCCAAACATTCTTCTCACGCTGGGAAAAAGTAAAAAGACACCTCCCAGAAAGACGGAAAGGGCCAATGCCCCCAGTATGGATATCCAGCGCAACACAACTCAGATGGCCGCCACATGTTAACCGATTCCGAAACTACGGAAAACAGAAAACCCATCTTCCGCGCGGAACCGTTCACTTCGCCTCGAAACAGTCCGCAAGACGGAAGATGGGGGAGCAATCAACAAATTAATATTGAGCGAACTTAAAATTCGGGACCGTCACACCGCCGAAGATTCCGAATCCACGGGCTTCACGCGGGCCGAAGTTATAATCATTCGTCATGATGAACTTCTGGTCAAACAGGTTTTCCAGACGCACATGGAGAGGGACACATTGTCCGTTGCCTGGTAACGCAAACAGGCGCGCCGTAAAGAAATTGTCCAGACGGGCATAATTGTAATCCCGTGCGTCCCATGGCGGCCGTTACGCCGAAGCCGACCGTCCTTTTCAACCGGGAGGTATAAACCTCTGCGTTGATGGTGTGGCGGGCGGTATTGGCCATCTGAATGGTTTCGTATTTGCCGATGGAATCGCGCTTGGGCATCGTGAAGGTGTAATGGCATAATAGCCGCTGTTCCACGCGTCCTTGAACTGTCCCTGAACGCCACTTCACGCCGTAGGAAGTGCAGTGGGAATAATTGGTGTAAGTGGTATAGGAGTTCGGCCAGGTGCCTGCGCTCATGGTGCCGATTTCATCGTCGATACGGGTCCAGAAGCCCGTCACGGAAGCATAATGGCCGTCCGCCAGACGCTGTTCCACCCCCCAGATCGCCGCCCAGGGGACTTGGACACATCCAGATCAGGGTTGCCAACATAACCATAATTGGCCGCATACTGCTCAAACCAGGTGGGCGCGCGGAAACCGGACCCTACGGAACCGAAAATACGGGTGGGGGAATCCTTGCCCGTCACTTTCAGGAATTGGAATAACGCCACGTAAAATGATTGTTCCAGACGGAATCATGTTCCAGGCGCAGGGCCACGCTGGCGTCAAAGCTGTCCGTGGGTGACCACATTTGCTCCGCAAAGAAGGCAAGCGTGCTCTGCCATTCATCCTTGGCCACGTAATTGTTTTCGCTCATGTAGTCGGAACGGTCCCAGGCCATGCCGGCGATGGTTTTCCATTCCTTGTTCCACGTCAGCGCATTACGCCACTCCGCCTGAAAACGGCGGTTGCGCATCACATTGGGCTGGAAATCAAATCCGGGAGTATGGCAGGAATAGTCCATGTTGTAATGCCCCACCATGAAGCTGGTGGACCACAGCTTGGAAATTTCCGCATCCACGTCCTGTCACCAGGTTGCTGCGGTTCTTGTCTTCCGTATTGTACAGATGGGGATCCGGAACGGAAGGCCACTGGTTATAATCCACATACGGCGTGGGATATTCAAAGTAGGAATCCAGGCGGCGATAGGTAAAAGCTCACCTTCACCTTGTCATTGATATCATAGCCCAGGCGCACGGCTTCCTGCCACTGGCGGAAATCGTTCATGCCTGTCCTGTTGTCATAAATGGCCGGATAGATTGACGGATCGTTTTCCGTAGTTTCAAACCCAACGCCTACAAAATAGGAAAGCTTCTTGATCTTGCCGGAGGAAGTGACATAACTGTTGAAAGAGCCGAAAGAACCGGCCTCCGCAAAAATCCTGGTTACGGGATCGCCTTCCCCCTCCGGAGTATCCATCGCGACAACGCCTCAATGGCGCCGGAACCAAAAACGGCGCCCTGCGCTCCTTTCACCACTTCCACATTGCCCACCGTAAAGAGATTGGTGATGCCCAGCAGCTTGTTGCCGGACATGTTGGCATCACTGATGCGCATGCCGTCAACCATGGTCAGAGTGTAGGTATCCTTGTTCATCCCGCGGATGACGGTGTTGCTCACGGAACCGCGCTGCCAGGTGCCGCCTCCGTCCAGCGTGAAAACGCCGGGCGTCTGGGAAAGGGCTCCCGTCAGGGTTTCAATGCCCGCCTTCTGGAATTCTTCCGGATTGATGATGGAAACGGACACTCCAGACCGGTTGTACGGCACGCCCACAAAGTGGGATGCCATAGTCAGTTCCGGCATAACCTGCATGGTTTCCGTCCTGACGGAGGGCTTGGAGTCTTCCTTTTAGCGGACTCGGCAAGAGAGGACTGGCCTGCGAATGCGGCAAGGCCAACAGCAATTGCGCCCATTTGAAGGGCTTTCTTCGTATAAAGCATGGTTGTAGTGCCTTACGTTCGGTAACTCGCCGAACAGTTGGACAACCTCACAGGCTGGTTTTCTGGCTTGCGAGGCAGGCTCGCTTACAGTGGCGGTACCGCTCCGGACTCACACCGGTATTCCCCATTTATTTCCTGCCCGGCTACGGACGTCCCTGAGGTCTGTAACCCTTCCCATAAGGGTTCATGGGACGGATGAAATACCAAAGAGACCGGTATGACAAGACAAAAAATTTTCTTTGAACATCAGATGAATTGCAGTCGTTTTCCCTTTTCAGCGTATTGTTCTCCATCCCTCTTTTCCTCACGGGGCTTTCCATTTTGTCTTGTCACTCCCGGCGCATACAGGACATGATGCGCTCATGACGCTCCTTGTTCCCACGTTCCCGCAACAGGAAGATTTCCCGTCTCCGGCGAAGCTTCCGGCTACGTGGAATTCCGAACTTGCAAGGCGCTTTTTTTCTCCGGCGCGGGCAGCCCTTCGGTACGCCGGTTCCAATTACTGTGGCATGAACGTTTTTTCACATGGCGGAGATTTAAAATCCCTGGCGGAGGAGGCCTGCCGCCCGGAACGGGATATTTTGGACTTCAGCGTCAACCTGAGGCCGGAAGGTATGCCGGAGTTCATCGTTTCAGCATTGTGGAAGGCCATGGAAAACGCAGTACCCTACCCTTCTCCGGATGCGGCGGATCTACGGGAACTGGCGGCGGTTCATTACGGGCTTCCTTCCGGCTGCTTCGTATTTGGAAACAGGGGCCAATGAACTCATTCACGCTCTTCCGCGCGCATTAAACCTTAAACAGGCCGTCATTCCGGAACCCGCTTTTTCCGAATACAGGCTGGCCTGCCTGCGCCACGGCACGGATGTTCTTTCCATCCGGACGGAGGAACGAAATTCCTTCCTCCCGTCTCTTTGCCGTCTGGAGGAACAGGCCGCAGACAGAAGCGCTGTTTTTCTGGCAAATCCCAGCAATCCGTCCGGCGGCCTGCTGGACGCAGCGGCCCTGCACAGGGTTGTCCAGAGCCGCCCCGAAGTCCTCTGGATCATTGACGAATCTTTCATGGATTACGTACAAGGAGCGGAATCACTGCTCCGTGAAGCGCCCTCCTTCCCAACCTGGTGGTTCTGCGCTCCCTGACCAATTTACGGCATGGCCGGCGTCCGGTGCAGTTTTCCATCTGTGCCGCTCCGCTCGCGGAGCGGCTGCGGCAATCCTGCCCGCCTGGAACGTGAATGCCTTTGCGGCGGCAGCGGTGAAGGCCGTGCTGGCACAGCCCTCCTCCTGGGCAGACAGGGAACGCACCCGGAACCGGGAACGCCGGGACGACCTGTTCCGCAGGCTCTCCTCCCTGCCGGGCTCCGCCGTACTCCCGTCCGAGGCCAACTTCCTTCTCTTCCGCCTGGCGAGGGCGCCTCATGGCCTGGCAGCCCGGCTCCTGAAAAAATACGGCATCGCACTGCGCGACTGTTCCAATTATCCGGGGCTGGAAACGAGCGGCTGGTTGCGCTCCGGCGTCCGCACGCCGGAGGAACACGCCCTGCTGGCGGAAGCTCTGCGCGCCGAACTGGCGGGAAACGGCCCCTCCATTATCCGTAAGGCTCCCAAACCGGCCCTGATGATTCAGGGCACCTGCTCCGATGCAGGAAAAAGCGTTCTCACGGCAGCCCTGTGCCGCATTTTCCTTCAGGACGGCTATCACGTGGCGCCGTTCAAGGCGCAGAACATGGCTCTCAACTCCGGCGTAACTGCGCTGGGAGAGGAAATGGGCCGCGCCCAGCTGGTGCAGGCCCAGGCCTGCCGCATTGATCCGGATGCCAGAATGAACCCCATTCTTCTCAAGCCCCATTCCAATACCGGCTCCCAGGTGATCGTGATGGGGCGCCCCGTAAACCACATGGACGCGCGGGAATACTTCACGGCTAAAAGGCGCTTCTGGCCGGACGTATGCAAAGCATACGATTCCCTGGCGGACGAATATGAACTCCTCTGCCTGGAAGGGCCGGAAGCCCCGGAGAAATCAATCTGAAATCAGCAGACGTGGTCAACATGAACATGGCCCGCTACGCGCGTGCCAGAGTCCTGCTCGCCGGGGACATTGACCGTGGCGGAGTGTACGCCTCCTTTCTGGGAACGTGGATGACATTCGCCCCGTGGGAAAAAAGAACTGCTGGCGGGGTTCGTGGTCAACAAATTTCGAGGAGATCCGGATCTGCTGGCCCCGGCGCACAGCTACATGCGGAACCGTACGGGCAAGCCTGTGCTGGGCGTCATCCCGATGATGCGGGACATCAACATTCCGGAAGAAGACCGCGCCACGCTGCCCCCTGGCCACGGGGAGCACGGGAAACATGCGGATTGCCTGGATGTGGCCGTAGTCATGCCCGCCCACGTCTCCAACTTCACGGACTTCGCCCCTCTGGCGGCGGAGCCGGACGTCCGGCTCCGCCAGGTGCGGACACGGGAGGAATGGGAAATCCGGACCTGGTCATTCTGCCCGGCACTAAAAGCGTGGCTGCGGACCTGGCTTCTCTCCGTTCCGCCGGGCTGGAAGAACCCATCCGCCGTCATGCCGAAAAGGGAAAGTGGCTTCTGGGCGTCTGCGGAGGGCTGCAAATGCTGGGGACGGACATTCTGGACCCGCTGCACATGGAATCCCCGGAGGAGCGCACGCCAGGACTGGGGCTGCTGGAACTTTCCACCACCTTCTCTTCAGCCAAAAACCCTGATCAACGTGCGCCGGGCAAGCACGCCGCTGCCCGTTCCCGCCGCAGGTTATGAAATCCACCATGGCGTCACCAGCCATCAAGAATCCAGCCCCCCGTCATGTTCCGGGAAGACGGCTCCCCCTGCGGCTACGGCAAAGGCCGAATCTGGGCCACGTACCTGCACGGCATGCTGGACGGCGACGAGTTCCGCCGCGCATTCATCAACATGGTCAGGAAAGATTCAGGGCTGAAAGCCAACCCAGCCCTGCACACCGCCTATGACCTGGACGGAGCGCTGGACCGCCTGGCGGACGTGGTCCGGAAACATCTGGACCTGAAAACCATTTTACCGAGCTCTCCAACTGAAACGCTGACCCATGTTCCCGTGCCCGTTCATCCTGCCTGCGGCCTTCCTGCTGGATATTCTGGCGGGAGAACCGCCCAACAGGTTCCATCCCGTCTGTTTGATCGGCCGGTGCGCGCGCCGCATGGAAACACTGGCGAGGCAAAGGTGGGGAGGAACTTTTCATGCGGGAATGGCGGCAGCGCTGGCAACCTGCATTGCCGCATGGTTCGGCTGCGCGGCGCTCTTCCTTCCCTTTTCCCTGTTACCCTCCCCTGGGCACCCTGGATTCCGTCCGTTCTGGTCATTTACATCTGCATGGCCCCGCGCAGCCTGGCCGAGCATGCCCGGAAGGTGGAAAACGCCCTGCGCAGCGGGAACGCCGGAGAGGCCCGGCACTCCGTCTCCATGATCGTGGGACGGGATACGGAACGGATGGACGTCTACGGCATCGCCAGAGCGGCCATTGAAAGCGTGGCGGAGAACTTGACGGATGGCGTTTTTTCCACCCTGTTCTGGGCCTCAGCAGGCTGCCTGGCAGGAGGGCGCCTCCGGGGCGGCTTCCGCCGCGCTGGCGCATCGTGTTTTCAACATCCTGGATGACATGTGGGGGAAAAAAAATGACCGGTACAAACACTTCGGCACCTTTGCCGCACGCACGGATGACGCGCTCAACTTCATCCCCCGCACGCCTTATTTTACCGTGTATTTCCTTTTCCTCCCTGATGGTGAAAGGAACCTCCGCCCGGAGGGCGCGCTCACCATGGGATGGGCCTTCCGGAACGCCCACGCCAGCCCCAATTCCGCATGGAGCGAAGCGGCCTTCGCTGGAGCGCTGGGCCTCCGTCTCGGGGGCCCGGTCTCTTACAAGGGAATTCCTGCAAACTACCCCTGGATAGGAACAGGGCGAACCAAAGCCTCCGCCAGCGACCTGGCCCTGGCCATTCGGCTCATGTGGACGACTGCCGCCACGGGTACGCTGGCGTTCACTCTCCTTCTTCTCTTCACCCCCCACTTCTGGACATCATGAACAAACTGCATATCCCCCCCCGTTGGACGAACAGGCCGCAAAAGCGGCCCTGGAACATCAGAAAAATTCTGGCCAAGCCTCCCTTGCCCTGGGAAAACTGGAACCCGTGGCCATCCGTATTGCCGGCATGACCGGCAATCCCGCGCCGCGCCTGAAGGACAAAGCCATAGTCCTGTTCGCCGCGGACCACCACATCGCCGACCACGGCCTCAGCCTGACATCCACGGACGTCACCTACATCCAGACCCGCAACTTCCTTCAGGGAGGAGGCACGATCAACGCCTTTACACGCAACGCGGGAGCACGCCTTTCCGTAGTGGACGTGGGCGTCAATTACGACTTCGGCGACCTGCCGGGGCTGGTCAAAAGAAAAGTCATGCACGGCGCCAACGACTTCAGCAGGGGGCCGGCCATGACGCGGGAACAGGCCCAGAAATGCCTGCAAGTGGGCATTGACATGGCCCGTGAAGAAAAAACAAAGGGCTGGACATTGTGGCCGCCGGAGAAATGGGCATTGGCAACACCACCCCTCTTCCGCCATCGTGGCCGTGCTCACAGGCACCCCTGTGGAAACCGTGACGGGACGCGGTTCCGGCGTCAGAGGAGAAGTCATCCGCAAAAAAATAAAACTCATCGAACAGGGGAATCGCCCTGAACAAGCCAGACCCTTCCGATGCCATTGACGTGCTGGCGAAGGTGGGAGGACCGGAAATAGGAGCCATGGCCGGACTGATGCTGGGGGCGGCCTCCTGCGCGTCCCCATCGTCATTGACGGCTTCATTGCCGGGGCGGCCGCGGCCATCGCCCAGGGCATTCGCCCGGAAGCGGCGCAATACTTCATCGGCTCCCACAACTCCGCGGAACCGGGGCATAAGCTCATTATGGACCACATCGGCGTCACCATGTACATGGACCTGGGCCTCTGCCTGGGGAAGGCACGGGGCGGCCCTGTTCTTTTCCCCTGCTGGACGCCGCCACGCGCGTACTTTCTGAAATGAAAACCCTGCCGGAACTGGACATCACCGTTCCGCGCTGACCCTTCTTCCCTGTATCCATGGCTGTCATCACCACCATCCGCTCCGCCTTCGGCTTCCTGACCCGGCTACCCGTAGGGCCGTGGCCGCTGCAAAATGACCTGAACGGAATTTCCGCCTGGCTACCGCTGGTTGGCCTGGTGGTGGGGGGCTTGCGGGTGGCCTGACCTGGACGGCAACCCTGCTCTTCCCCCTGGTCTGCGGCGTTATCGGCTGTGCCTGCTGGGTAGTCGTCACAGGCGGCCTGCACCTGGACGGAGTAGCGGACTGCGGAGACGGGCTTCCCATTGAAGTATCCCGGGAACGCAGGCTGGAAATCATGAAAGACTCCCGCCTGGGGACCTTCGGCGGCACGGCCCTGTTTTTCAACCTGGCGTTCAAGGGAGCCGCCCTGGCGACTCTGGCGGCCCACGGCTCCTGGGAACTTCTGCTCACGGCGTGCGCTCTGGCAGGATTGCTTGCCCGCAGCCAGATATTCATCGCCATGCGCTTTCCGGGCGCACGGCCTGGAGGCATGGGGAAGCGTTCAAGCAGGGAACGCGCCCCGGGCACGCCCCTGGCTGCCGCAGCCGTCACCCTGGCTGCCTGCGCTCTGGCAGGATGGAACGGGCTGTACGCCCTGCTCTCCGCCCTGGCCGGCTCCATGGGCCTGCTTCTATACGCGCGCCGCCGCCTGGGCGGCGTTACCGAGGGATGTATTCGGCTGTACCGTAGAATGTACGGAATGGCTTGTCCTGCTCACCTTCTGCACTTTATGAAAACTTCACACAAATGCCGCGTTCCAGGCCTCAACATCGGATGCACCTCCTTCATCATCCCGGACTACTACGTGCCCTCCATCAGGGAATGCGTCCATTACGCGGATGATGTCGCTCTGCTCCTGCTGGAAGCCGGAGAATGCGGAAAGGAACTCATTACCCCTGCGGAAATACGGGAACTGGCCGGAATCGCTGCAGATGCCGGGGGTTACCTGGAACGTCCACCTGCCTACGGACGGCGGCTTCGCCACGGAGGAATCAGGGCGCCGCTACACGGAAAACATCATTCGCGCCATTGACCTGACACGGGAACTGGAGCCCCACACCTGGGTCATGCATGTGGTCACGGACCATATCCCCGGTCCTGATATGCGCCCCCATCTTACGGAACGCAAAACGGAACGAATCCTCCGCAGCCTGGAGCAAATCACGCCCCACCTGCCCGCTCCGGAATGCCTGGCCCTGGAAAACCTTGGAACGCCACCCGACCGACTACCTGGACAAGCTGGTCTCCGCCACGCCCCATTCACGTTGCTTTGACATAGGCCATGTCTGGAAAGAAGGCCTGCGGCCGGAAAAACTTCTGCCGCTCTGGCTGCCGGACATACGCATGTGCCACCTGCACGGGCTGGAAAAACGGGACCACAAATCCCTGCACCACATGCCTGCCGCTACGCTGGACGCCATTCTGCACCCCATGTGGGACCTTCATTTCTCCCCCCTTATTACGCTGGAAGTCTTCAGCCTGGATGACTTCCTGAACTCCCACCAGGCCATGCTGGAATCCATGAACGCTACATCACCAAACACTGACGCCAATACCGCACGCATGACGCTCGTCCTGGGCGGCATCAGAAGCGGCAAAAGCCAATACGCTGAACAAATAGCCGCCGGATTCGGGAAAAAAATCCTGTACGTCGCCACGGCGGAAGTCTGGCCCGGAGCCGGCTCCATGGAATACCGCGTGCGCAAGCACCAGGAACGCCGTCCTAAAAAGCTGGCTCACGCTGGAATGTCCCCGTCATGTAGCTTCTGCCGTCGGGAATCCGGCTTGCTGGACCAGGTGGACGGCGTCATTCTGGAATGCGTCACCCTGCTCGCCTCCAATACCCTGTACGCCCAGAAGGACCCCACGGACTACGAGCCGTTCCAGGAAGCGCTGATTGAGGAAATAGAAGCTTTGAAAAAGCTCATCCGCCAAGCCCCGTACCATGGGTGCTTGTTTCTTCTGAAAACCGGCATGGGCATCAGCCAGTCAGATGCGGAAACGCGCCACTACTGCGACGGGCTGGGCATTGCCAACCAACTCCTTGCCAAAAGCGCGGATGAAGTCTACTTCATGGTGGCGGGACTACCCCTGACCGTGAAAAAAGGCTGAAACGCCAACCATGGAATTTTCATCGGCTTGCGCACATGAAACACAAAGAAACATGCCGGAAATTAAGCCGCGCCACTCATTCAACGGGAGCGGCGCAAGACATGAAGCCTCCCAAGCCAGGCCGTCATCACG
>VOFG01001689.1_pt1 | contig 10146 bp, 20 predicted proteins | sample 5384171 | NCBI WGS metagenome assembly VOFG01 (sample SAMN12384726, study PRJNA508395) | human gut metagenome | isolation source: healthy gut F | host: Homo sapiens | reverse complement strand
GCGCCACTCGCGCTATCCGGTCTGCGACGAAAGCGTGGACAATGTTGTGGGCGTGCTAAACGCGAAGGATTACTTCCGCTTAGACGATAAGAGCCGCGAAAACGTGATGGAACACGCGGTCAAGCCGGCGTATTTCGTGCCGGAGGGGCGTAAAGCGGACGTCCTGTTTCGCAGTATGAAGCAAGCAGAACCCAGTTCGCGGTCGCCTCGACGAGCACGGCGGCATGAACGGTATTATCACCATTAACGATTTGGTCGAGCAGCTTGTCGGCGCGCTCGACGACGTGGAGAGGACGCGACGAAACCCGCGCAGGAAATTGAACGGACGGACCGGCAATGGAATATTCTGGCAGCGCGCGGACTTAGAGGACGTCGCACAGCAGTCGGGCGCGCGACGCTGCCGACGGACGAATATGAGACGTTCGGCGGCTTTTGTGTTCGGCGTGCTCGGCACAATCCCGGACGACGGGACCCAGCTCGAGCTCGACGCCTGCGGCCTGCATATTAAGGTGCTTGAAGTCAGGGAGCACCGTATGGAGCGCGCGGCGGTCTGCCTGCTGGCTACGGCAAAAGAGGAGGTATGAGACGGATGCAATGTCCAAAATGATTTTGTTCGACTACGGCCATACGCTGATTTATGAAGAAGAGGCCGGGACGCTGTGCGGTACGCGCGCACTGATGCCATACATCACGAAAAACCCGAACCATTATACCGCTGAGCAGATTGCGGCCTATGCAAGCCGGCTCTATGAAGCGGTAGGCACGCCGGTACGGGCGGCTGGGCTGACTTTCACAACCTGATTTACCAGCGGCTTCTGTATGAATCCCTCGAAGTCGAGTTTTCCTCTGCACCGGAGGAGGTCGAGACAATCTTTTGGGACAAACACATATCCCGGTAAACCAATGCCCGGCGCGCAGGAGTTGATTACGTTTTTAAATAGCCGCGGTATCCGCAGCGGTGTAATCAGCAATATGGCGTTCTCCGGCAATAGTCTGCGTGCGCGGTTGAACCGCCTGCTGCCGGAAAACCGGTTTGAATTTGTGCTTACCTCGAGCGAATACCTTCTCCGAAAGCCAAACAAGCTTCTTTGCGCTTGCACTTAAAAAAGCGCAGTTAGACGCGTCGGAGGTGTGGTTTTGCGGCGACAATGTGGACGCCGACGTTTTAGGCGCAGCCGGAGCTGGGTTATATCCGGTCTGGTACGAGAGCATTGGCATGCTCCTACCGCGAAAAGCTCAACAGCTTCCAGTAGGATGCGATTGTCTCCATATTCATGACTGGTCAGAGCTGAGCGCATTTTTACGCCGGCTTTACATAAATTTTTCTTGTAAAATGGACCGGCCCGGTTTATACTACTCTATATAGGAGGCGAAGACATGAATTTTACAATTGCGCATAACAACATCACCGTATTGACTTGGACAAAAGCCTTGCGTTTTATGAAGAAGCGCTCGGTATGACGCCCATAAAAACAACAGAAGCGGCGGACAAAAGCTTCAAAATCGTATTCTTGGCGACGGCGCGTCGGCGCACAAGCTTGAGCTGACGTGGTACCGCGACAAAGCAGAGCCGTGGAACCTCGGCGATAACGAGATTCACACCGCGTTTGTGACCGACGACTTTGACGGCGCATATGCAAAGCATAAAAAAATGGGCTGTATCTGCTTTGAAAATACGGCGATGGGTCTCTACTTTATCGCCGATCCGGACGGCTATTGATTGAAATCCTGCCCGAAAAGCGCTAAACCGGCGCTTTTCTTTTTTTTCAAATTTCCGGGAAATTTGAATCGAATATTTTCACATTTTGTAGCTTTTTTCATAAAACTGTAGACAAATGGGACGCTTTATTATATAATTTTATAGGTTTAGGCTGCTTTCTATGGCGAGGCGGCCGATTCTAAAATAATAAAGTGGAGGGATCGTATATGCAGAAGCAAAAGCTAACCGGCAAGACTACGCGCTCGGCATCCAGCATTTGTTTGCGATGTTCGGCGCGACTGTGCTCGTGCCGCCCTGACGGGCTTTGACCCGGCGGTGGCGCTTTGTAACGGCCGGTATCGGCACAATTATTTTCCATTGTTGTACAAAGTTTAAGGTTCCGGTGTTCGTCGGCTCTTCGTTCGCGTTTATCGCAGCGGTCAGCGCGGCGGTCGAAACAAAGGGCATCGAGTACGCACAGGGCGGCATCATGGCGGCCGGCCTTGTGTACCTAATTTTTTCGCTGATTGTATACTTGATCGGCTCGACCGAATTAAAACATTTTCCCGCCCGTTGTTACAGGTCCAATCATCGTGGTAATCGGCGTCGGCCTTGCGGGTACGGCAATCAACGACTGCCTTAACGGTGTTTCCGTTGCTGGCGGCATCGGGGCGGAGGCTGGGATTAACCTTTGCAATCGCCGCGTTCACACTCGCAGTTGTAATCATTTGCACGCTGTTTGCAAAAGGGCTTTTTTCAAGCTTGTACCAATTTTGATTGGTATTGCATCAGGCTACATACTCTGCGTGATACTGAATCTCTGCGGCGTATTTGCGATGGATTTTTCCGCAATCGGAAACGCGGCATGGATTAACATTCCATACGTAACAGAGTTTACAAATAGTTTTGGGCAGACGACAACGTTTTTCTCACTGCCGAAGTTTGACTGGGGTATTATTCTTTCGATTGCGCCGATTGCAATCGTTACCTTTATGGAACATATCGGCGACATTACAACAAACGGCACAGTTGTAGGTAAAACTTCTTTAAAGACCCAGGTCTGCACCGCACGCTTTTAGGCGACGGTCTTGCAACGTTTGCTGCCGGCTTTTTAGGCGGACCCGCGAACACGACCTATTCGGAAAACACGGGTGTGCTCGCAACGACGAAAACTATAATCCGGCGATTCTGCGCCTTGCGGCTGTATTTGCCATTATTTTAGGTCTGTTCGGTAAGTTCGGCGCAGTGCTTCAGACGATTCCCGGCCCGGTCAAGGGGCGGCGTTGAGCTGATGCTGTTCGGCATGATTGCCAGCATTGGTATCCGTTCGCTCGCGGAGGCCAACCTCGACTTCACACATTCGAGAAACCTCACGATTGTGGCGGTTATCTTGACGACAGGGCTTGGTATCGGCGCAATCGGCGGTATTCCGGTCGTAATTGGTTCAGTTATGCTCAACATTTCCGGCCTGTTTGTTTGCGACTGTGCTGGGCGTATTGTTAAACGCGATCCTGCCAAAGGAAATCTAAATGCCTGCCAGTGATAGGAGACAGCAGTATGGAGCTTACACTGCACAAGCAAATTCGGAAAACGCACCGCTGCGCAAGAGCTTTGACGCGCTGGCACAAAAGACCTTCGGAATTTCCTTCGAGGGATGGTATCGGGCGGGGCACTGGTCGGACAGCTACATCCCTTTACGTTCTTGCTGAGGGGGATACGGTGCTTGCAAACGCGTCCGTCAACGTTATGGACTTTTTATGGTGCGGACAGAGCCGGCGCTATATTCAGATTGGCACGGTCATGACGGAAGAAACGCACCGAGACCGCGGGCTGTCGCGCCGGCTGATTACTGCAATTTTAGCGGATTGAAGGATAGGTGCGACACGGTCTACCTTTTTTCGCCAACGATTCCGTATTAAATTTCTATCCAAAATTTGGGTTTTGTAAAGCGCAGGAATATCAATATAGTATGCAATTGCCGGACGGAACAGGAAGTGCGAAAAAAGATAAATATGGAAAAACCGGACGGACAGGCGCCCTGCGGTCGCAGTGGATTGTCCAATCCTTTTTCCGCGCTGCAAATGACGAAAAACTACGGCCTAATCGCCTTCTACTGCCTTTCCTCTTTAAAGGACTGCGTTTACTATTCTAAGGCGCATGATGCTGTAATCATCGCCGCACAGGAGGACGGCGTCCTCGACTGCTACGACGTATTCGGCGGAAAGGGATTTTCGCTTGCGGAGGTTTTATCATCTGTGGCGGATGCGCAGACCACATCGGTGCGGCTCGGCTTTACGCCGTTGGAAACGGCAGGTTGTACCGCCGCGCCTTACCGCGAAGAGGACACAACGCTGTTTGTTTTGTCCGGCAAAGAAAATATTTTTACCGGCAGCCGGGTTCTATTCCCCTGCTGTCACACGCATAAGATTTCGTTTTAGTATATCATTTGGAAAGAAGGAAAACACATGGAAAAACAAGTACATATCATGGATCATCCATTGATTCTGCATAAAATTTCAATGCTGCGCTGCAAGGACACCTCCGTGAAGGATTTCCGTGAGCTGGCATATGAGATTGCGCTTTTGATGGGTTACGAGGCGACACGCGACTTGGCGCTGACGGAGCGCGAGGTTGAGACGCCGCTCGCAAAGACGACGGGCCGCTTCGTTGATAAGCAGGTTGCACTCGTGCCGATTCTGCGCGCCGGACTCGGTATGGTGGACGCACTTATGAGCCTAATCCCAGCCGCGAAGGTGGGCCACATCGGCCTCTACCGGGACCATGAAACGCTCCAGCCTGTGGAGTATTACTGTAAGCTTCCGCCCGATATCGCAGAGCGGCAGGTACTGTTTTAGACCCGATGCTGGCGACCGGAGGAAGCAGCGCGGCGGCAATCGACTTCATTAAAAAACGCGGTGCAAAGCGCATTAAGCTCATGTGTATCATTGCCTCGCCGGAGGGCGTCGAGGTCGTAACAAAGGCGCACCCCGACGTGGAAGTGTTCTGTGGCATTGTCGACGAGCGGCTCAACGAAAACGGCTATATTGTTCCCGGCCTCGGCGACGCGGGCGACCGGCTGTTCGGCACAATCTAATTGATAAAACGATAAAACAGGAGGTGCAAATCGCCTCCTGTTTACTTTTTTTTCTGATTTGCAGTATACTATACGCAAGAACTTTGTTCTTGCGCGACGGCACGGACACGTGACTTTGTTCCATATTTATTGTATAATATCTTCTCACTTGGTAACGTAGGCCGAAAACGGATATGAAAGGCGGTAGACGAAACGAATGAAACTCAAAAATTTAACAAACTATCTGATCGCCGCCGCCGTGCTGATTGCCGCCCTGTGCGGTTTTTTAGCGCTGGCGCAAAGCGGCGTCAGCACAAAAAGTCTGTTTTGCACTAAACACCTACACCACTGTCACGGCGTACGGCGCAGGGGGCAGTGCAGCCGCCGACGCGGCAGCCGAAAAAATTCATGCGGTGGAGGAACAATTCAGCGCCTATCTTGACACGAGCGAGGTCGCATACGTCAACAGCATTGACAAAAAAAATGTGCCGATTCCGGTCAGCGACGCGCTGTTTTCCGTGTTACAAGCCGCGCTCGCCTACTCGGAACAGACGGGCGGGCGGTTCGACATCACAGTTAAGCCGATTACAGACCTATGGGCCTTTTTCCTCGGCGAATCCGCGCGTCCCCGCGGAAGCGGAGTTTGATGCGCTTGCGCGGACAGGCTACCAAAACGTCGTTTTGGATGAAATAAATAAGACGGTTACGTTTTTAAAAGGACGGGATGCAGCTTGATTTAGGTGGTATTGCAAAGGGCTATGCGGCCGATGAAGTTGCAAAGACGGTAGCGGACAGCGGCTGTAACAAGGCGCTGTCGACTTGGGCGGAAATATTATGCTGCTCGGGCAAAACAACACCCCATGGGACAATTTCTGCAACAACTGGCTATCGCAGGACATCAACCGGGCGTGGCGCGTCGGGATACAAACGCCGTTTGCACCGACAGGCTCGTATCTTGCCGTCGTTTCTGTACAAAATACGCCCGGCGGCCGGACAAGCGTCGTCACCTCCGGCGCATATGAGCGCAATTTCACACAGGATGGCATTTTATACCACCATATTATTAATCCGACTACCGGATATCCTTATTACGGCATTGTAGACAGCGTCACTGTGATTGAGCACGCTCAATGGAGGCGGACGCGCTCTCGACTTCAATCTTTATGATGAATATTGAGGCGGGTCTCGCGCTGGCACGCGAAAACGGATATGACGTTTTAATTGTAGATAAAACAAAAAACTCCACACGACGCTCGACAAGAATCGTGTGGAGCTTACAGACAGCGCGTATTCGTTCGCAGAATAAATCTATTTTGTCTTAGGGCACAGCGGCGCTTTTGCAGCCAGCAACGTCGTATTTTCCAGCCGGAGCATCAGCTTCACATCGGCAAAGCCCGCCTCCTGCAAAAGCCGTATCTGATTATCAATACTGCACGGCGTATCATAGTGGTACTCCCGATTGCGCCCTCCCCATCTCGCTTAGCAGGCGTTGCCCTCTGCAAACCAATGGTCTTCCTCCTGCTGTGTTTCCACCATATAATCGCACTCTAAATATACGCCGCCCGGCTTAATGGCAGCGCGCACCTTCGTACAGCGCGCGCTTTTTCGCGTGGGTAAAGTGATGCATCGTCTGAAACGATACCGCCGCGTCAAACGCCTCTGCGCCAAAATCAAGCTTGAAATAATCTCCACAAATGAGCGTAAGCTGTTTTCCGGATGCTTCTGCCGCAGCTTGTCGAGCATTGCCTGCGTCAGGTCGACGCCCGTCACCCGCAGCGCCGGGAACCGCTTAAAAATCTCATCCAGCTCAAGCCCCGTCCCACAGCCCAAATCCAGCAGCGTTCGGGTCTGTGCCGGCAGCAGCTGTGCCATCTTACGGTAGCCCTCCCTACATCCCACAACCTCAGTCAGCATGTGGCTATCATATTCTTCTACCCGCTTTTGAAAAAACGCCTCCATCTTTTCCATGAATATATCCTTTCTTATGCACCCTCTGCGATTTTCCGAAGCGCGACAGCAAGCTGGTCCGGACACGACGTCTGCTTGTTCCCCACACCGCGTTCCCGCAAGCGCATCAATGACTTCTTCTACCTTTCGACCGCGCGCAAGGCTGGCAATCCTTTCCGTTGCCGTTACATCCGCCGATAAACGCCACGTCCTGTACAATTCCGTCCTCGACCTCGATATCAATTTGCATCGCGCAGACGCCCTTTGGCTGAAACGTATACCGCATTGTGACACCTCCCTTTTAACAATAAAAAACAGGGCCTTCACACCCGCGAAAGCCCCTGTCAAACTCCTACATTAAAGCGCAGCCTTCGACTGCTCCACCAACGCCGTAAACGCCGCCGGGTCCGCAATTGCGATCTCGGAAAGCATCTTTCTGTTGATGTCGATGTTCGCCTTTTTCAGGCCGTTCATGAAGCGCGAATAGTTCATGCCGTTCATCTTCGCAGCCGCGCTGATTCGGGCAATCCACATCCGGCGGAAGTTTCTCTTCTTCTGCTTTCTGCCGATGTAATATACGAGCGACTTCATTACCGCTTCGTTCGCTGTACGGAACAGTTTGCTCTTCGCACCGCGATAGCCCTTCGCGAGCTTTAAAACCTTTTTTATGTCTTTTCTGGTGGTCAACGCACCCTTTACTCTTGCCATTGCTTATTTCCCTTCTTTCCGAATCGTAATATTATTTGTATGGAATCAATTTCTTGATCGTTGCCTCGTTTGCTGCGCTTGCATAAGCAGCCTTTCTAAGGCCTCTTTTCCGCTTCGTCGTCTTCTTCGTCAAAAATGTGGCTCCTGCATGCGCTGCCCCTTTTTACCTTACCCGACTTTGTTAAAGAGAAACGCTTCGCCGCGCCTCTGTGCGTCTTTATTTTCGGCATTTGTGTACACTCCTTCCAGTTCATTCTCTCTCAATTTATTATAGCCATTTCCCCAAACGGGTCAATGAATTATAATCTATTTATTATAATCTCTTACAATACTTTTTATCTTTTAGACGGCCGCTCCGGTCTTCTCCCATATGCGGCAAGTAAATATCCCCTGCGCTGCAAGGCCGTCAGTTCGTTTCCTTTGCCGTCTTGGGCACCATAAACATCGCCATGTTGCGGCCCTCAAACTTCGCATTCTTTTCAACTGTGCCATACTCCGATGCAGCTTCAGCAAACCGCTTTAACAGCTCTGCGCCAAGCGACGAGTGATGGATTTCGCGGCCGCGGAACCGCACCGTTACCTTCACTTTGCTCCTGCTCTTTAAAAACTTGACCGCCGATCCTACCTTCGTTTCAAAATCATGTGTGTCAATAGACGGCGACAGGCGAACCTCTTTGACTTCGACAACCTTCTGGTTCTTACGGTTTTCCTTTTCCCGCTTCGCCGCTTCAAATTTATATTTGCCGTAGTCCATAATCTTGCATACAGGCGGCTTCGCCTGCGGCGCGATTTTTACAAGGTCCAAATTCGCGTCAATCGCCATCTGCTGCGCCTTGTCGATTGCGACAATACCAAGTTGATCGCCGTTCTCGCCAATCAGACGGACCTCTCTGTCACGGATTTGCTCGTTGATTTGCTGCTCTCTGTTACTAATAAATATCACCATCCAGTATAATATATTTAAGGCCCCAGCGCCCCATTTACAAGTGAAAAAACAAAAACGGATAAACGACAAGGTTTATCCGTAAAATACATACATCGCCCATCTATATATGAGCCACGACATATTCAACCGGACCAGCCTTTGCCGTACGGTGAGAGTAATCTACCTACTCTGCTTTGTTTTCTAAAGTAGTATATCACGCCGCGCCGCGTCTGTCAAGTATTTTTTCTACACCAAGCATTTCGCCAAAAAATTCCTCCACAGCGATCCAGTCCTCAATTCGGCCCTGCTTGATCGCATAGTCAATCTCTGCAATATCCTTAACCGCCCTGCATAAAAACGCCTTTGTCAGACCGCTGCGCCGCGCCCACATAATCGCGCACAAAATACGGCGGCACTTTAATTTTCGCGGCGATGTTGCCATGCGGGCTTTGCTGCGCGCCAGTAAAATTTTTGTGTGCAGAATCCGCTCAAAAATTCGTCAGCAAAGTGCCAGCACCATAAACGCCGACTCCTTAAAGCGTTTTAGCGCATCAAGCTGCTCAAATACGGCGCGCGCATCGCGCCGCAGCATCGCATTAATCATTTCAAATACGCGGCTCTGCGGCATCTTTGTAACAATTTTGTCGATGTCGCCCTTTGTAATCCGGTCATCACAGTAAGCGAACAGCTTCCAGCTCGCGCTTTATATTATTCATCCCAATCGTCGCAGCTGCGGATTAAATATTCGATGTCCGGCTTCGTAATCGCCTTTACCCGCTTCGCGGCAGCCACGGCCGACCCAATTGATGAGCTCAACGCCCTCTAAATAGGCGCACTCGACCGCCTCCCCGGCCTTTGCAGCCGCTTTATACAGCACGCTGCGCTTATCTACCTCCTCCTCATAAAACGCTATCACAGCGTAATCCGGCACGGTTTTTAAGCGCCGCAGCCCAGAAAGTCTTCGCCTCTTCGCTGGCTTTCGCGAAAACGCCGCTGTACTTGACGAGAAGCATCTTTTTTGCGCCATCATAGGCGGCGTTTCGAGCGCAATCGTAATTTCGTTATAGTCCTGCTTCGGCCCCTCGAATACAATATAGTTAAAGTCAGCAAAGTCCTCCTCTACAATGTTTTTCTTCAGCATTCCAAAAGTAGTAGCTCTTTAAAAGTCCTCCTCACCAAAGAACAGGTAAACGTTTTAAACGCCTTCGACGACAACTGCTGCTTTAAATTCATCAGTCCGCCGGCTGTGGTATTTTTAGCCATATGCTTGCCCCGCTTTTCAAAAAGTTTGTTCGTACGGCGGCCGCTCATAAAACGTTTCAATCCATTTCATCCGTCGCCGCCGACGTAAAGCTGATATCCCCTGCACTCGCTCGTCTGATAAATGTCGACATTGTTTCTCACCAGCGTGGTAATCGTTTCACGAGCCGGAAACCCGTAACTGTTGTCTTTTCCTTCACTAATTATAGCATACTTCGGCGCGCATGTCTTGATAAATTTTTCTGTGCTGGAGGTTTTCGAGCCGTGGTGCGCAACTTTGAGCACATCTGCACGGATTGCGTCGCCATATTTTGCGACCTTGCTCTCCGCCTCCAGCTCGATATCGCCGGTGAACAGAAACACTCGTTTCCCCATACGTCAATTTCAAAACGAGCGACTTGTTGTTTTCGCTAAACGCTCTGTTTTCTGGGTTCTTTCCGGGTCGGCGCAACGCCTTCGAACCGCACGCCGTCAATTGTTAGGCTGTCGCCCTCCATGAAGTATAGAACGTTGATTCTTTTTTCTTTCGCCGTC
>VOFG01004088.1_pt1 | contig 10156 bp, 14 predicted proteins | sample 5384171 | NCBI WGS metagenome assembly VOFG01 (sample SAMN12384726, study PRJNA508395) | human gut metagenome | isolation source: healthy gut F | host: Homo sapiens | reverse complement strand
GTAATGGAATCCACGCCATCCCTGCAAATGTGGGTACGCCCCTTTGTGGTATAATCCCAATCTTCCGGCAGCGACAGCATGAGGGGAGAGAAGCCCCTTTGCCTTTAAGGACAGTTCCGTATTGCGCAGATGGGTGGTTACACATGTCGTGAAGTCCTTTCGTTTTTTCTACCCGAATACAGCCATTTCACAGCCTCCCCTTTCTCCGGTTATTTCCGTTACAAAGGCGCGGTCCCTGCGGTCATAGTGGAGGTGCCCGCCTGAGACCTTTGCATGGTTTTCGGTTTGACCTCACCTCGTTCCTATTGTCTAAGAATTTCTGATAGCCGGCATCCGTAAGGAACAGGCGCATCTTATCGCCCTTGTCACCGACAGGGGAATCGCCACGACAGCACATCAAAGACGATCATGTGCTTAACCTCCGGGTCAAAGCGTTCCAGCCCCATGATGTCATGCCCCTTTAATTTCTCCGCGCCGGACTGCTGCCTGGCCTCGGCGATCCCTTTCCCCGATAGTCCGGGGCGGGTGGGGCAACCGGTAATTCTTCTGAATGTCACACCGTCCATGCACTCACGGTGAGCAGACACGCACCTTTGCCATAAGGCTTTCCGCCGCCTCCGCAGCTCGGAATTGTTTGAATATCGCACACGGTCATGTAAAGCTCATTCAGGAACCTTTGCCTGACAGTCTCCTTCGGCCTGAAAAGAGCATCTTTTGAAGCCCTATGTTACCAGCCACGCCTCATGCGGCGTTGGTACGGCTTGCCATTTGCATAGGCTATCCTCACCACACTGGTATAAATCCATCGCCTTTTTCATTCTTATATAGCCGTCATCCCTAACACTTACGCTTTTCCTTCTGCCTAATTATTCCAACAGCAATCTTTACTTCTATCTCACAACTTGCTAAACTGTTTTTGCCACTTCATTCTTGAATGGCCTCCCTTTGTTTTGTAGTTTGCAGTTGCCAGACCGCATCTCTACTATAACAGAGGGAGTTTTATTTTTCCTCATCGGCAGCAGCCTCTTTTTTGAACCACTCGCCCAGCGAGTGGTTTTCGGAATACCTAAAAAAGCTGTGAAATATGAAATTTCACAGCTTTCGTGGTGGACCTGAAGGGATTCGAACCCTCGACCTCTCGGATGCGAACCGAACGCTCTCCCAGCTGAGCTACAAGCCCGTATTCACTTTTCCGGTACCCTGCTATTATACACGTTTTCCGGAAAAATGCAAGAGGAATTTCTCCGTCCGCGCAGACATTAGCAAGAGAAAACGTAATTATTATATTTCGTATTTTACTTATGCCGAAAGTGTGGTATACTATTGAACTGTTGTGCGGCTGCGGCCGCGCAGGAATAAACAAATGACAGGAGTGTATGAGCAGAACGTTGGGAACCGTCGTCCGCGGCGTGCGTGCGCCTATTTTCCGCGAGGGTGATAATCGTGGTGGACCACCGTGTCCACCGTCCTGAACGCGTTGCAGGAAAACGGCATCACCGCCCGTGATGGCGATGTGGTGGCTGTGACCGAGTCCGTGGTGGCGCGCTGCCAGGGCAACTACGCCACCTGCGAGCAGATCGCCGCCGACGTGCAGCGCCAAGACCGGCGGCAAGACGGTGGGCGTGGCGTTCCCCATCCTCAGCCGCAACCGCTTCTCTCTCCTGCTCGAGGGCATCGCCGCGGGCGTGAAAAAGGTGGTGCTGGTGCTCAGCTATCCCGCCGACGAGGTGGGCAACCATCTGGTGTCTCTGGATCAGCTGGACGAGGCGGGCATCGACCCGTGGCACGACGTGCTGGATCTGGAGCAGTTCCGGGCCGCCTTTGGCAAGGTCATCCACCCCTTCACGGGTGTGGATTATGTCGACTACTACAAGGGCATCATCGAGAAGGCGGGCGCGCTGAGGCGGAGATCGTTTTCTCCAACCGCGTGCAGACCGTGCTCGACTACACGGATGCCGTCATCTGCTGCGACATCCACACCCGCGGCGCAGCAAGCGCCTGCTCGAGGCCGCGGGCGCGAAGGTCGTGCTGGGCCTGGATGACCTGCTGACCTCGCCCGTAGACGGCAGCGGCTATAACCCGCAGTATGGTCTTCTCGGCTCCAACAAGGCCGATGACAACCGGGTGAAGCTCTTCCCCCGGGACACCAAGGCGGTGGCGGAGGCCATCGGCCAGGCCATGTGCGAGGCCACCGGCAAGCGCATCGAGGCCATGGTCTACGGCGACGGTGCGTTCAAGGACCCCGCCGGTAAGATCTGGGAGTTGGCCGACCCTGTGGTCGCCCCCCGGCTACACCAGCAGGCCTGGTGGGCACGCCCAACGAGCTGAAGCTGAAATACCTGGCCGACCACGACTTCGGCGACCTGAAAGGCGAAGCGCTGCAAAAGGCCATCTCCGAGAAGATCAAGGCCAAGGACGCCAGGCAGTCCCTGGTGGGCAGCATGGTGTCTGAGGGCACGACCCCCCGGAACCTTACCGACCTGATCGGTTCTCTGTGCGACCTGACCAGCGGCAGCGGCGACAAGGGTACGCCCATCATCTACATCCAGGGCTATTTCGACAACTATACCAACGAGTGATCATCTCCCATACTCTCCCCCAAAAAGCAAGAAGGGCGCGCGATGCGCCGGCGTTCAAAATAAATCCTCTCTATGGGGTCAGCAGGTTCCTCGTTACGCAGGGGGAGCTCGAGGGGGCAAGCCCGCCTCGAATCGGATCAAATGTCGCGCAAAGCCTTGCCTTGCAAGGCGTGCGTGGAGCGGCGCATATTTTCAAAACCGCAAGGCGGCACAAAAATAACGACATTTTTCAGGCTGTCCCGGAGGCTTTTTCGACAACCCTGAAAACAGCATCGCGCCGCTTCCTTTTTTTCAATCCGCGTAATCCTTCACGATGGTGTCCTCGTAATACGTCTCATACGGTTCGCCGTCCACCGGCTCGGTGAATTCCAGCCCGTCCATAAACTCCCACGCCCGGGTGCAGAACAGGGGCAGATCCAGCGAGATGTCCCGCGTCTCGCCCTCGAGCGGCGTCAGATACAGGTTGATGCTCTGCTCCACGCCGTTCGGGCCGTACAGCCCCTTGTCGTTGTCCAGCACATCGATGGCGTTGGCGGCACTGTCCACGTCCGCGTAGATCAGATGCACCAGCTCCTTGGCCTGCTGGGCCGTCAGCACCGCATACGCACCGTCCCGGTAGCGGGAGATATACCCGCCGGTGATGGCGTCCGCACCGCCGTGCCGTTCCAGCCATTGCAGTCCCGTCAGGCCCAGCAGGTTGTCGCGGCTGTTGGCCAGCTCCGTCATCAGCCGGTACACGTCCGTCCCGGCGGACACGAACGCCTGATAGTTCCGCCGCAGCTCTGTGCCGTCCCGCAGCGTGTACGTCAGCCGCAGATAGCGGATCACCAAATCTTCGTTGGACACCACGGACACCACCGGTTCGCCGGGGAGAGTGGCAGAGGCGGGGTAGGAGTCCTCCGGCGTGATGCCCGCGTCATGCTGGGCCAAAATGGCCCGGTGCAGAGCCACCACCGTCTCAATGGTCTCCGGGTCGTCGGCGGTGAGATCCGCCACGCCCGTGCAGCGCACCTCGGTCACATCATCTGCGTCCGGCACGCGGTGCTGATAGCCGGTAAAGTCCAGCTTCACGCACACCGTCACCGCCGCCAGCACCAGCACCATGGCCGCCGTCTCCAGCCACCAGCGCTTGTTGAAGATGCGGAACTTCTTTTGCAGCAGCATCTGCGCCGCGAAGAAGCAGATCACACCCAGGATCACCTGGCAGATGAGCAGCTGCGTCAAATTGCTGTTATACAGCACCGCGTAGTGCAGGAACAATCCCAAGCCCCAGCCGCCGCACAGACCGATGCTCCACCGGGCGATGGGCCGCAGCCAGCGGAAGGCCATGGCGTCCCCGGCGCTCTCGCTGGGCCGCTTCTGATACAGCCACCACACCAGCGCCAGCAGCACCAGCCCCACCACGGCATAGATGGCGCAGGTGGTGTAGGCCGTCGGAGAAAGATGTATGACCCGCCAGCCCTCCTCCAGATACTCCGGGGACACCCGGCCATCCGCGGTGATCCAGTAGCTGGTGTCGTGTCCAATGGCCGTCCAGATACGGCCCACCGGCGTCAGCCACATCACCGCCTTCGCCGGTCCGGTCGTGTAATAGCCGTAGTAGAAGATGTTGGCCATGGCCTGCACCACCGCATGGAGCAATATGGCGATGGTGTTCACCGCGCCGTACAGCACCGGGATGGCCAGCAGCCAGCCGGTGGCCATGGCGCACAGGGAGGCCAGTGCGAAGAAGAACAGCTCCATCAGCTCCGTCAGCAGCAGCCACGCGCCCAGTATGGCCCCTCCAGCAGCACATGGCCGTGGTCCATGATGCCCACATGGTCGCACACGTCCTCCAGCTCCCGGAGGTTGTGGCTGGACACCAGCACCGTAGTGCCCCGCTCCGCCACATCGCCCATCATCAGGCTCCACACCTGACGGCGCATCACCGGGTCCAGACCGTCCACCGGCTCATCCAGAATCAGGTAGTCCGGCATGGCGGACAGGGCCAGCCAGAAGGCCGCCTGCTTCTGCATACCCTTGGAAAACCGCCGGATAGGCCGCTTTTCGTCCAGCTCAAACACTTCCCGCAGCTTTTCATACCGCTCCGTGGAGAAGTTTGGATAGAAGCCCTTGTAAAACCGCATCATATCCCCGATGCCCGCAGAATTGAAATAGTACCAATCATCGGGAATGGCGGCGATCTTGGCCTTCAGCGCCGCGTTTTCCCACACATCCTCGCCGCCCAGCCGCACGGTGCCGCTGTCCTGCCGGAAAATGCCGGTGAGGTGGCGGATGATGGTGGACTTGCCCGCGCCGTTGGGCCCTACCAGTCCATAGACGGCTCCGGTGGGCACACTGAGGGTCGCGTCATTCAGGGCGGCAAAGCCGTCAAAGGTCTTGACGACGTTTTTCACTTCAATCATTGCTCGTATACCTCCTTGATGAGCGCCGCAGCGTCCGCTTCCGTCACGCCCAGATACCGCAGCTCATTCAGCAGTTTTTTCACATCCGCCCGAAGCGTTTCCCGCCGGACAGCGTCGGCGTCCGCCGTACCGCTGACGAAGCTGCCCTTTCCCGCCACGGAGTAAATATAGCCTTCCGCTTCCAGCTCGTTATAGGCCCGCGGCACGTCCAAAATATCGCATCACTCCTGGCCCACGCCACCGGGCGGCTGAATATTCAGCGGATGGAGGCGCTGTGCAAGGTGCTCAGTGACCTGAAAAACGCGGGGCACGAGATCATTCTGGTGTCCTCCGGCGCCATTGGCATGGGCGTGGGCAAGCTGAACCTGCCCGGGCGGCCCAAGGATATGCCCACCAAGCAGGCCGCTGCCGCCGTGGGCCAGTGTGAGCTGATGTATACCTACGATAAGCTGTTCAACGAGTACAACCACACCGTGGCCCAGGTGCTGCTCACCGGCGGGATGTCATTCGCAATGAGCAGCGCAGCCGCAATATGCGCAACACCATCTTCCGCCTGCTGGAGCTGGGCGCGCTGCCGGTCATCAACGAGAACGACACCGTGGCTACCGACGAGGTGGGCGTGGAGAACACCATCGGCGAGAACGACACCCTGTCCGCCATCGTGGCGGCGGCGGCACGCCGACCTGCTGATCCTGCTCAGTGACATTGACGGGCTGTATGACGGCGACCCCACCGCGACCCCGCCGCCAGGGCTCATCCCCCCGTGGAGCACCTGGACGAGAGCATCATGGCCCTGGGCGGCGGCAGCGGCAGCAGCTCGGCACGGGCGGCATGGCCACCAAGCTGAAGGCGGCCCGCATCGTCACCGAGGCCGGGTGCGAAATGGTCATCGCCAACGGCGCAAAGCCCGCCCTGCTCTACGACATCGTGGCGGGCAAGCCCGTGGGCACTCGATTTTTGGAAAGGAGGCGTGAGAAGTGACCACGCTGGAGCTGTGAAAAAAACCCGCGCTGCCAGGGCCTCCCTGGCGGCCGCCGATCGTGCGGCCAAGGACCGGCTGCTGCTGTCCATGGCGGACAGCCTGCTGGCCGCTGCGCCGGATATTCTGGCCGCCAACGCGCAGGATATGGCCGACGCCCGGGGACATATCACCGACGTAATGCTGGACAGGCTGTATTTGGACGAAAAGCGGCATGGCCGCCATGGCCGACGGTGTCCGCGCCATTGCCGCCCTGCCGGACCACACGGGCCGGGTGCTGGCGGAGGTGCGCCGCCCCAACGGCCTTGTCATCCAGAAGGTGCAAGTCCCCCTGGGGCTGGTGGCCATCATCTATGAGAGCCGCCCCAACGTTACCTCAGATGCGGCGGCCCTGGCGCTAAAATCCGGCAATGCCTCTGCGTCCTCCGCAGCGGCAAGGAGGCCTACCGTACCGCCCGCGCCATCGTCTCCGCCCTGAAGGGCGGCATCGCCGGCCGGGCGGCGACCCGAGATCCTGAACATCGTGGAGGACACCACCCACCAGTCCGCCGCAGACATCATGACCGCCAAGGGCGTGGTGGATCTGCTGATCCCCCGGGGCGGCGCGGGACTGATCCGGGCCTGCGTGGCTGGGGGCGACCGTCCCCGCATCGAGACCGGCACGGGCATCTGCCACGTCTATGTGGACGCGGATGCCGACCTGGACAAGGCGCTGGACATCGTGGAAAAACGCCAAGGCCAGCCGTCCCTCCGTGTGCAACGCCGAAGAGGTGCTGCTGGTACACAGCCCGTGGCCGCTGCGTTCCTGCCCCGCCTGCAAAGGCGGCTGGTGACAACCGCGCCGCCGCGGACAAGACCCCGGTGGAGCTGCGGCTGACCGCCGCGCCGCCGCCATCATTCCCGGAAAACCCGCCGGGGAGAATGAGACTTTGATACAGAGTTTTTGGATTACATTTTGTTATCGTGGTGGGATAGCGTGGATGAGGTTGTGGCCCACATCGCCGCCTCCACTCACCGGCCACAGCGACGCTATTATCACGGAAAACGCCGCTGCAGTGGAGATGAAGCTCGTCGCCGGTGGACAGCGCCGCCGTTCGCCAACGCCTCCACCCGCTTCACCGACGGCGGAGAAAAGTTCGGTTTGGGCTGCGAAATGGGCATTTCCACGCAGAAATTATACGCACGCGCCGATGGGCTGATGAAACGAGTACGTGCGAACAGGTTGTTCGTAGCGGACAAACCCGCTGATCCGGATGTCAAGGGACAGGCGGATAGATTCGATTTATGCTGGGATTTTTCCAAGGAAATGTGTCGAAATATGTATAAAAAACCACTTTGCGCGGAACGCGCCGATATAATGGCAAAGACAAGGAAAAGCGCACACTACAATCGCCGGTAACTTTTTACTGTTTCTTATGCCGACAGACCTACCTGAGTGGTTCCCCCTGCCCGCCATGAGCACGACACGGAGAGAGAAGTCCCCTTCTCTCCGTGTCCTTATTTCTATACGGCCTTTATTCTATACGGCCTTTATTTCTGACTTTGAGGCGGAAAAAGTATAGAATACAGCCAAGCTCCTGACGCCGAAAACCATTTAGTTGAGGCGGAAGATGCGCCCACATTTTATATTGTTGTTTTTACGGCGCTGTGTCAGACACGATTTTTTTTTTTGCATTTTTCTTTGAAAATAGCCTTGAAATAACTTGAAAGCAGCTTGAAAAACTTGTATTTACTCCCCGCATGCTTTTCCTGCATGGGATCTTCCTTGAAAGGAGTAGGGACACGTCGTATGGAGCTACGTGCAGCTGATCGCATCAATCGTGGAAAACGAGGCCGCGTGGGCGGCGCGCTGAACTGACCTGCAGCATCAGTACGCACCTCATATCATCGGACTGTGATGGCGCGCGCGCGCCCGCGTGAACATCATTCTCCGGCGCTGGATGCGCCCCAGGATCGCCATCGCCGCCCTGATGCGGCCAGCCGCGGCTGAGGCGTGAGCCGCCAAGACGCAGTATTCCAATACCATCACAAGCAGCGAGAGTTGACATCATGAAGAAGTTCGTTTTCGCTGGTGCTGGCGCTGGTGCCACATTGTCCACGATCACCGCCTGCGGGCAGCACTTTGAGAGGGCGACGACCCTATGCCGGTGGTACTACTGCCGCCAAAAGCGAATCATACGTATGCCGGGTGGCTGAAGGGGCCACTCTCCATGGGCATGGCTCAAGCCGCTTGCCGACGCGGAGGAGGCTGACCGCCAACGACGTTATCGTTCACCATGGCGGCCTGCTGACCCGACGCCACAGTCTATCAAGGGCGAGCTGACATTTTAGCTGTGCCGGTCAATCTGGGCGCGACGCGTGCTGCTGCCAACACGACCGCGGCAGGCGTGATGCTGCTGGCGGCCAGCACGCTGGGCGTGCCAGTAGCATCGTGGAGCGGGCGACACGTGTGAGAGCTTCGCCAGACCTGGCGGCGGACGGTGTACGCCACCGGCAAGGCACGACCCGAGGCGCTGACATACCCGCGCCCAAACACGGCCTGAGTCGCTGGGGAGTGACGCGACCGCGGAGTGGAAGAGTTGCTCGACCTGAGTGCAGGTGGTGGCGCAGATGGCCCAGGAGGAGGGTGCGGGTGGCCATGCGCGCCCCAGCCCGCGCTGGGTCACCGTGGCCCAGGGCCAGGTGGAGGCCTGCGCGCGGATCCGTCTTCGCCCAGTGACGGGGCCGGATAACGGCAGCCGCTTTCTTGTCACTGCCGTGGGCTGCCGGGTACGCCGGGAAAGTTTGCCGAGGCGCACCCCGACGCGGTACAAATTCCTGAGGAGTACGCCGCCAGCGTGGACTATGTGAACGAAAAATCCCGCCGAGGCCGCCGTGCTGCGGAGGCACAGGGCATCGTCAAGGCGTCGCCGTGCGGGAAAAGGCCATCCCCTATTGCAGTCTGGTCTGCATCACCGGGCGGACATGAAGACCGCCGTCAGCGGGTATTTGCAGACGCTGTATGACCTTGAAGCCGGAGACGGTGGGCGGCGATGCCCGACGACGGCTTCAATTGATGGAGACATGAAAAAGACGCGCTGACCCGATATTATGGTGCTGGCGGCGCTGGTGGTGTGGCAGCCTCGCGGCTATGTCCGTGGGTCGCGTATCCTGCTGGCCACGCCGGCAGGCGCTGGCTGCTGAGTGCTGCTGCCCACCGCCGGGCTGTGGCGGGACGGTGGGGGTGCAGCTTCGGGATCGCCGGGGCTTTTGCTGGCGCTGGCGCTGGGAACGCGCTGCACTGGCGGCCTACCGCTGGCGGATGGGAGATGCCGTTGCGGCCCTATGTGGTGGTCATCAAGTTCCGTGCCGGTGGCATCGTTCATCATTTGGCGCTGGATGGGCAGCCGGCCGCCGCTGTTCATCTCGTTCCTGATGGTGTTCCCTGTTATCTACGGCAACACGTTGCAGGGGCTGAAAAGTACCGACCCGCAGCGCTTTTGGAGATGGCGGCTGTTCCGCGTGCTGTGGGCGCGGCGGTTGCGGTATATCCACCTGCCCGCCCTTTGTTTCGTTTTTTTTGCTGGCGGCTGCCTCCACGGCGCGTGGCGAGCTGAAGGCCGGGTGTGGCGGTGAGGTCATCGGCGTGGTGGGCGGCCTCTATCGGCGAGGCTGGGAGGCCAAGATCTGTCATTCGGAGACCGCCGACCTGGCATGGACAGTGGCAGATCGCGCGCGGTGAGCGCCTGTTTGCAACTGTTTCTGGCGCTGCTGCGGGAGGCCGCCGCGCTGAAGGTGTGCGTCCGGGTGAGAGTGGTACATCCGACGAAGCGGCTTCGGCGGGCACACCGTGCTGAGCAGACGACGTGACGATGGAGCTTTTCCGGCGGGGTGCGTGACGTGCGTCATGGGTGCTTTGCGGGCGGGGCGACTTCACGCTGCTGCGGTGCATCGCCGGATTGGAGACGGCGAGGGCGGCAGGGTGGAGGACGCCCGGGCCCGGTGGCCATGGTGTTTCAGGAGGATCGGCTGTGTGACGGCCTCGAACGCCGAGGGCAACGTGCGGCTGGTCGCGGCGGGCGATGTCCGGAGGAGATACGGGCGCATCTGACGGAGCTGGGGCTGGGCGGCTGTCTGGCCCAGCCGGCGGCGGAGCTATCCGGCGGGCAGCGGCGGCGGGTGGCCATCGCCAGGGGCGGTGCGCCGGGCCGGGG
>VOFG01002389.1_pt1 | contig 10191 bp, 23 predicted proteins | sample 5384171 | NCBI WGS metagenome assembly VOFG01 (sample SAMN12384726, study PRJNA508395) | human gut metagenome | isolation source: healthy gut F | host: Homo sapiens | reverse complement strand
TCGGTATTACTTCGTTCAGTTACGTATTGCTGTCCGCGCTCCTGCCGCTCAAAGGTATGAATCGGTTGGAAAACATCGTCGTTTGTAAACAGGAAGGCGGCCAGCACATTTCGGATTTCGGTGTTTGTCGGATACCAAGATACGCGTCGAAATCTCCTGGAAAATGGTCTTTTCCATGTGGAGCACCTGATGCCCTGATCGTGCGTAACCGATCTGTACGGCTTCCAAGTGTAAAAGAGCCGGCATCCGGGCGGATGACTTCGTTTAAGATCTTTAAAGATCGTCGTTTTTCCGCGTTCCGTTGTTTCCGATGATTGCGACGCGCTCCCCGCTTAACGATTTCCGAAATTCAGATCCTGGAAAAGCGTCTGTCCAGGAAGGCTTTGGAGAGGTGCTCGACGGTCAGCACATCGTTTCCGCTGGTGATGCGCGGTTCCAGACGGATCCATATCGGGCGTACTTCCGTCCGGCTTTTCGAGAACATCCATTTTGTCAACATCTTTCCGGCTCTCGGCGCGTTTGATGGATTTCTCGCGGTTGAAGATTTCAGCTTTGCAATGACTTCTTCCTGATGGTGGATTTCCTGCTGCTGGTTGACCCAGGCGTGGTAAGCGGCCTCACAGACGTTGCTTTTTTCTGACTGTGGGCGGTATAGTTTCCCTCAAAAGTTGTTACTTTTTTATTGTCCACTTCAACGACTTTTGTGACAACGCGGTCGAAAGTAACGGTCATGGGAGACGATCAGGACGGCTCCGCTGTAATTTAAAAGATACGTTTCGAGCCAGGAGATCGAGTCCATATCGAGGTGGTTGGTCGGCTCGTCGAGCAGAATGATGTCCGGTTTGGTGAGCAGCAGTTTACCAAGTGCCACGCGGGTCTTCTGACCGCCGGAGAGGGAGTCCCTGTTTTTCCAAAAATCTCTCGGAAAAGCCAAGACCTTTTAAAACACCGACGACTTCACTGCGGTACGCGTATCCGTTTTCCAGTTCAAAGGTATGGGAGGGCGGGTGTCAAGGTGGAAAGAAGTTCATCCAGCTCTACACCGGATTTTGTATTCATATCACTTTCCATCTGACGGAGGCGTTCCTCCATATCGATCAGATTCTGTTTCGCGGTCAGTACTTCCTGGTAAATGGAAGGTGTCGGTCAGATCCTGATGCTGGGCGAATAGCCCATCGTCTTTCCTTTGGAAAGGATGACCTCTCCCTCATCGGCCCTCATTTCGCCGATGATGATTTTTTAACAGCGTCGATTTTCCGGCACCGTTGATGCCGACCAGTGCGGCTTTTTCGCGTTCTTCTATATGAAAAAGATGCATTTTTGATAATTTCCGTTGTCCCGAATGCTTTCGAGATATTCTGACATGCAAGAATCATGTGGTTCACTCCAGATAACATATTTCTGTATTTTGACATAATACACCATCACTTATTATGAGAGAGTAATACACAAAATTTCAAGAAATCTTTGACAATTTTCTATCAACCATATATAATATGAATATATGCAGGTGTAAATAGGGAGGAATTTATCTTGGAAGAAAAAGGAATTTCGCGGGCAGTTATCAAAAGACTTCCTAGATATTATCGTTACCTGGGCGAATTGCTGGAGGACGGGTAGAACGGATCTCTTCCGGTGAGCTGAGCGAGCGGATGAAAGTGACAACTTCCCAGATTCGCCAGGATTTAAATAATTTCGGCGGCTTCGGCCAGCAAGGGGTATGGTTATAACGTGCGGTATCTGTACAGCGAGATTGGAAAAATCTTTAGGTCTGGACAGAGTCCACAATATGATTTTGTCGGAGCCGGAAATCTGGGACAGGCGCTTGCCAATTATGCGGCCTTTGAAAGAAGCGGATTCAAAACGGTCGGTATTTTGACGTCAACCCGGTATTAAAAAGGAATCTCCGTGCGCGGAATTGAAATCCGCATGGCGGACGAGCTTCCGGAATTTATCAAAGGAACACCATGTGGAGATTGCGGCTTTGACACTGCCAAAAGCAAAAGCGGTAGAGATGGCAGAGATTCTCGTGGACAACGGTGTAAAAGCAATCTGGAATTTTGCACATACCGATCTAAACTTAAAACTTCCGAAAGATGTGATCGTCGAGAACGTCCATCTTTCCGAAAGTCTGATGCGTCTCTCCTACAATCTGACCAGATATGAGGCGGAGCATCCAAAGAACAATTAAGAAACCAAAACAAAAGCAGGAGAGTCTTCGGGAAACCGGAGACTTTTTCTGTTCACTTTCCGGATAAGGCAGGAAAAGGAGGAAAAGCGATGAAACAGTTCTTACGGCAGCACAGATGAAGCAGGCAGACCGCAATACGATCGAAACCATGGGGGTACCGTCCCTGGTACTGATGGAGCGCGCAGCGCTGTCCTGCGTGGAGGAGCTTCAAAATGGAACATGGGATACAGGAAAAGTCCTTGCTGTGTGCGGTCCCGGAAATAATGGAGGGGACGGTGCGGCAATTGCACGGATTTTAAAAGACGAAAGGGTGGATGCGGAACTGTTCTGTCTTGGAAATCCGGAAAAATACAGAAGGCATGAGAGCACAGAAGAAAATTGCGGAAAATTATGGGGTCCGTGAGGTTAAGAATCCGGATTTCCGGGAATATACTGTTATCATAGATGCCATCTTTGGAATTGGCGTATCCCGTCCGCTGGCAGGGGAGTACCGGAGGGCAGTGGAAGCAATCTGCGCAAGCGGTGTTCCCTGTTCTTGCCGTGGACATCCCTTCGGGGATCCACACGGATACCGGAGAGGTCCTTGATGCGGCGGTGAAAGCCAGAGCCACGGTGACGATTGCCTGTGCAAAGCCAGGGCTTCTTTTTGATCCCGGAAAACGATATGCCGGAGGTCCTGGTCCGTGATATCGGAATCGGCTTTGATGCAGGAGAAGAGGGAGACGCCCTGGTACGGTTCAGTGGAAAAAAGAAGATCTGGACCGGTTTCTTACCCGCACGCCGATGGGAAATAAGGGAACCTTCGGAAAGGTGCTGGTACTTTGCCGGTTCCGGTGCCATGTGCGGAGCCGCTGTTTTGTGTGCCAGGGCAGTCCTTGCATCCGGTGCCGTCATGGTAAAGGTTGTGACAGAGGAAAGAAACCGTACGCCGCTTTTTCTGTGCCCTGCCGGAAGCAATGGCGGATTTCTGGAAGGAGGATGAGCCGCTTCCGGAAGAAGCCCTGCTGCAGGATCTCGCCTGGGCGGACGCTGTTGTTGGGGACCGGGGCTTTCCAAAAGCCGGACGGCAAAAAGAACTGCTCGTTTTTACGGTGCAGCACACAAGTTCCTCTTGTTCTGGATGCAGATGCGCTGAACCTGATTGCAGAAGATGCAGAGATTCTTTCGGACTGCCGGGCAGAAAAATTTTAACGCCTCATGTAGGAGAGCTTGCACGGCTGCTGCACATGACCATTGCAGAATGCCAGCGTGACCCGGCAGGAAGCGCCGGAAGGGCAGCCGAAAAATACCAGGCCTGCTGTGTACGAAAGGATTCCGTAACCGTGACAGCAGAGGGAAGGGCGTGAGCAGTATTACATAAACACAAGCGGAAGCAGTGCGCTTGCGACGGCGGGAAGCGGCGATGTGCTCGCGGGAATCACAGGCGCCTTTGCAGCAAAACGTCAGTGTGAAAAAAATGAGAAAAATCAGCCTTGCCAAAACAGCGGCACTGGCGGCATATGCGCATGGAAAGGCGGGAGAGGCTGCGGAAGAAAAAAGCAGTGCTTCCTATGTAACAGCATCCGAGATTATCAGAGGATTGCAGTCAATCTGAGCAAAGCAGATCAGAATCACGGGTTCTCAAAAGGACTCGGGCGGACTTTTTGAAGCGCCGGATGAAATTTGTGAATACCTCCGGAAAAACAGGCAATATTAAATACATGGAAACGATTTTAAAAGGCGTAAAACGCCGGATCGTTATCGTATGGGAAAAGCAAAACGGAAAGAATCGGAGAGTGAGCACAAGTGGTAATCAAGCGTGGCGATGTATATTATGCCGACCTGCGGCCCGTTGTGGGAAGTGAGCAGGGCGGTGTCCGTCCGGGGCTGATCATTCAGAATGACATCGGCAACCGGCACAGTCCGACGGTGATCTGTGCGGCGATTACATCGAGGATGAATAAGGCGAAGCTGCCGACACATTGAGAGATCGAAGCGTCCGCCTATGGGATTGTACGGGATTCTGTTATTTTACTGGAACAGCTTCGGACGATCGATAAGAGAAGGCTGAAAGATAAAATCTGTCATCTGACGCCGGAACAGCTGGCCCTTGTGAACGAAGCACTGAAAATCAGCCTGGATCTGCCTACATAAGGGGTATTTTTGGCGCGGTTCACGGTTGACGAATGAGAAAGATCGTGCTATATTCTATATTATATGGGCTTCTGCCGTTTTTCGGGGAAACCTTTTTACAGAAAAGCAATACTTTAAATAAAGGAGACAAAAGAGGTATGTCAGGACATTCAAAAATTTGCCAATATTAAGCATAAGAAAGAAAAGAACGACGCAAAAAAGGTAAAATCTTTACCATCATCGGCCGTGAGATCGTAATCGCTGTCAAAGAGGGCGGACCGGATCCGGCAAACAACAGCAAGCTGCGTGACGTTATCGCAAAAGCAAAAGCAAACAACATGCCGAACGATACCATCGCCCGCGGTATTAAAAAAGCTGCCGGAGATGCAAACGCAGACAACTACGAGCGTATCACCTACGAAGGTTATGGCCCGAATGGTATCGCGATCATCGTAGAGACTCTGACCGACAACAAGAACCGTACCGCAGCAAACGTAAGAAGCGCTTTCACCAAAGGAAACGGAAGCGTTGGAACACCGGGATGCGTATCCTACATGTTCGACAAAAAGGCCAGATCGTGATCGACAAAGAAGAGTGTGATATGGATGCCGACGATCTGATGATGCTTGCTCTGGATGCAGGCGCAGAAGACTTCGCAGACGAAGAGGACAGCTACGAAATCATCACCGATCCGGATGACTTCTCCGCAGTACGTGAGGCTCTGGAGAAAGACGGTATCGCCATGGCAGAGGCAGATGTTACCATGATCCCACAGACCTACGTAGAGCTGACCGATCCGCAGGCATTAAAAGACCTGAACCGTACCCTGGATCTGCTGGATGACGACGACGACGTACAGTACGTATACACCAACCTGGACGAGTAATTCGCTGGAAATTACATAGAATCATAAGAATCTGCGCATACTGATGAAGCTATTTTGGAATAGCAGAAAAGAGGAAATCCGTATGGCAGAATCACAGAAAACCAGACAGAAAAAAGAAAATATTGTAGAACTGAAGACCAACATTTATCTGCTGTCCATCATCGGCGAGGTGGAGGGCATGAATCACTCGGCGAGCGCACGAAAGCGACGCGCTATGAGCACATTCTCCCTGCTCTTGCCCGTGCCGAGGAGGACAAAGTATTGATGGTCTTCTGATTCTCTGAATACCGTAGGCGGAGATGTGGAGGCCGGTCTTGCAATTGCAGAGATGATTGCGTCCATGCGAAAGCCTGCGGTATCGCTCGTTTTAGGGGCGGTCATTCGATCGGTGTCCCGCTCGCAGTTGCAGCAGACTATTCGCTGATCGTGCCGAGTGCCACCATGGTCATTCACCCGGTGCGTACAAACGGCATGTTCATCGGTGTTGCACAGACGTACCGTAATATGGAAAAAGACGCAGGATCGGATCACAGGTTTTGTATCGGCCCATTCTAAAATCACCAAGGAACGGCTCGAGGAGCTGATGCTCGATACGAAAATGCTGGTCAAGGATGTCGGAACAATGCTGGACGGCCCGCAGGCAGTGGAAGAAGGCCTGATCGACGAGGTCGGCGGCATTGCCCGCTCGCTCGAAAAGCTGAATGAGCTGATGAAAAAAGGCAGCAGGGACAGAAAATTGACTTCACGGCGCGGCTTGTGTTTCAGGGGATTTTGTGTTAGAATGAGTTCGCTGTGAAAATTCGAACGGAAGTTTTGTCCGGACTTTCACAAAGAGAAAATAAGGGAACAGGATAAAAAATGACAGTAATAGAAGCTTTATTTCTGGGTCTGATCCAAGGAATCACGGAATTCCTGCCGATCAGCAGCTCCGCCCACATCTGATTATCTTCCGTCATTTTATGAAGATCGAAGATACGCAGACGGTGTTTTTTCAATGTGCTTTTTGCACTTTGGCTCCATGATTGCAATTCTGCTCACATTTTCGAAGGAATGGAAACGTCTCTTCCTCGCGCTGTGCGGAATCATAATCGATCTGTTTCATAATTTAAAGGAACACTTTTCCAGTCAGCATCAGGAGAGAAAGCAGTACCGGAAGGTACTCGGCAGCAACTACCGTATGCTTGCTTTCCTGCTGATTCTGACCACCATCCCGACTGCTGTAATCGGCGGCATGATTCAGAGCCTTGTCACACTGACCCTCCTCGAATCTGCTGGCACCTGGCGTTGGTCTGTATCTGACGGCGATTCTGCTTGTGGTGGCAGATATGCTTCCGGAGGGAGAAAAAACGCAGAAAAAATTTGAAGCCGAAAGATGCACTGATTGCCGGATTCTTCCAAGGCTTTTTCCACGATTCCGGGTCTTTCCCGTCTTGGTTCGACTATTTCTGCGTGTGTGATCGGCGGCATGACCCGTTCGTACGCTGTGAAATACTCTCTGATTGTGAGTGTTCCGGCGATTATCGGGGCAACGATCGTTGAAATTGCGACCATGGGAAAAAAATAAAATTGTTTTTTTTCATCCGGTATATCTGGTCGGCGTTTTCATGGCGGCACTTGCCGGTTACTTTACGATCCGCATTCTGATGCGTGTGGTGAAAAAAACGGAAACTGAAATATTTTGCTTTGTACTGTCTTCTTGTCGGGACATTCTCCATTGCAGGATATTTTCTGCTGTAATACGAGAAAGGGGAGAAGTTCTGCATGGCAAATACAACAAAGGGAAGCGGGAAGACAAAGAAAAAAACTTCTGCTTCCGGGACAGCAAAAAGAAACAGACCCAAACAACGGCCAGAAAAACAACGGTGAAAAAAGAGCAGTACCGCAAAACGTACCTCCGGCACAAGGAAAAACACAGTCCGTGAGCCGATGGACGAGGGAGTGCGCGCAGAAATTATTCTGCTTTCCGTGCTTGCTGTTTCGATTCTGCTGATGCTCAGTAATTTCGGTATGGGCGGCGTGATCGGACAGGCTGTCTGCGACTTCTTTTTTTCGGCCTTTTCGGCGTGACAGAGTGGGCAGCACCGGTTCTGATCTTCTTTGGAACAGCATTTTACATAGCAAACAGACAGAACTTTTAATTGTGCGGAAAACCGGGGGAGCGATCAGCTGCTTCGTCTTTTTTCTGCGCTTTTATGCAACTTCTGGCGTCCGGCTATACGAGAGATACGACATTTCTGGATTACTATTTTGACAGCGCCTACGATCATCTCGGCGGCGGAGGAATCTTAGGAGGGTCTGTCGTGAAAATTCTCGGCATGGGATTCGGCCAGATCGGTGCGTGGGTGATTATTGTGATCGCCATCGTGATTTCCGTGATCGTGATGACGCAGAAGCCGATTTTCGTGCCGATCCATGAAAAAGACGAATGACCACCGCCGGATGGCGGAGGAGCGCCGAGGAGCGTCTGGCGCGCCAAGCTGCGATGGAGGAAGAGGAAGGAAAAGAGCTGATTCTTGAGCCAGTGGAGGAACCGAAAAAGCCGGGAAGAAAAGAAATCCCGCCTTCTTTCTCATGTGGAATCGAAGGCTGATTTAAACGAAAACGACGATACCCATCAGATGGAGATGCCGGAGCTTTCGATTCACCGTGGTTCTGTGCCGGCTGAAGAGCCGGAAAAGACAGAACCGGAGATGACACGGCAAGCTGCAGAAGAGGCGAAAAAGAGAAAAACGTCTGCGGATCGTACGAGAAATCCGCGGTCTTCCTGTGAAGAGATCGAGGCGGATGTAGACGGCATTCGTCAGAAATCGGGAAAAAAGCAGAGGAAAAAGCGGCCGGAGTACAAAACACCGCCGATGAATCTTCTGAAAAAAGGGACGCGCGGTGCCATGGGCGATTCCGATGCGCATTTGCGGGAAGTAGCGCGGAAACTGGAGGAGACGCTGGACAGCTTCGGTGTCAAAGTTACAGTCAATAACGTAAGCTGCGGACCGACCGTCACACGGTATGAGCTGATGCCGGAACAGGGCGTGAAAGTAAGCCGGATTGTCGGATTGACCGACGATATCAAGCTGAGTCTTGCAGCAGAGATGTCCGCATTGAGGCACCGATCCCTGGAAAATCCGCAGTCGGAATTGAGGTTCCAAATAAGACGAACACGGCCGTGATGCTGCGTGATCTTCTTGAAACACCGGAGTTTAAGAACTTTTCTTCGAATCTGGCCTTTGCTGTCGGAAAAGACATCGCCGGTCAGCCGGTCATCGCAGATATCGCGAAAATGCCTCATCTTCTGATCGCGGGAGCGACTGGTTCCGGTAAATCCGTTTTGATTAATACCCTGATTATGAGTCTGCTTTATAAGTCGTCTCCGGATGAGGTCAAACTGATTATGATCGACCCGAAGGTGGTCGAGCTTGTCTATAACGGAATCCCGCATCTGTTTATTCCGGTTGTCACAGATCCGAAAAAAGGCTTCCGGAGCTCTGAACTGGGCGGTTGCGGAGATGACAGACCGTTATAACAAATTTGCGGAATTCAACGTGCGCGATATGAAAGGCTACAATGCGAAAGTTGCCGAGCTGCCGCCGGATGAAAACGGCAAAAACCGGAAAAAAACTGCCGCAGATCGTCATTATCGTGGACGAGCTTGCGGACCTGATGATGGTTGCACCGGGAGAGGTAGAGGATTCCGTGTGCCGTCTGGCACAGCTTGCCCGTGCGGCCGGCATCCATCTGATTATTGCAACACAGAGACCTTCTGTCAATGTCATCACAGGTCTAATCAAGGCGAATATTCCTTCCCGTATTGCATTCTCGGTTTCTTCCAGCGTAGATTCCCGTACGATCCTCGACATGGGAGGTGCGGAAAACTGCTGGAAAAGGCGATATGCTCTACAAGCCGCAGGATTACCAGAAACCGGCCCGTCTGCAGGGATCCTTTGTTTCGGATAAAGAGGTCAGCGATGTCGTTGCCTACTTAAAAGATCACTACGGCGAGAACGCTTATGATCCGGATATCGAAAACGGATTCACACCGTAAGCCTGGATGGCGGTTCTGCCGCAGGCGGCGGAGATAACCGCGATAATTACTTCGTGGAAGCCGGAAAATTTATCATCGAAAAAGATAAGGCATCGATCGGCATGCTCCAGAGAGTGCTGAAAATCGGTTTCAACCGCGCGGCCAGAATCATGGACCAGCTCGCGGATGCCGGTGTCGTAGGACCGGAGGAAGGAACCAAGCCGAGAAAAGTTCTGATGTCCATGGAACAGTTCGAAAATTATCTGGAGGAACACGGATGATGGGAAAAGATGTTGTCCGTTGTTTACAAATAACCGGAAACGTGATAAAGTATTAACATAAAATGCGCGAAAAATCCAAGTCGTGCTTTTGTTAAAATATTTCTAACAAGATTAGGAGGATATTATGTACAAGATTCAAGAAGCGGAAATGCTCGCGAATAACATCTACCGTATGGTAGTAGAAGCACCGCGAGTAGCACAGCACTGCCTCCCTGGACAGTTTGTTATTGTCAAGGCAGATGAAGAAGGAGAAAGAATTCCTCTGACCATTTGTGATTACGACAGAGAAGCAGGAACTATCACCATCGTATTCATGCCGATCGGAGAATCTACCAAAAAAATGAAAGATCTCAAAGCGGGAGATGCTTTCATGGATTTCGTAGGACCTCTGGGGCAGCCGTCCGAGTTCTGCAGCGAAGATATCGAAGAACTGAAGAAAAACGGATCGTATTCGTAGCCGGCGGTGTTGGAACTGCACCGGTTTACCCGCAGTTAAAATGGCTGCATGAGCATGGAATCACTGCTGACGCCATTGTCGGAGCAAAGACAAAAGATCTCGTTATTCTCGAGAAAGAAATGTCTGCTGTCAGCAATCTGTACATAACCACAGACGATGGTTCTTACGTAAGAAAAGGTATGGGTACCGATGTACTCCGCGACCTTGTACAGAACCAGGGCAAACAGTATGATGTCTGTGTTGCCA
>VOFG01001103.1_pt1 | contig 10194 bp, 12 predicted proteins | sample 5384171 | NCBI WGS metagenome assembly VOFG01 (sample SAMN12384726, study PRJNA508395) | human gut metagenome | isolation source: healthy gut F | host: Homo sapiens | reverse complement strand
CTCCGCATTGCTGTTCGGGAAGAAAAATTGATCTACCGAAATATGATACCGGGTTACAAGGTCATAGAATACCTGTAAACTCGGCTGTTGTCCCTTGTTCTCGATATTCGCAAGGTAGCGCGGGAAATATATAACTCGTCGCTTACCTTTTGCGGCTCTCGCCGTATTCATTTCAAGCGGCTTTTATAGCTGCCCCGAAAGCCTTTAAAGTCGTACAATGGTATTGGTCTTTTGCCATTTTCATTCACCCTGTTACATTTTACAGTTCACCTTTCTCGACACAACCGCCATGTGCGCGATCTTGAAGCACTACGAGGGTTACATAGCGAAACTTTGTACCCGCACGCTGAAAGACGACGCGGGCAATACCTATTCCTATGTGGACGAGGAAATGCGTAACAGGCTGCAAGTGCGCCTTATTACCCGCACCCTTGCTTTTCATGTAGGATAATCTTTTAGCCCATGCGGGGAGCGTGTCCCCTTTCCACGCTTCCCGTTATGGGCTATTTGTCGTTCCGCAAAAGCACATCGGAAACGGATGTGCTTTTGCAGGCCGACAAAGCCTATTGTTCCTTGACAAAGAAAGCGGCCTTTGGTGCGCAGCATAACAGGCAACGGGTACATTCCGTCTGTACCGAGCCGGGCGGCGGGTACGCCATGACAGCTTTTCCCCATAGGGGAAAAGCCGAGCGAGAACTACCGCGCCGTAAAACAGGTTTAGCAGCTTGTGGGCGACGACATACAAGGCGGCACAATGATACTCCCGCGTTGAACACCCTCAAAGTATTGCGCGGCGCACCCATAAGCATGGGCCGGGGTGAAACTCCCGTGAGGTTGCAGCTAACAACCGCCCGTTTTGCCTTTTGACGAATATAGTTTATCCATACAGGAAAAGGAGGTTTTTCTAATGGATAAAAAACAGACAATTACAACCGAACGCAAAATAGGGAAAATCACCTATCTTGTTCAAGCGTTGCCGAGTGAAAAGGCAACCGATACAATCCATAAAAAGATTGAGAAACTCATTGTAAAGGATTTGCAGAAAAAGCCCGGAAATCCGGGATTTTTAGCGTCCGAGTAGTGCATTAGGCGGCGGGATATGGTATAATGATAGCAACACATTATACCTGTTTATTCGGCTGTCGGAAAGGAGGACTAATGTTACAGTCGAATAAAATCACCGCCCTTTACTGCCGTTTAAGTCAAGAGGATATGCAAGCCGGAGAAAGCGGAAGCATACAGCACCAAAAAATGATACTTCAACGCTATGCGGACGAACACCATTTTTTGAACACAAAGTTTTTTGTGGACGACGGATTTTCCGGCGTGAGTTTTGAGCGCGAGGGGCTGCAAGCGATGTTGCAGGAAGTGGAAGCCGGACGAGTGGCGACGGTTATTACCAAAGACCTCTCCCGTCTTGGCAGAAACTATCTGAAAACGGGCGAACTCATAGAGATTGTATTTCCCGAAAACGGAGTGCGCTATATCGCGATCAACGACGGAGTTGTCACAGCGCGGGAGGATAACGAGTTTACCCCCTTGCGGAACTGGTTTAACGAGTTTTACGCCCGCGATACAAGCAAGAAAATCCGTGCAGTTAAACAGGCACAGGCGCAAAAAGGCGAGCGTGTCAACGGGGAATATCCATACGGCTATATCCCAGACCCGAACAACCGCCACCACCTTATACCCGACCCGGAAACCGCGCCGATTGTCAAACAGGTTTTCGCTATGTTTGTTAGCGGCGTGCGTATGTGCGAAATCCAAAAATGGCTTGCGGAAAACAAAGTCTTGACGATTGGAGCGTTGCGCTATCAGCGCACAGGACAGGCGCGGTATCAGCGGGCAATGATCGCCCCCTATACTTGGCCGGACAAAACGCTCTATGACATATTAGCAAGGCAGGAATATTTAGGGCATACCATAACCGCGAAAACTCACAAGGTATCCTACAAGTCGAAAAAGACCCGGAAGAACGAAGAAGAACAACGCTATTTCTTCCCAAACACCCATGAGCCGCTTGTTGACGAGGAAACCTTTGAACTTGCGCAAAAGCGGATTGCTACCCGCCACCGCCCGACAAAAGCAGCGGAGATTGATATTTTTTCCGGCTTGCTGTTTTGCGCTGGTTGCAGACATAAGATGTATTACCAACAGGGCGTAAATATCGAGCCGCGCAAGTTTTCCTATTCTTGCGGCGCATGGCGCAACAGGGCAAGGACAGGCAGCGAGTGTACCTCTCATTATATCCGCAAAAACGTACTTCTTGATTTAGTGCTGGAAGATATGCGGCGGGTTTTGCAGTATGTTAAGGAACACGAACAGGACTTTATCTGTAAAGCTACCGAGTACGGCGACATGGAAGCGAGAAAGGCATTAGCGCAGCAGCAAAAGGAACTTTCCAAAGCACAGGCGCGTATGACCGAACTTGACACGCTTTTCCGCAAGCTGTATGAGGACAACGCATTAGGCAGACTGACAGATGAACGGTTTGTGTTTCTAACTTCCGGCTATGAGGACGAAAAGAAATCCCTTGCCGCAAGGATAGACGAGTTACAACAGCAGATCGCAACCGTTACCGAGCGAAAAAGGGATATATCAAGGTTTATTCAGATTGTCGGGAAATACAGCGACATACAGGAATTGACCTATGAAAACGTCCATGAGTTTATCGACCGTATTTTGATACATGAATTAGACCGGGAAACCAACACCCGGAAAATCGAAATCCATTATAGCTTTGTCGGACATGAAATATCAGCAGCATAAGAATAATTTTTTTTTGATATGTTTTCCATAAGGTCTCCATAACCGGACTTGATTCAATTTCATCAAATATTTCTCTTATATCCTCAGCTTCTATCAGGTCTAATGTTCCCCTTTTTTTTTGGCTGTAGCCACAAGTGCAGTCCATAAAACTTGTTTTTTGGAGTTGTTCTCCATACAACTTTTGTAAAATATAAATATCATAAAAATCTCTCATTCGTGTATTTGTAACGTTTCGACTAACAACAGTTTCCAGTTTTTCAGCCAATACAGTCTCTAAATTGTATGCCCATACTTCGATTGTACGATTTTCCAACATAAGATTAAATTTGTACTTGATTTCTCTTGGTGTAATTACATCTCCTGTAGAAATATCAATCTTTAATGGGGTAATTACACCATCAAATTTCGTTTCCATGCTTACACGAACACCCGGATAATCTGCTTCTTCCATGATTTCCGATATCCGTTTGACCCGAAATGAAACACCATCGTCCAGTGGAATTGATATAATTTGGGATATAATCATTTCTACATCCTCCACACTAACATTAGTGCCTTTTATGGTAGCATCCAGATCCATAGTAGCTCTGGCATCCAGACCAACCATTGCCGCCACAAGCATTCCACCTTTTAATATAAACTGGTTTTTATACTCTGATAAAGAAATTCGTTCTAAAAAACGTTCCATCATATAATTCCGCATCAAAATCTGTGCATCTGCGGATTTTTTCTTTGACATATTACGAATTAAATCCTTTAATTGTCTTGCCGTTGTTATCATCTAAAGTAACACCTCCAAATATGGTCTAAGTATGTTTTCAACATGAAACATAGCTGCGTATTTCATAAGCATCCGTAAGTTTTTATCCTTACGTTTTGCATATTGTTTCAATGCGTCTTGAAAGACTTGCATTTCAACATTTTTTCTGCTACGAAGCAGATCACAAATTGTTCTCTCCATGTCATAAACGGGAACGGAATGTCCGAATGATGTCTGCATAGCTATGATTCCTATTTCATGTAAATCCTTTTTTACTGTGTACACTTGAAAACCGTCTTCCTGCAAACGACTTGGATTATATCCAGTTCTTACTGTTATGGTGTATTTCAAAGGCTCTCTGTCCGTTAAATCATGAAAAAACAATGCAGTTTCGTGAGAAAATACAGCTTGACCACAACGCAAATGCAAAAGGAACATCGCATCTGTCCACGTATCAGGTGATACATACACACCATGAGAAGCTTGCTCTAATCCTCGTTCCTTCACATATGCATAAAACACAGACTTACTAATTCCATTATTTAGAACTTGAAATGTCTGAATTGTCCCTCCACATTCACGCAACAACAAATCTAATTTTTCAAACTGAGTCATATGCTTTCTCCTTTCGTGCTAATATGATAATATATATTAGCACGAAAGTAAAGACATATAGTACCAATAAAATATCGGTATTTTTGTTTTAATGATATCCTCTAGCTTCTTGCCATCCTTTTACATACCACCTAATTCCAACATATACCAGTTGCACCAATAATAAGAGAAATAGCATATTGATCGGCAAGACTGTCTTTATCCAATCCCCAAAGTAGATAGCTATTGCCATACTTACGAGTATCACCATTATGGTAATCATATCCCAACAGTATTTCTTATATAGCCCGGCAATCTTTATCCCGATGAATGCTAAAAGTATTCCTGCACCCACCAGACAGCCACCGCAAATCAGTATTCTTATCAGCCAGTATATAATTCCGGCAACGACAGGATTGGATATTCCATTGCTAACCTGTGCCACATTCTTCCCTGCCAGTATAGTCAATCCTGCAATGTTCTGTATAAAAGTGGCGATTGTATCAAAGAATACCACGCAATCAGAAATAAATATTTTTGACCGTATCATCTGAAAAAGAGTAGTTGATACGGAATACCATATCAGCAGAAACATCAATGCTTCATATATAGCTGTTTTTGCTTTATATCTGCCTGCCAGTTTTTCTCTCTGTGTATCATACCTTTCCTTAGCTTTCAGATAAGCTGTCTGGTTACAATTCCAGCACTTTTGATAGAGTACCGGCTTTTCAACCGGTATCTCTACTTTTTTCTGATGGGAGAGTGCATAATCCCGTTCCTGTTCTGCCTGTCTTAGCTTATCGCGACATTCCTCTATCATGTTTTCGGCGGTGAGCGTTTTCTCTTTCTCGCTCTGCAATAATTCTTTTGTTTTCCTCAAGTCGTTCTTTAAGGCTTGAATGTTCCCTGCTTTGTTCTCGCTGTTTAACTTCTCGTTCAAGGTCAGCGATTCGTCGATCTGCATTTTCAATTTCCTGATAGTCCGGTCTTTCTGGTCGAGTTCTTCCTGCATCTGCTCTGTCAGCATTAGCAGTTCTTCCAGTTGATCGTCGCTCTTTGAGTTTTCGTATTCTGTCATCTATATCCCTCGCTTTCTCTATCTGCTGTTCAATGTCAGCAATTCGCTGTTCTGTTTCTGTAATAATCGGTTCTCGCTGTTTAATTTCTGTGCTAATTCCTGCCATTGCTGATTCTCGTCTGTAAGTCGCTGTATCTGGTCTGCCTTTTTCTTCCAGAAGCATCAGCAGTTCTTCTGTATCCGGCAAGATTTGAAGCAGCTCTGATAATTCTTTCTCTAATTGCTGCAATCGTTCTTCCTGCTCCTGAAAGCACATCAGCTTCTCGTCCTTTTCCTGTATCTCCTGAAGCATCTCTGCCATGATATTCTGTTGTCCCTCTATCTGTGTAATCATTGCTTCCATCATGGGAATTACTTCTTTGCTTTCTTCTAATGTCATTCAAACACTCCCTCCACATTGACAATGCACCGGATACCTTACCAAAGGTTGCAATTACCTTTTGTAACAGTGCATTTTGTTTTTTAATCATCCGGTTTTCCTCAACCTTCCATGAACCTTTCCTTATCTGTCCGGTGAGATATTTTTCGTCAATCTTTCTTGCATCCGCACCCTCATGAATCATAGGGACTTTTAATTTGCCCTGTCTTTCATAAGAGCGGTGGTCAATCTGATTGTCTATGGATAAATGCCGGTTACACATCCCAGCCCATTCGCTCCGCCATAATTCACAATTCTTTGGATTGTTCCATCCGGTAGCATCGGTCAGCACCCGTTTCCATTGTTTTCTGTTTCTTGCCCCGACTTTCTGTACTCCGTTTTCATCAAGTACCGGAATACGGATTCCATGCCGGTCAGGATTTTTCTTATCCTGCCACCAGTCCGGGTGGGATTCATCAACTACGATATTTCCGTCAGTATCTCTGACAAACTCCCATTCCTTAACTTCTTTGCTGCCCCATGAATGGTCTGGATTGAACGGTCGCATGGTTACAAGTAAATGCACATGCGGGTTTCCATCATTCTTATCGTGTATGCTCCAGTCGGCACACATTCCCTTATCCACGAAAGTCTTTTGAATATATTCCGTTGTATAATCAATCTGTTCCTGTCTGCTCCATTCTTTCGGCAGGGAAAATTCAAATGAGCGTCCAAGCTGTGCATCTGCATTTTTTTCTATCTTCAATACCTCATTCCATAGCCGCTGTTTCTGAAATGTGATTTTAAATTTTTCCAGTGCAGTTTCCTTATCGCCTGCTCTTTTATAACGGATAGACTGTTGAAACCTTTTTATATTTTCTTCCGGTACATACAGCCATTCCGTAGGTGCATTTTCGCACATCATCAGACTAGTGTAGACGACTTCCTTTTTGGAAGTATAGTAGCTGATCCTGCCTGTTTCCTCATTCTTCATCACATCTCCGTTAAGATATGCAGATGCGGATATGACACATTTTCCTTTACTGCGTCCAACAATCTTTACTGTAAAATGAAATATCGCCATGTTATGATTCCCCCTTTCTGCCGTATCCGGCATTGATTTCCGACATCATCTTCTTCTGGTTTGGCAGGAGTGAAGCTGTCGGAACGCCCTCTGCGCAAGAGTCTCCCCTGCGGCATGAGCAGGTCTGGCTGAAAGCCCCGCCGACGGAACGAGCCCGGCAAGCGTAAGCGCAGACCGGTTGCCACTTGTGGCAAACTTATAAGGACGACCTCTGGTTGTCCATAAGTGCGCCCTTCATTCAAAGGCAATGAAGGGAATGGAAAACCCACTCCCTCCGCCATTACACTTCCTCCATATCTGTAAGTGACTCTTTCTGCATCGCCTTTGAGAAAAATTTCCCGTTTGTTTCCTGCCTATTTAAGAAGCCTATCAACTTTGGTAAATCTTCCTCCTCAATCGGACAGCCAAGAACTGATTCCACCGCTCCTCCAATCTGACAGAGCCTATGGGTTCGTTTTTTACTTTCCTCTGCTTTCTTTCGCTTTTCCAGTTCCTTCCGCTGTGCAATGAGCTTTTTGTAGCTTCAATGCTTTCCTGTTCCTTTTTCTCTAATGCACGTATTCTTTCTTCATAAGTCTTTGTTGATTTCGCCATATCATCTTCATCCTTTCTTTTTCCGATAAACAACAGTTCCCGGTTGCATATCAGGAGAAGCACATGGTATAATCCTCTTGCGTGTAGGTATATCATGGCTTCGGTCTGATAGAACCTTTGGCGGTTTCGTAGGAAGCCGCCTTTTTAAGTTGCCACATTTCTTGTGACAGCTTTTACATTCCCTTTATCCCTCAGATCACGCCCCTCGTTGGCTTCCATGAACTTTTCCAGAATGTCAGTTTTAATAAGGACTTTTCTTCCGACTTTTAATACCGGAAGCTTCTTCCATTCAACCAGCTTTCTCAAAGTATTTCTGCCAATTCCTGTATAGTCGGCTGCTTCCTCGATGGATAATGCAATCTTTCTTTCCGTCATCTTGTCACCTCCTATTAAATTGCATTATGCAATTTTTGTTGTGCTGTTAGTATAGCGGTTTTATATTGCGTTGTCAAGCGTTATGAAATTTTAAAATTAATCATTAGATTGCATATTGCAATTACGTGAGGTACATGCTATAATTCATACATACCGAAAAAGGAGGCAATCAGCATGAAAGATAAAGAATTACGCAAGCTGATAGGCAGCAGGGCAAAACAGCGTCGTCTGGAATTAAATCTGACACAGCCTTATGTTGCAGAGAAGATGGGAGTTACAGCTTCCACAATCCTGCGTTATGAGAATGGTTCGATTGACAATACCAAAAAGATGGTGCTGGAAGGTCTTTCGGAAGCACTTCATGTATCTATTGAATGGCTCAGAGGTGAAACCGATGAATACGAAACCGACATTACGGATAAAAGAGAATTACAGATTCGTGATGCCATGACGGATATTCTCAAACAGCTACCTCTTGACCTTACGAAAACAGAAGATGCTTTTTCCAAAGACCTACTGCTGTTAATGTTGAAACAATATGAACTGTTTTTGGATTCGTTCCAGTTCGCCTGCAAGAATTACAAGGGCAGCACGAATGAATCGGACATTGCAAAAGTAATGGGGTTTGAATCGAATGATGAATATAACGAGATTATGTTTCTCCGGGAGATCACCCATACTGTCAACGCCTTTAATGACATGGCAGATATTGTAAGGCTCTATTCCAAGAAACCGGAAATGGCAGAACAAAGGCTTGAAAATCTTTTATCAGAAGTTTTGTATGAGGATTCCGATTCGGTATAGTAAGATAATCGGAGTTATGATATACTTACACGCAAGAAGCATTTCATCAGTTCCGATTGTCTGATATCGAAAGGAGACACACGATTATGGCAAAAGGATCTGTAAGAAAAAAAGGAAAGAAATGGTACTACCGCTTCTATGTAGAAGATGCAAGCGGCAATCTGGTTCAGAAAGAATATGCTGGAACAGAAAGCAAGAGTGAAACAGAAAAACTGCTCCGTCAGGCAATGGACGATTACGAAAGCAAGAAATTCATTGCAAAGTCGGAAAATATTACAGTTGGAGAATTACTTGATATATGGGCAGAGGAAGAATTAAAGACTGGTACTCTCAGTAATGGAACAGTCCAGAATTACCTCGGTGCTATTACCAACATCAAGAAGCATCCAATTTCAGAGAGAAAGCTGAAAAATGTAACATCTGAGCATTTACAAGCCTTCTTCGATCTGCTTTCTTTCGGTGGCACTTATCCCGATGGTTCAGAAAGAAAAGGCTACAGCAAAGATTACATTCGTTCTTTCTCGGCAGTATTACAGCAGTCATTCCGGTTTGCAGTATCACCAAAGCAATATATCACTTTCAATCCGATGCAGTATATTAAGCTGAAATACCAGACGGATGAGGTTGACCTGTTTTCTGATGATGACATGGATGGCGATATACAGCCAATTCCACGAGAGGATTATGAAAGACTGATTGAATTTCTACAGGATTACAATCCACCGGCAATACTTCCAATCCAGATAGCTTATTATGCAGGACTTCGTATCGGTGAAGCCTGTGGTCTGGCATGGCAGGATGTAAATCTTGAAGAACAGTGCCTTACGATCAGACGCAGTATCCGATATGATGGTTCAAGGCACAAGAATATCATCGGACCAACCAAACGAAAAAAGGTAAGGATTGTTGATTTTGGAGATACACTGGCAGAGATTCTTCGCACTGCCCGAAAGGAACAACTTAAAAACCGAATGCAGTACGGAGAACTTTACCACAAAAACTACTACAGAGAAGTAAAAGACAAAAACAGAGCTTACTATGAGTTCTATCATCTGGACGGAACAGAGAATGTTCCAGAAGATTATAAGGAAATATCCTTTGTCTGCTTAAGACCGGATGGAAGTTTGGAACTGCCAAGCACGTTAGGAATTGTTTGCAGGAAGATTGCTCAGAAACTGGATGGATTTGAAGGATTTCATTTTCACCAGTTGCGACACACCTACAAAGCAACCTTCTGGCAAATGGAGCAGCTCCGAAAGATGTACAAGAACTGTTAGGACACTCAGATGTCAGTACCACAATGAATGTCTACGCTCACTCCACAAGAAAAGCCAAGCGGGAATCCGCAAGGTTACTTGATAAAGTGGCAGGAAACGACTAAATAAAACTTTCCCTTATTCTCACTTAACAGTTCTTTCACTACCGGAATATGTACTTTATAATCCTTTTCGCAACGTAGGAGTCAATAGAATATTTAAAATTTTTTATTCTATTTAAGATTTTCCACATATTCTTCCAAGCACAATCCACTCTGATGAATCTCCTCTGCTGCTTCTTTTCCCACATAGCGATAATGCCACGGTTCATTAGCAACTCCTGTAATGCTTGTCTTTCCGGACGGATATCTTTGAATAAATCCGTATTTGTATGAATTCTCCAGTAACCAGTTATAAACATTATCACGAGAACATTTAGAAGTATCTGCATTGATATCTACCGCAAGTCCAAGTTGATGCTCGCTTGTCCCCGGTAATGCTACCCATTCCATTGCTGTTTCC
>VOFG01002211.1_pt1 | contig 10200 bp, 19 predicted proteins | sample 5384171 | NCBI WGS metagenome assembly VOFG01 (sample SAMN12384726, study PRJNA508395) | human gut metagenome | isolation source: healthy gut F | host: Homo sapiens | reverse complement strand
TAATCTGTTTGTTCTGTAACAACAAAACTATCATATTCTTCCATCAGCGGTTTCAGCATCATAAGCTGCTCATAGTGTCCCCCCCCGATGAAGCCGCAAAACAAATTTTCATTTTTTATCGCTCTCCATATCCCACTCTCTACCTTCACTTAGTCACGTTGGAAAATATCACGCGTATAAACTTTATTCTTCACATCATCCAAGCACTTATCATAGCGGTTTGCGATGATGGCATGACTCATCTCCTTGAACTTTGCCAGATCATTGACCACAACGCTACCAAAGAAGGTCTCGCCGTCTCTCAGGGTCGGCTCATAGATAATCACAGTTGCGCCCTTGGCTTTGATGCGTTTCATAACACCCTGAATAGAGCTCTGACGGAAGTTATCGCTGTTGCTCTTCATGGTCAGACGATAAACACCAATCGTTACCTTTTTCTCCTTGTCTTCATCAAACTCGTTTTCTGCATCATAGCCGTAGTAACCAGCCAGCTTCAAAACGCGGTCAGCAATGAAGTCTTTTCTTGTTCTGTTGCTCTCGACAATAGCTTCAATCAGATTCTCCGGCACATCGGCATAATTTGCCAGCAGCTGTTTAGTGTCCTTAGGGAGGCAATACCCGCCATATCCAAAGCTAGGATTGTTGTAGTGACTACCAATACGAGGATCCAAGCAAACACCGTTGATGATCTGCTGAGTGTTCAGCCCTTTCATCTCAGCATAGGTATCCAGTTCGTTGAAGTAAGCCACGCGCAATGCCAGATATGTATTAGCAAACAGCTTAACTGCCTCAGCCTCAGTGAAGCCCATGAACAGCGTGTCAATATTTTCCTTGACGGCACCTTCCTGCAGAAGACCGGCGAACTCATGAGCAGCCTCCACCAAGCGCTCATCGTTCAGATCCGTGCCGACGATGATGCGGCTCGGATACAGATTGTCATACAGAGCCTTAGATTCACGCAGGAATTCCGGGCTGAAGATGATGTTCTTGCTGTTGAACTTCGCACGCACGGATGCGGTGTAGCCCACCGGAATGGTGGACTTAATGACCATGATGGCGTTCGGGTTATATTCCATGACCAGTTTGATCACAGCTTCAACTGCAGATGTGTCAAAGTGCTGGGTGGCTATCGTAGTTCGTGGGAGCAGCTATTACAACAAAGTCCGCATCCGAGTATGCAGCCTTTGCATCCAGCGTTGCGGTCAAGTTCAGTTCTTTCTCTGCAAGATACTTCTCGATATACTCATCTTGAATCGGGGATTTATGATTGTTAATCATATCCACTTTCGCTTGCACAATGTCAACAGCCATCACTTGATTATGCTGTGCTAACAGAACGCTAAGGGAAGGCCGTTATAAACTTCTTCATTGATGAAAGCAATCTTCCTGCAGTCTGCTCTGCAGCGTTCCAGACGGGGCTTAATCGTGTCTGAAACGCCATCCTCTGAGCACTGATAAATCACTTTTGCGGCGCACCAATTTTGCATCCGTCCGGGGTCTTACCTCCTGTTGAAAGTTCCGCAATCAGATTCATCATCATAGTGGATTTCCCATCACCGGGATCACCTTGCAGCAGTGTGATTTTCCCGATTGCGATAAACGGATACCACAACCACCGTACATCCGTTGACTGAACTTCGCTATACAGTGTCAGCAGCCGTTCCATTTCGTTTTCCCCACTTTATTTTCGCAGCTTGATTTCATGTTTTTATTATACTCTTTTCAGATGATTTTTTTCTGTAAACCACCTGTTTACACGTGCTCCAGAATGTAAACAGGTGGTTTACATTTTGCTTTCAGAATACACGATTGATGAGGGTGAACACTTATGTACTCTGAACTCTTTATTCTCTTCTTGTTATTACGACTAAAAGCGTAAATAATGGTAATGTCTTATGCGGGCGTAAGAAAGGAATGTTTTCTATGTCCGTTAATCGCATTGCTTTAGGTAAACGAATCAGTTTTTACCGTTTAAAGTTCAGCATGACTCAGGAAAAGCTTGCCGATTTGACCAACTGTAGTCGTGAATATATTGCCTATCTTGAAAACGGGTCAAGACCCCCAGTTTGCCAATCTTGGTTGATCTCGCCAATGCTCTACATATTTCTGTCGATGCGTTACTGGTTGACAGTCTCGATTATTCTCTTTCTTCCTCTGATTCCGATTTACATCGCCTCTTATTAGACTGCAACGAAACTGAGCAGGAAATTATTATCCGCACGGCGAGGGAGTTAAAGGCCACTCTTGTCAGCCTTGGAATTTAACATCCATCCGTATTAAAATCACAAAATAAAAAAGGCCCGCATAAGCCGCAGACGCACCCTCGAATCATCTTGGGTGCTGTCTGTGGTTTATGCGGGCAGTTATTGTGTTAGCTTATTCTCTTACTATCAAGCAGGCATATTATTGCTGCGTTCGCTCCGCTTCATTCCCATAAAAGGAGGAACAGAAGCACGGCTCAACCCTTTCTCATGGGCTTTCATTAACTGATACTCGTGCGTAGCCACTGCATCAATAAATTCACGCTGCTTCGGTGTTGCATGGTAATAATCTGTTTTAAAGCGTTTGCATACGCCAAATAAAACATTCAAATATTCCATTGTATCATTGCTCATAGGAGCAACCTGCAGTTCAAGTTCTTGATCTTTCATACTGAACCCTCCAATCTTTAAGATAAGTAGGTACTGAAAATTTCTTGTGCGCCTTCATCAGCTAGCATAAGCAGCTTTGGGCCTCCCGAATGTGGCTGAAAAATCGGAACTGCATGAAAATCTTTGATGTAGTGATCATATAGTTCATCTGTTTTTGCTTCAAAGGTAACAATGCCGCCATGCCCACTATCAATTGACAATTGAATACCATAAGCAATCATCATTCGGCCAATACCTGCGTATTTACGCACTGTGCTAATTGTCGGATTACTCTCAGGATGCGCTTCAATATTCGCAATAAAAACTGATATTCCGTGATCATCTTCCCGATATGCACCCAATGCTACAATTTCGCCAGCATCTGTTTTCGCTACATACTTTTCTAGCTTTGGATCGCGGATAAATTCACTCGTCCAATCAGATTGCCACTTTTCCTTTGTAGAGGTCAGGTCTTCGTTGGTTGCCGATTCAATATCGATCTCAATCTGTTTTCCGGTCGCAGTTTCTACCACATAGTACTGAGAACCATTTCCTCCACACTCCCTTCTATAGCTATTGTAGCATGAACTTTCCAAAAACGCAAATATCATTTCTTACCCTGTTTCGTAACTTTTCAATGTGTCCTCAAATGTAAAACGAATTTTCACGCGCTCATCGTTGAAAACCTCAATGCGGTCAATAAAGGTTTCCACCACATTCTGTGACAGGTGCATCACATCGCCAGCTTTTCCCACCGTATTCATCACGGCTTGCAAATTATCCGTATCCTTTTTCACAGGCTGGAAAATTTGATCTTTCTCGGTACGAAGTCGTTGAATCTGCTCCATTCTTTCATCTTCCTGCACTCTGTAGGCATCTCTCTGCCGGATGAATTCTTCCTTGCTCATATTTCCGTCGGCATACTGCTCATACAGTGCAACACGAAGTTTTACGAGCTCTGCCTTTTCTGCACTCAGCTTTTCTTCCTGCCGTTCCAGTGCGGAAAAACAGATCAACGCTTTGCGTTCCCGTTCGTGCAGGATTTCCAGTATATGCTCCGCCTGCTTTATCTGCACTGTCAGCGCGTTTCGGACAATCTCTTCCAGCAATTTCTCAGAGATCGGGATTCGCTTGCAGGGACTGTCCACCGCTGTGGCTGAGAATCTGCAGTTAAACGAGGGGCCAAGCTTCTTGAGAACACGATATTTCATCAGTTTCTGGCAATAGCCACAGTAGACCTTTCCCTTCAGCGGATACTGGCGTTTTGTGTAGTTCCCTGCCTGATGATTTCCATGCTGCAGCATAATGACCTTTGCGCCTGTGCAAATTCTTCTGGGGTCACAATAGCGGCATGGCTGTCCTCGATTCGTACCTGCTGTTCCAAGGGAGCGCGCAGGACCCGATGTTTGCACGGAACAGGCATAATGAATTTCGCGCCCACGTAGGTTCCCTTATACTTCTCATTTTTCAATATATGGTAAACCATTCCGCTTGTCCAGTGGCTGCGCTGCAAGTCCCATGCTTTCTGCTCGCTGTACACATGGTTTTCCGACACATGATACACTGCCGGGGTTGGAATCTGCTTTTCATTCAGGATTTTTGCGATAGTCCCCGTCCTATTTCCCTGCAATGCCAGTTCAAAAATCAGGCGCACATACTGGCTGGCTACCGGGTCTAGGATCAGCTTATGGCAGTCATTCAGGTCCGGCAGGAATCCAAACGGGCGGTATCCTCCAAGATACATTCCTTTTTCTGCATCACATGGTCGGCTGCCGCGATTTTAGCAGAAAGGTCTCGGCTGTAGGATGCGTTGATGATGTTCTTGATGGCTACTTCCAGTCCGCGCACATCGTTCCCGGCCTGCATTCCACTGTCATAACCATCGTTGACAGAGATAAAGCGTACGCCCAACAGTGGGAAGATGCGCTCCATATAATCGCCCGCCTCAATGTAATCACGGGCAAATCGGGAAAAATCCTTTACGATAATCGTTTTTATCTTGCCATCCTGTGCGTCCTGAATCAGCCGCTGAAACGCCGGGCGGCTTGTGGAGGTACCGGGTATCCATCGTCCACATACTCCTGACGCGGCTCTGCGGCCAGTTCCGGGCGAGCCATGATGTACCCCTCTACCAGTCCGCGCTGGCCCTGAATGCTGTTGCTCTCAGCCTTATCAGCACCCACATCCTCGTCCGCAAGAGAAAGCCGGTAATAGGTTCCGATCATCTGCTGCTCACCGCCTTTCAAACGTGTATCAATTCTGCCTTTACGATTTCTGCTGCACGATTTTCCAGATTTCTCATACGGCGTACCCACTCCATCTGATTTTCTTCTTTCAGTTTTTCCGATACGCCCTCCCGCTGGCTCAGCTGCTCGATCAAAACCTCATATCGTTCCACTGCCTGCTCTTCCACATTTGCTATAACAGTATCCAGTTTTCCGCTCAGCAGCAAGCTCTGGTAATAGGCCGGTTTTCGCAGTTTCAGGTACGCCTTGTGCAGCATCCCCAGCGGCCAATCGGACGGGTCCGTGGCAGTTTCAAGGCTGGCAGATAATAATCACCCACCAAAACATATTCCATTCCTGTCCGGGCATCATAGATTTTTTCTTTCATTGTCTGTCCTCCTTTTTCGTTAGAACGCAAATTCCGTGTAAATATTTTTCTTGTGATCCACTTCAATTTTCTTTACATACTGCTGCAGATTATCTGCCGTTAAAAGAACCTCTGTGTTGCCTGCGTTTTGCTTTTTTCTGCTGCAATTCTTCTTGAACAACGGCCAGTTCTTTCTCTCTTTCAGATTTTGTCTGCTTCAGTAATACGATTTCATTTTCTACACCTTGCTTCAGTTCCAGAAATTTCTCCTTTGAAAGTTTTCCGAGAACATACTGCTCATAGCCGCTGCGCTTCTGCGATTTCATCCGAACGATATTGCCCGACACCTGTTCCATTTCACGGCTCAATGCAATTTTCTTTGTTTCAAGGTTGCTATTTTCCGAATTCTTCTGTATCAGCTTTTTCAAATTCTTATGTTCTTCCATCCGCTGGTGCAGTTCCTTATGGATGCCGTTCCAGAGGTCTTTCTCTGAGATGGAAACATGGCAAGATGCACAGTAAAAATACAGCGTACCATCACTTTGCCAATGACAAACCAATTTTTCTCCACACTTTTTGCAAAAGATTCTGCCTTTGAAGATGTTCGATTGTTCTTTCTGCGCTGTTTGCACCATGTTTTCACCCTCCCTGACCGCTTGCTTTTCATCAAACAGTTCCCAGCTCGCCGGATGGCTGTCCGACACCATCCGCCAGCTTTCCCGTGGATTTTCAAAGTTCTTATGATAAAATCATCTGCTGTTGCTGAACCTAGGTAGCGAGATAAAAACCGCACTCGCAGCTCTAGCCATCTCTTGAAAAACGCCGTAAATACGCCATTTTTCCAGTGTTTTCACTATGTACATCTCACTACCTGTGTTCGGTTAGAGGAGATTATTTATTATCAATACTCTCATCTATTATTTTCTCCTGTACAGTTTCATCGTTTCCTTTACAACTTCATCCCAGTTATATTTCTCACAGATAAAGTCAGCTGCCTGATTCTTCATTTTCATAACCATTTCTGGATGGTCACAGACCTCTTGCAGTTTTTCTTGCAAGTCCTCTACATCCGACTTTTTGAAAATCAATGCCTTATCTTCCACAACCTCTGCGCACTCTGGAATGTCAGATACCAAGCAGCAGTTTCCATAGCTCATTGCTTCCAGCAGACTTAATGGCATTCCTTCCAAATCAGACGGCAGCGTGTAAATGTAAGCATTGCTGTATAGTTCATCCAGCATTGCTCCCTGCACAAACCCAGTAAAGAGAATCCGATCGTCACCCTTCTGCCAGTTCTTTCAGTTCCACCATAAAGGAATCCGTATCGCTAGAGCCACCCGCAATAACCAATTTTTTATCCGTCTTGACATTCTTGAAGGCCTCAACCAGATATCGAATGCCCTTTTCCGGTACCAGACGACCGAGGAACAATATGTATGAGTCTTTTTCAGCCCGAACTTATCTTTAATCAGACTTGCTTCCCGAATCTGCGGCCTATTCACGCCATTAGGGATAAAGTGCGTTTCTCTTCCATAAGTTTCCTTAAAATAATCCTGCACGCCTTTGCTCAGAACAATGCTCAGAACAAAATCACCGATGGTAACAACAACTCTTTTCCCAAACATCTTTGGCAGCCACCTCGTCCGCATATTTTCCAAATGCACTAGCATTTTTTTCGCCTGATGTCAAGATAGGGACAAAAAATTCTCAAAAAAGAATAAGCCCCAAAGGCTTTTCTGACAATTCTTTGAATCATCAGGGCCTTGTGGGGCTATCCGTTATCTTATGCTATTTTATTTTCACACTGCCTGTAATGGGGTGTTCTCCATTGTTTCCTTAAACTGCTCAACTGTCATCTTTGCTTTTGCCGCAGCACGCTCCAGCGGTAAATCACCGTCTCGAACAAGCTGCACCAGCATCCGCATCTCACCAATTCCGATGCCTTCGATTCTGCCTTCCTGACGGCCTTCTTCACGGCCTTCGGCTCTTACGCCTTGACTAAGATTGCACACTTCAAGCACCTCTCTTTCCAGTTCTTCGCTCATTGCAACGCCAAACTCTTCTTCCAGAATCTTCTTTTTCTCCGAACCTGATCTTGTGGAAGATAACAGCACTTCCATAAATTTCAGGATTCCCTTATGATTCTCCGTCCTGGCTTGCCTAAACAAATCGTTACAACACTCATCAAATCGTAGTTTTCGGTTTCTTCCTGCGCTTCTCCAATCAACTGTTCGGGTTTGATGGAGTACCGGGTAAGCGTATTTTCAAAACCATCTGACGGCTGAGTACAAATCCAGATGGAGTAGACCTTGCGAATCTTCCCATATTCAGATTTTGTAAAAATCGGGCCGTGCTGAACAGAAATCATTCTGCTACAATAATAGATTGCCCGTTTCGTCAATGGGTATCCCGTCTTGAATTTTGTCTGTGCTTCCACATTGATAATCAGACGAATGACTTCTTCCTGTTCTGCACTGTCCGCAGATTTCGGTGCGATTGCGTCAAAGCGAACATCGTAGAACAATGTTCCCTCGGTCAGCGTAGAGTCCTCGTTGTTACTACCCTTGATTACATCTGTTGACTTTTTTGGGTCTGTTCGTATCATCGACATGAACACCAACAGAGCCAACCTCCGGGGTTCCCTCGATGTATTCTCAACAATATCATCTACGGTGCAATCGCTGTATTCATTCACACAGCCTTTCATGATCTGTGCCAGAATCTGTTTGTTTGCCAACAGCTTTTTCGCTGTTCTGTCATACCTCGAATCATACTCTGTCTGATCTATCGTGTGGGCAAGCTGATTTTCCACCGTGCCTTGTTTTTCCATCGGCATTCACTTCCTCGCAGTAGATTCAACAAGAGCGTAAACTCTCCTATCGTACTTCCATCTTACCATAATTCACCGCCCATATCAAGCAACCAACTGTAAACTTTCCTTGCACGGAGTTGTCCATATTATTGCATTCTTCGCCACTGTTATATCATAGGCAACTAATTATTTCAGAACCCACTAATGTGAGATTCACATTTCAGTCAGTACTCTCCCGTTTTCTATCTGCATCGCATCCGTTATCTTAAACGAAACAAGTCGCTGCTGTGGAAAAGCTCTTCCGATCAGCCGATAGGACATTTTCTTGTCCCACCCAGAATCCCCGTAAATCATGCGAACCAATGCCATACACTTGATTTCGCCGCTATTAGATTCGTCTGGTTTTCCCACACGATGCGCTCCTGATTCTTCTGCTCCACACGCCTGTACAGCTATCTGTTTCATTTTACGATTATACAGAAACCGATAGTGTGACGGCCATTCTAACGCTTCCAGCGTTTTTCTGAAGACCGTGATTCGTCCCTCTTCCTCGCAGAAACTCATGCCAAGTCCTGCCTGTTGCTCCGTTTTCTGTTCTGTTTTTTGCATATTGCTCACCTCCCACAAATGGACAGACCCTCCCCTTGTACAACCTGTCAATTAGTCCTTTCCAGCTTCAGGAGCAATCTTTCCTGTCAGAATCCCCATTGACACATACCCATCCATTTGCTTGACTTCAGATTCTTTCCGGTGTTCTTCCACAGGCACACCAAAAGTTCCCACAATATCATCCAGGTAAAATCCCTTTCGGCTGTTCACAGGTTTTGTTGACGCAGCATTATCCTGCGAATCGACTGCGTTCTTTTTTCTCTGTCCTTCATGAAAAATTTCTGGCACAAGCAGATCAAAAACATACAGAGTTTCACCCTCAAAGGTAATCCTGTACCCCAGCATTTTATATCGGCACTCGCTGTCCCATCCCATTTTCTGATAAACTAAAGTCGCAAATGGCTTGCAGGACATCTTCCGGCTTTTGCGCTTATCCGGTTTTGCCACGCACCAACGCAGAGCGTCCTTGTCATTTTCATCACACCCACGAACAACGATACGCTTCAAATCATTGTTGAACATGACATGAACGTAGACCACATCCTCCAGCCCTGTGATACAGGCTGTATTGAATGTGATACTATCTTTACGAATCACGATTGCCGGGTCACGCAGATGGGCAAACAATTCCTTTCGCACGACCTGGTAGCCATCATACGAAAAGGCACTTTCCAGTTCTTCCGCCCGTGCGTCTCTATCATCCTGCACAATCTGCTTCTCTGGCGGCATGATTGTTGTGTTTTCTTCATTCATCTATAATCAGTCCATCCTTCCATTATCTTCTCCGCTTCACGGAGCAACTCATTTAGACTTTCTGCCGTAAATATGTTCATTTCCTCTATCTCCGTCGCAGGACGAAATACATCCCAGTTTCCGGCATAATGCTCCTGCCGTAAGATACCCACCTGTGCTATACTTGTAATCGGCTGTCCAAATGTTCCAGCCCACTCTGGTGGAAAAATGTAAATCTTCTTTTTTGACCGTTTCGCCCTCATCTTCTTCGGTGTTTTCCTTTGAGGCAGAACGATTTCTTCCACCTTAATCATTTCAGGCTCATCAAATGCGAACAGCATCATTTTGTTATCGCCCTGCTCCAAAAACTGGCCACGCGTTTGGATTATTCTTGTCACAGGGGCGAATGGCAATGCAGCGTTCAACAGAATTTAGCAGCAGCTCCACATATTCAACATTTTCAAACTTTTTTCAAGCAAGCGGTGTTAAAGCGCAATCGTCCATTAGAAATCGTCATAGCCGGATTCTGCATAGTAGAAAATACTGTACCCTGACTATTTCATAGCCCGTCAGATCAAGACGCTTTTTCACATCCGCAGTAACAGTGACATCCGGTTCTTTCATCACGCTTTCAGAGGCTTCCTGTATTCTTCTGCCGAAAACCTGTCCAATCCTTATCAAAAGGCACATATCCTCGCAAAATCCCATCTTCAACCACGCTCAACACGGGCAAGGGTCTGTTTTTCTTTGAATAATTGCGGATGCCCGCAGATGATTGGCTGCATTAAAACTTCTCTGGAAACAATGGCTTCATGGTGATTCTTC
>VOFG01003671.1_pt1 | contig 10249 bp, 11 predicted proteins | sample 5384171 | NCBI WGS metagenome assembly VOFG01 (sample SAMN12384726, study PRJNA508395) | human gut metagenome | isolation source: healthy gut F | host: Homo sapiens | reverse complement strand
CCGATGTAGAAAGCCGTCCACGCTGAACCGAGGTGTCACCAAGAGGATAGATATAATTATAAGCGCAATTGTTCCAGCAGTCAAAGGGGCTTGCTGTCTGTGAATCACAGGCGGCAAGCCCTTCCATTTTGCTTTCATCCTACGGTTGCTGTAGTAATCTGGATATTCAACGCGGTCCTGTCCAAAGCGTTTCGCGGATTGAAATCCCGGTAGATACAGCAGTTTGTCTTTGCGTAAGCCAACGTAATTTTTCATCGCGGCATTGCAGCAGACGTAGCTGCTACTTCGTTTGGCGCATGGTGATCGGGAAGTTCATGACGTTACTGTTTCACAGAACAACAGAAAATTTCCCCCAATTTTGCGAGAGACTATTGCAGTTCCAATCGATAGGTTCCGACAATCAATTCTTTTGTATAATGCACAAACGCACCGGTTTCATCTGTAACGCATTCGCGCAGCAGCAATACCTGTGACTGCCGTTTGATGTCTGCAGCAATTCTGCCTCCTCGCTGGTGATAGACGCAAGCTCAATGCTCTTTTTTGCGTTCAGAGTCAGGACATTGTATTCCTGTCGAAGAATTTCATAGACTGATTCTTTCTCGAGGTCATGAACCAAGAGTCCGACAAAGCGCTCGCTGTACCATGACATTTCAATCAGAAACGGATTGCCTTCTACAAATCGCAGGCGCTTGATGTATACGATTTTGCTGTCCGGCGGCAGCTGAAACTGCTGCCTTTCGTGTTCCGTTGCCTGCATGATCGACGCTTGAAGCAGTTTGGAGGTCATGCTCATGCCGTGCTCTTTTACGACGGAGGTAAAGCTGGGATTGTTCCGGGGCTTTTCCTCCAGCGGGGCGCTGCTGCACATAGGTTCCTTTTCCTTGCCGGCTGTACACCAGTCCGAGTGCTTCCAACTCACATTGCTTTTCTGGCAGTTACACGGCTGACGGAGAACTGACTGCAGAGTTCACTTTCCGATGGAAGCTTTCTTCCGGGCTTAAGAACCTCATCGCGGATCTGCGCCGCAAAATAATCGGCAATTTGTCTGTAATAGGGATTGGATGATTCGTGATCCAGCATCAACGGCGATCTCCTTTTTCAAGAACTGCTTGTGACAAAGTTACATCACATATTTTACAGATATAATAATACAAGCGAAAATAGCTGTCAACAAACAAATGCATCACTTAACATTTTATCTAATGATTTTCGACATAATTCGTTTAAAATTCACATATTATACAAAAGTTTTTTTGTGAACGATGCCGTATTTACATTACTTGCATTTACATGTATTATCTTATTATAAAATAAGACGGAGGCAAGCAAACATGCAGGGAAAATACGTGATTGCTTATGATCTCGGAACCGGCGGACTCAAGGCGTCTTTGCATGACGCTTCCGGAACAACGCTTGCGTTCCTGGTCTCTGAGTATCCGACCCTTTATTACAAGGAAGTATTTCACGAGCAGCGTCCCGAGGACTGGTGGCAGGCAATCTGCCGCAGCACACGGCTGCTGCTTGACAAGGTAAAAGAGCAGAATATTTGCAAAGAGCAGATTTGCGCGCTTGCCATCTCGGGAACAGTCTTGTCGGAATTCCCATGGACCGGGAAGGGCGTCCGCTTGTCGGGCAAGTGCCGATCTGGTCTGATGGCAGAGCCAAAGAACAGGCGCGGCGTTTTTTTGAAACGCATGACTACAACGCATGGTATGAAACAACCGGCAACGGTGATCCGCCTGCCTGTTATACGCTCTTCAAGATCATGTGGATGCGCGAAAACCAGCCGGAAATATACGAAAAGACAGCCTATATTCTGGGCTCCAAGGATTATATCAATTTCCGACTGACCGGTGCTGCCGGAACGGACTATTCCTATGCTTCCGGAACCGGTGCGTTTGACTTGCGCCGGATGTGCTATGTGGATGCTTATATCCGGGACGCCGGTCTGCGGCGGGAGCTGTTTCTGGAGCCCGGACAATCGCATGAGCTGCTCGGGCGCGTAACGGTGCAGGCGGCGGCAGAGATCGGGCTGTGTCCCGAACATTGGTCGCGCGCGGCGGCGTGGACAATGCCTGCATGGCACTCGGCTCTTGCGGACTCGGCGATGATCGGGTGTATATGTCGCTTGGTTCATGCGCTTGGATTTCCGCAACAACCAGACAGCCTGTCCTGGATTCGGCGCTGCATCCATTTGTATTTGCGCATGTGGAAAAGGGCTGGTATTGCAGCGCCGTTTCTATTTTGTCGGCATGTACCAGTCTGAGCTGGGCAAAGGAAATGCTATGCAGAGATTTTTCTGCGCAGACGGATGCTTATCAGCGCTTGGACGCGCTTGCCGCAGAGGCGCCCATCGGCGCAAACGGGGTCCTGTTCAACCCGAGTCTTGCAGGAGGCGGAACACATCGCGGCAGTCCGGAGCTTCGGGGTGCATTTCTGGGGATTCGGCTCGGAAGCCGCAGAGAGGATCTTCTGCGCGCGGTGCTGGAAGGCATCGCACTGGATCTTTCCGAGATATGGGAAAGCTTTTCCAGCCACATTCATATGCCGGACGCACTGCTTATTACCGGCGGCGGGGGGCAAAAGTGCACTGTGGCGGGAGATTTTTGCCGGAATATTCGGAATTAAAATCAAGAAGGGCTCGATCGGGCAGAATGCGGCATCCTTTGGCGCCGCGGCGATTGCGCTTCGATGTGCGGGATTGTGGGAGGATTATACGCCGATCAACAGACAATGCAGCGGCGGTGCTCTGACAGAACCGGCAGCGGAGCATGAGACTGCCTATCGGCTTTTGCGTCAGCGTTACCGTGCCGCACGACGGGCGCTGGAAAGCTTTACGCAGGAAAATCAGAATATACCATCCATGTGAATGATATATAATTTTTTATTTCTGGAGGCACATTATGGAAGAAATCAGAAAAGATGTACTGAACCTGAAGGACATTGCTTATATGATGGACCCGAGCGTTCTGAAACTGGACAGCTGTTTGGAAGATGTTGAGGCAATGATTGCCGACTGCCGGAAATACAGCTTCGGAACCTGCTTTGCATGGCCCTGCTATTACGAAAGAATGTACGAGCTGCTGAAAGGCGCAGATACCAAGCTCGGCGTGTCGCTGGCGTTCCCTTCCGGTCAGGAATCGACGTATATCAAGCAGGTTCAGGCAGAACTCTTTATGAAGTATGAGCCGGCAGAGGTTGACATGGTAATGAATATCGGTCTTCTGAAGTCCGGCAAGTTTGACGCATGCGTCGAGGATATCCGCGCTGTGCGTGAACTCACGAAAGGGACGTCTTTGAAGGTAATCATTGAGGCAATGCTGCTTTCTGACGAAGAAATCCGCACGGCGTGCAAGCTTGTCGGAGAGGGCGGCGCCAATTATGTCAAGACCGGCACGGGCTTCTCCGTCGGAAACCCGACGACGCTGCATCATGTGAAGGTCATCAAGGATACCATCGGAGACAATTTGAAGCTGAAGGTTGCCGGCGGCGTCAGAGATCTGGACACCATGCTGAAAATGTACAAGCTGGGCGCCTGCCGCTTCGGCATCGGCTATTCGACTGCGCTGAAAATTTTCAAGCAGGCTGCTGACCTCGGAAAGGACATTCGTCTGGAAGACGTCGTGGTCGAGTGAATAATTGCGGCGGGAAAGGAACGCGCATATGACAGAAAACTATTTACTGGAAGTTAAAAATGTTTCCAAGTCTTTTGGCGTTGTCAAAGCCCTCAACCGCATTGATTTCAACGTTCGTCCCAATGAGATTCACGCGCTCTGCGGAGAAAACGGTGCGGGGAAATCAACGCTTATGAATATTCTCAGCGGTGTTTATCCGTATGGGAGCTATGGCGGAGAGGTTTATTACGACGGAGAACTCTGCAAATTCCGGAATGTCCGTGAGAGCGAAAAGAAAAATATCGCAATCATTCATCAGCATCTGGCTCTTTTCCCTGCGCTTTCCATTGCAGAGAATATCTTTCTCGGAAATGAAAATGCAAAGAACAGCGTCATCGACTGGAAGCTGACCATCCGCCGGGCAGCCGAGCTGATGGAGCGTGTCGGTCTGCATGAAAATCCGGAGACAAAAATCCGCGACCTCGGTGTCGGAAAACAGCAGTTGGTTGAAATCTGCAAGGCAATTTCCAAGAATGTCAGACTTTTGATTCTGGACGAGCCGACGGCGGCTTTGAACGACGAGGAAAGCGCGCTGCTGCTGGAACTGATGCGGAAGTTCAGGCAGGAAGGCATCAGCTGCATTTTCATCACGCACAAGCTGCATGAAATTACGGCAGTCGCCGACCGCATCACTATTATCCGGGATGGAGAGACCATTGAAACACTTTGTATGCATGGCGATCAGGTAAACGAAGACCGCATTATCAAGGGAATGGTTGGGCGCGAGATGAAAAACCGTTTCCCTGCCCGGGAAAACCATGTGGCGGAAAAGTGCTTTGAGGTCCGGAACTGGACGGTCTATCAGCCGACAGACGAGACGCGTAAACGGATTGACAATGTTTCGTTCTATGCCAAAAAGGGAGAGGTGCTCGGAATTGCCGGGCTGATGGGCGCTGGACGGACGGAGCTTGCCATGAGCATCTTTGGCAGAAGCTACGGCACAAAAATATCCGGCACGCTCATCAAGGATGGCAAGGAGATCACCTGTCCGACCGTTGCGCAGGCCATTGCCAACAGCATTGGCTATGTTTCGGAGGATCGGCACCGCTATGGCTGCATCGGCGGACAGTCTATCAAAGATAACATTACACTGACCAGCTTATCCAAGTTCAGAAAGGGACTTACCATCAACGAATTTGAGGAGGTCCGCGCAGCGAAGCATTACAAGGATGTTCTGCATATCAAGGCTTACAATGTCGAACAGCCGGTGTCCAACCTTTCCGGCGGCAATCAGCAGAAGGTCATTTTCGGAAAGTGGGCGCTGGCAGACTCCGATATTCTGTTCCTGGACGAGCCGACGCGCGGCATCGACGTCGGCGCGAAGTATGAAATCTATGAGCAGATTGGAAAGATCGTTGCGGAAGGGAAAACGGCAATTGTCATTTCATCGGACATGACGGAGCTGATCGGTCTTTGCGACCGCGTCTATGTGATGAACGAAGGAAGGATGGTCGGTGAGCTGAGCGGCGAACAAATCACACAGGAAAATATTATGCGCTGCATCATCAGTAATGCGGTGAGAGGAGAGGCAGAATGAAACAATTACGGCAATACTTATCGGGCAACATGCGGCAGTACGGCATGGTTATTGCATTGACCGTCATTACGCTCCTGTTCGGAATTCTGACGGACGGTAATATTTTCAATGCAATGAATGTCTCCAACCTGATTCTGCAGAACAGCTACCTGATTTTGCTTTCGGTCGGTATGTTCTTCTGTATTCTGACCGGTAACGTCGACCTGTCTGTCGGCTCGGTTCTTGCATTCTGCGGCTCGATTCTGGGCGTTCTCATCGTAAAATGCGGGCTGAATCCGTGGCTTTCGACGATTCTGGTTCTGGCGCTCGGCGTAACCATCGGCGTGATTCAGGGCGTTTTCATTGCGTATCTGAACGTCCCGCCATTCATTGTCACGCTGGCAGGCGAGCTGATGTTCCGCGGACTGACGCTCGTGATTCTGGCAGGGCATTCAATTTCGCCGTTCCCTGCAGAATTTCAGTACATTGCATCCGGCTTTGTGGCGGAACAGCTGAAAGCGGGACCTGTGAACATTCTCGCTGTGATCTGCGCAGTCTGCGCGTTTGCTGCAATCATCTGGATTCAGATTGCAGATCGCCGGCAGAGAATCGGTTACGGCTTCGCGGCAGAGCCGATTGCGTTTACGATCATTAAAAATGTTCTGATTTTTATTGTAGCCGGCTTCATTTTCTATAAAATGGCGACGTATCGCGGCATTCCGCTGATTCTTCTGATTCTGCTGGCGTTCGTTCTGATCTACAACTTCATTGCCACAAAAACGATCATCGGACGGCAGGTATATGCGTTGGGCGGCAATCGGGCGGCTGCGGCGCTGTCCGGCATCAACACAAAACGGCTTATGCTGATTGTTTATGCGAACAGCTCGTTTATGGCTGCCGTTTCCAGCATTATTGTTACAGCTCGTTTGAATGCTGCATCAACCTCTGCGGGCACCAACTTTGAGCTGGACGCCATTGCGGCATGCTATATCGGCGGCTGTGCAGCTGGCGGCGGTGAAGGTACGATCATGGGCGTCCTGATCGGCGCGCTGGTCATGGGCATTCTGAATAACGGCATGTCCATCATGGGTATCGGTGCGGACTTCCAAAAGGTTGTCAAGGGCGCGATTCTGCTCCTGGCGGTTACTTATGACGTTTATTCCAAGCAGAGCAAAACCATGGTTAATTTGCAATGAAGCAAATGAAATCAAGAATATGAGGAGACTCAATGAAAAAAGCTTCTGTCTCTGTTCCTGGCGCTTCTGATCCTGATCTGCACATTCAGCGCATGTGCAGGCAGCGCAGCCAAACAGGAAACACCTTCGTCCGCAGCGTCCTCCGACAGCACTCGTCCTGTGATCGGCATCTCCATGTCCACGCAGACGCAGGCAAGACAGCTCAAAGATGTAGAATATCTGACGGCGTCTTTGGACGCACTGGGCTACGATGTTCTCGTCCAGTACGCCGACATGGATCCCACAAAGCAGGTTTCTCAGATTGAGAATATGATCAATAACGGCGTTGCCGGTATCATCATCTCTGCCTGGGACGCGGAATCGCTGTCCTCTGCAGTTGACACGGCGGCGGCGAACAACATCAAGGTCGTGTGCTATGATATGCTGGTTTCCAACACCAAGAATGTCAGCTACTATGTAACAGATAACCTGTATGACTGCGGTCGGCTTCAGGGCGAGTACATTGTGAAGGCACTTGATCTGGACAACACGGCAGAGAGCTTCAACCTGGAACTTTTCTCTGGCGATCCCGCAGACAGCAACGCACCGTACTTCTTTAACGGCGCATACGATGCATTGAGCCCGTATATCGAAAGCGGCAAGCTCAATGTCCTTAGCGGTCAGATCGAGCGCGACGTAACCGCGACGGCAGACTGGGACGGTCTGAAGGCGCAGGAGCGCATGGATACCATTCTGTCCACCTATTATAAGGGCGATACCCGGATCGACGCAGTGATGTGCAACAACGACGCAATCGCACTCGGCGTGTTGGCGTCTCTGAAAAAACGTCGGCTATGGCACAGCGGAAAAGCCGTTCCCGGTCATCACCGGCATGGACTGCGATATTGCAAACATCAAGGCGATCAAGTCCGGAGAAATCTCCATGACGGTCTTTAAAGACAATCGTATCATTGCGAAAAAGGCTGCCGAGGTTATGGACTGCGTCCTGCACGACAAGACGCCGCAGGCGGGAGATGCCTTCGAAACCACGTTCAATAACGGCGTGTGTGATGTGACGGCGTTCCTGATTGCACCGGAAGTCATTGACAAGGACAATTATCAGGCAGCTCTGTTTGACAGCGGGTATTACTCGGAAGATCAGCTGAAATAAGTGTATGGCAGTAGGTGATGAATTATTTGAAAGCAGACATCACTTTTCTGCGTAGCGGAAGATAGTGCTTTGCAGCGTGGTACATATTCAGCCTTTTTCCGCCGCCGCACGCATCGTAAAATAAGGACACAAAAATCCCGGTGATCGTGAACGATCATCGGGATTTTCCTACAATTGCGCCGGCAAATTTGTACGTTACAATTTTCTTGACGAGGTTTACGACAATTGTCGTGACTGCTGTTTGACGATACCCTCGTCGCTCACCGTTGTTGATGACATACCGGAGAGCTTTTGCCAAATCGCGGATATTTTGTTGATTTGACGACAATCTTAACGACTACTTTTAAACATACGAACTTGTTCAGAAGTCATAAAAAACAGACTGCAAATAGTTTTTATCAGATAAAAACCCAAATAATGAAACCGGTTTCATTATTTGCCGAAAAAATCAAAACCGTCTGCACCGGAACCAAGCAGCCGGAAATGCCGCAGCCTCCTGCACCATTGCACCGTACCGAGATAACCATTTCGTGTAATCAAAAATCGGCACTGATGACATACTGCGGATATTTTGAATCCGCCCATGATTTGCGGAATTTCTGTCTGCGTTGTTGTTGTGGTCGAGCGGCTGCCTGGACAGAAACTCCCGGCAGTATTTGTCGTCGTGCTGCGACAGGAACAGAAGCCCGATGCCTGTGCAGTGCATCGGCAGAATGCCGCCGGTCTGCGACATCAGCTGCGTCGTGTTCTGCATTCTGCCTTCGGAAAAAATCTTGCTGATGACAACGACCTTCTCATCCTCCAGAATTGCCAGATGGATGAACATATTGCTCCGGTTTGCCAGCTCCTCCAGAATCGGTCTCGACACTTCGATCAGATCGATGGACGCAAGCTTGCTGATACCGAGCGCGAGCGCACAGTAGCCGAGCTGATACTTCCGCATCTCTTCATTGTATGACAGGAACTTTTCATTCAGAAGCGTTGTCGTCTTCCGGGTTTACCCATGTCTTTTTTTGACTTGTAGACACCTTGCACTTTTTCGCCGTTACCGTATGCCCCAGATATTCCTTTCTCGACAGGATATCATGAGGGCCTTGTCCGGCCAGTTATAGATGCAGCTCGGATGCGGCCGCGGATGGCGGCAGCTCCCGGTACGGCGATAGCGAAGCTCGCTGACGGTCCAAGACCTTGTTCTCCCGGAGCCAGTCCCGGATCTCGCAGATACGGTCGCCCGCGATATACATGGCGAATATCTGACGGACAACATGGGCGGTTTCGGATCGGGCAGAAGGTGGTTCTTATTCTCGGGTCGATGATGATGTACCATAGGGCACTTCACCGTTGACGCGCTCGCCCCGCTGGGCTTTTTTGCCTGCTTGACCGCACGGATCTTCTTGGAGGTGTCGCGCATAGAACTCGTTGAACCAGTTGCGCAGAGGCGTGAACTCGTTATCCTCTCGCCGTGTCAACGCCGTCGTTGATGGCGATTTGTCGTCGCCCACAAAGCCGCTACGCTTGTTTTGCGGCGCGGTGTTGATCGCTCGGTTTCCAAAAAAAACGTCATGGCGCACCCGCCGTATGGCTCGGCGCAAAAGGAACGTATCCGATTTGCCCTATACTGCGCCGCCGTTATCTTGCGCCGCTTTCTTTGTCAAGGTTCATTCGTCATTTCCGGGAGAACGCGGGGAAAGGGGTAAGCCGCTTTCAGCCCGGAGCTGATATAGTCAATCCAATTTCATGTTGACAATGGCGGTTATGAGCTTGATTTCCAAATGACGCTTCATGTACTCGTCCACGCAGTAGTGTTCTTGTCCGCAGTCATCATAGAGCTTGCGGGTGCAGAGCTTTTTGATGTACCTGTCGTAATGCCGCAGCACCCGATCCATAGCAGACGGATCACCGGCGTGGGCGGCCTCGATCACCGCAAGAGGAAGCAGCTCATAATTACAAGAACGGTTATTGTCCTGATTCATCGTGCTAACCTCCTTTCGGCAGAAGCGTTTTCAGCTTGTCGCGCATCTTGTCCAGCGTCTTTGTCCTGCGCCGTTGCACCGCGCAGCGGGACATTCCCAAAACAGCCCCGACTTCCTTATCCGTCATATCCATAACGAAACGCAGGATCAGGATGCTTTGTTCTGTCGGGGACAGCTCCACAAAGACCTCCGCGACTTGCTCATTGTCAATCCGCAGCTCGCAACCGTGCGCCGTAAAGGTGAAGCTGTCGCTGGGGTATTCCTCCGTGTAACAGAGACTTTGTAGCTCTGAATACGAAAGATCACTGAACGACATTTCCCGTTGGTACTGCTGTCTCATTTGAAGCAGATAGTCCACGGCTTCATTCCGCAGCACTTTCTTACAAAAGGCGTCGAAGCGGTACGGCACGCTCTGACGGTGGATATTCGCCATCGTTATCACCCCCTTTCCGTGGGGGGAGTAAGTGGTTTTTCCCTTTCCGTCAGTACAACCGTTTCCGACCTATCGCGTGCTCGCTTAACCCTCCTTTTTTGAAAAATTTTTTGAGAAAAATGCAAAAAGACGCCCGGCTAAACATAGTTCAACCGAGCGCCGATGCATGGCAATGTATGTAATTCCTACATCGTATAATTCATCAGCAAGGGCATGAAACGCCCAAGGAGCATACAGGATTTTTTGCGTATGCAGATATGATCCGGGTAAAGATGGAAGTTTGACATAGCGGCAATCCTCCTGTTGC
>VOFG01003898.1_pt1 | contig 10261 bp, 22 predicted proteins | sample 5384171 | NCBI WGS metagenome assembly VOFG01 (sample SAMN12384726, study PRJNA508395) | human gut metagenome | isolation source: healthy gut F | host: Homo sapiens | reverse complement strand
CACCGCGCCCACAATGCCTATGAGCCAGTCAAAGGGGGCCAGCCCCGGCGCAAAGTCGGCAAGGCCGGGCCGATGCTCTGGCCCCAGCCCATCAGCTTGTGAGCAAAAGTCTGCTCCAGGGAGCCAGGCGGTAGGCCGTCCCCCAGCTTTAGGCAGGCCCACAGAATAAACAGGTACGGGATATTGGGTATCACATACTTTTTGACGCTATCTGTCCTCATGCCCGCCTCCCTTTGCACGTTCTTTCTTGTGGGACGGCTGGCGGGCCAGTTCAGCGGCAGCCCGTTTTGAGCTGTTCCCGGATGGGAACACGCTGGGACTTGGAACGCTTCAACACGCGCCGGGAATATTCCGAAAAGCAAGCGGTGATGGCGTCGGCCTGCCCGCTCTTGAAAAACAACAGGTATTTGTCCGGCCCGGTCTTATAAAGGCATAGTCCACATTCCAGCGCCGGGCCACCCGGTCAAAGTCCTTTGGGGACTCCACCTCGATGCTGTTCGTGGCGGCCCCGTGGCCCATGAGCTGGCGCACCGTCTGTTTTCCGTGGGGTGTCTGGCGGGCCCGGTACGTTTTCTTGATCTTCCGGCCCACCGCCAGACACGCCTGGGCCAGCACCCGACCCGTGAGCTTTGTCGCCTTGATCGAAACTGCTATGGTACGTCTGGAAACGTCCTCGTCAATCAGCCGTATCCACTCCTTTCCATGAAAAAAAGCACCTCTGGACAAAACGTCCAGAAGTGCCGTTATCGTTCCTCGTGTTCCTTTGCGGCAATCTTCCGATAGCCCTCCTAGGGAGGAACCGTCAATAATTTCTTTATAGGCTGCCATCTGTTCCCGCACCGTGAGCTGCGGAAAGGCAAAGACTTTGTGCTCGTCAGGGAATGTCCTCGATCCCGTGGTAGTGCTCGATGAATTGACCGCCATTGTTCAAAACACATAGCCGCCGGGGGGCAAAGTGGCCGTCCTCTTCAAGTCGAATGTCCCGCCCGTATGCCTCATAGTCAAAATAATTCAGCAGGTGCTCCGGCACGTCAATGGCCTCCATGTCCTCCACATAGATGCGGCCCAGAGTTTCATCGTCCTCCACGCCGGGATAAAACTCGTAGCAATCCAGGTTTTGCACCAGATTGATAAGGTCGGCCACGCTGGAAGTGTGTTCGCCGCTGTCGATCACAGCCTCGAATTTCTCCAAATCGCTTTGATCCAGTTCGGAAAGCAGGCAGGCCAGATGATTGAGCTCGTCCAGGTTTTCATATTCCGTGAGATAGTCGTAGAGCCCCAGCACATCGCCGTCAAAGCTGGTAATGAAAAACTCCTCATACCGCACGCCATCCACGCCGATGCGCTTTAGGAGCGCCTGCACTTCCTCCGTGGTGGTGGGGAATTTCAGCGTTTCTCCAACCAGCTCACCCTCGTTGTATTTTCCCAGGTTCGTGATGTAGGCTTCAAACAGGGACGCCATCAGCGGCGGCCCTGGCCCTTGACGGTCAGGGATGCCCTCAAGGGTGGTCGCGGTGATCCCCAGCCGCTAGGCCACGGCAATATCATTTTTCATGGCCTCGGTCACGGAATGGCCGCACACCACCAACACACGGGAGCGCCGGAGCAGCCCCCGCCCCATGTCGCTGCCGTTCTTGTGCTCCTCCGGTACCGCGTCATTGAGGAACAACGGCAGATAGAGCATGGGGCAGATGGGGAATAGCCCGCATCGTAGACCACACGGCAGAAATGCGCCGCCTGTTCCATGTCCACCGCAGGATCACCGCGCCACGCAGCGGTGATATAAGCAAGGGATCGTTTCATCTTCAACACCTCCGATATTTATAATAGGTAGTTCAACCCTATCCCCCCGCCCTTTCCCATTCATGGGAAGGGGGCGGCTCTGGAGGATATACCCCCCCGCCTTGCCGCTGGAAATAGCACAGCCGGGGCAGACCGTCAAGGGCAAGCCGCCGCAAAGCGGCGGTGCGTTGCACCCTTGACGGCCCGTTCCCGGCTGCGCTGCAAAATATCCGGCGACGGGGGATATATCACCGCAGAGCCCATCCCCGGCGCAGGGCGTGTACCTCTGGACAAAGTGTCCAGAGGCGGGGCCGGGTCACTTATCGAGCTCGTGTTTCTTCTCAGGCTTTGCCAGTTCGGGCGGCTGTTTCTCTTTCCACTCGTCCAGCAGCGCCATAATCTGCTCTTTCATTTTGGCAGGAGTGACCTCCTTGCCGAAATACTTAGACAGTTCCGCAGTCGAAATAATCACACCGCGATCCTCCTTTTTTCTTCACTCAAAATACCGTCAATCACATCGCCGTTGAGCTTGCCCTCCTTGTCCAGCTCATGGAGCCGCTTTGCCTGGGCCACCGAGGGGGGGACTGCTCCCCGTCAATGGACACAGCAATCAGCCGCTGGTTTTCCGGCCTGATATACGAGATCTCCACCGCAGGCATAAAGCCCATCTGCTTTGCGTCCACCTTGTCCAGAAGCTCCGGCACCAGGGAGTTAAGGCGGATATACCGCATGACCTTTTATAGTTCATGTCGTGATCCTTACCCACGATCTCCACAGAGAGCTTACCCAGGGCCTCGGCCTCTTTCTCCGTTTTCGGGCGGGCCCCCTGGCGCTTGATGGCCTCCACCTCCAAATCCAGGAGCTTTGCCAGCTCGCTGGGGAGCGGATCGCCGCGCTGTTTATTGCTGTTCCGCATTTCCCGGACGGCTTCAAGGTCAGTCATTTCCCGGACGATAAAGGGCATTTCCTCCAGCCCGGCCAGCTCACAACCATGATGGCGGCGATGGCCCGCCACGATCTCATAACCGTTGCCATCCTTTTCCGGGCGGACGGTGGCGGGGGTCATAATGCCGTGTTCCTTGATCGTCCCCACCAGATCGTCCATCGCTTTATCGTCCTGCACCTTGTAGGGGTGCTCCCGGAACGTATGGAACGGATGAAGCTCCGCCATTTTCAGATAGACGATTTTTCCCTCTTCCACCGGGCGGGGCGGCACGTCAGGCGTGGGCGGCAAATTGATCTCCGGCGGCGGGACTGCCGCCTCCTTGACGGGAGCGGCCTTGCCCGGCTTTATCGCCTTAGCGGTTTTAGACACAGGCGCACCGCCGGAGCCCGTTTCCTTGCCCTTGTCAGCTTTCTTACCTCTGGACACTTTGTCCCGAACAGCGGGCGGGGCCTCCTCACGGGCCGCCTTGTCAACCTTAGACGGGCGGCCTGTGCGGGGCTCCGCCGCTTTTTCCTTTTTCCCCGCAGACACCGCAGCCTGCTCTTTCGGGGGACGGCCCCGGCGCTTTTTCGGCTTATCCGCCTCCGGCGCTTTCTTTCCGGGGCGGTGGTAGAAGCCTCCTTTGCCGTCCTTATCAGCGGCCTGGATGTCCGAGAGGTTGATCACCTTGCCGGACGGGGCGGGTGTATCTTCGCCCATGCCGGGAAGAACAGTCTGCTGTGTGTGCTTGTCGGCTGACGGCGGATCGGGCTCCACATGATCGGGGGCCGCTTTATCTTCACCAGAAACAGCAGGAGCATTATTTTCCTCCAGCGGTGGCAGATCACCCTGGCCGGGCGGGGATTGGGTTTCCGGGGTCTTATTTTCCTCCGGGCCCATGTTCACTTTTTTCATCGGCCATTTGCTAACCTCCTTTTTGATGGAATGAAAAAAAGGCCAGACCTCCCGGCCTGACCAGCAAAAATAACTCCCCCTTTCATTTTCAATTTGAAATCAGCATCACTCCTTTCCAAAACCAGGCCATAAAAAACGTCGCTTTTCACAAAGAAACAGCGACGTTTTAGTGTAGGTTGGCTCGATTTTTGTTGTGATTTATGATTATGCCTTTGTAAAGAAACCTAATCTTAAAGAAGAAACGATTCTTATATATATATATGCCATTTGACTGCAAAAACACCAGCACAATTGTGCTGGTGTTTTCTTTGTGCAGAGTTTTTCCTGCGGACCCGTTAAATCCAACCATGGACGGCTATGCGTCGGAGCAGACAGGGCTTTGTTTGGAGTAAAAGTCCCAATCAGCGCAAACGTCAGGGGAGTATCGAACCGCTCTCGGTTCTTCCTGGCGTTGTGTGTTACCTTTCCGATACGTGAGGGCGCCTGCGGAGGACCGTGGTCCTGTTGCTGGGATTTCCGGAATCTGCTATAATGAATCCACCCTATAGAACAGGAATCCCCCTTAGAGACACAGGGAGAGAACGCGCTATGTTGACAGGAGAATTAAGGAACAAAATCGACCGACTCTGGGAGACCTTCTGACTGGCGGCATCACAAACCCCCTGGACGTGGTGGAGCAGATGACCTACCTCATGTTCATCCACGACCTGGATGAGACCGACAACCTGCGTTTCAAGGAGAGCGCCATGCTGGGCCTGCCCCACAAAGAGCATTTTCGCCGGTGAGGTTCCGGTGGGGGACCGCACCGTGGCCGGGGAGCAGCTCAAGTGGTCCCGGTTCCACGATTTTCCTGCCGGACAGATGTACACGGTGGTGCAGGAGCTGGTGTTCCCCTTCATCAAGGGCCTGCACACCGACAAGGACAGCGCCTATGCCAAGTATATGGGAGATGCCATTTCAAGATCCCCACCCCGCTGATGCTGGAGAAGATCGTCACCGCCATGGACGAACTTTACGCCCAGGCGGAACAGCTTCACGACACCGATGTGCGGGGAGACATCTACGAGTACCTCTTGTCCAAAATCGCCACCGCTGGGTCAACGGCCAGTTCCGCACCCCTCGGCACATCATTCGGATGATGGTGGAGCTCACCGCCCCCCAAGCCGGACGACGTGATCTGCGACCCCGCCTGCGGCACCGCTGGTTTCCTGGTGGCCGCCGGGGGAGTACCTGAAGGCGCACCACAAGGGAGGACATCTTCTTCCATCCGGCGAAGAAGGACCACTACATGAACCACATGTTCCACGGCTTCGACATGGACCGTACCATGCTGCGCATCGGGGCCATGAACATGATGACCCACGGCATCGACAACCCCTTCATCGAATACCGGGACAGCCTCAGCGACCAGAACCCGGACCGGGAGAAGTACACCCTGATCCTGGCCAATCCCCCCTTCAAGGGAGTCTGGACGCGGACATCGTGTCCGCCGACCTGCTGAAGCTGTGCAAGACCAAGAAGACGGAACTGCTGTTCCTGGCCCTCTTCCTGCGGATGCTGAAGGTGGGGGGCGGGGGCGGTCATCGTCCCCGATGGGTGCTGTTCGGCTCCTCCAAGGCCCACAAGGACATCCGGCGGGAGCTTGTGGAGAGCCACCGGTTGGAGGCGGTGATCTCCATGCCATCCGGGTGTTCAAGCCCCTATGCCGGGGTGTCCACGGCGGTGCTGGTGTTCACCAAGACGGGCCACGGCGGCACGGACCAGGTGTGGTTCTACGACATGAAGGCGGACGGCTTCTCCCTGGACGACAAGCGCACGGAGATCGCCGACAACGACATCCCTGACATCGTGGCCCGGTTCCACGATTTGGGGAGCGGGACCGCCAGCGCACCCAGCGGTCCCTTCCTGGTGCCCAAGGAGGAGATCGTGGCCAACGGCTATGACCTGTCCATCAACAAGTACAAACAGGTGGAGTATGTTGCCTGTGGAGTACCCGCCCACCAGCGAGATTTTGCGGGAGATTCGGGACCTGGAGGCGGAGATTGCCAGAGGGCTGGATGAGTTGGAGGGATGGTGTGATGGCGAAGTTGGAGGATGTGTGCGAGATTTTGGATAGCAAGCGAGTCCCAATCACCGCATCGAACCGCCAGCCTGGACCATACCCGTATTATGGGGCCAATGGTATCCAGGATTATATCGCAGATTACATTTTTGACGATGAATTAGTTTTGTTGGCAGAAGATGGAGGAAACTTTGGATCAAAAAAGAGAAACCGATAGCATATCGAGTTTCCGGTAAGTGCTGGATAAACAATCATGCTCATGTACTGAAGCCTAAAGCAGGCCTTGACGTAGATTATCTTTGCTATTCCTTGATGTTCTATGATGTGACTGGATTAGTAAATGGAGCAACACGGCAAAAACTCAATCAGGCTGAAATGAGGAAAATGGAAATTCCCCTCCCGCCGCTGGACGAACAGCGACGCATTGCCGCTGTGCTGGACAAGGTCAGCGGCCTGATTGCCAAGCGCCGGGAACAGCTGGACAAGCTGGACGAACTGGTAAAGGCACGGTTTGTGGAGATGTTTGGGGACCCAGGATGGAACACTAATAAAATGCAAACATCACCTATGACGGACCTTTGTGAAATAATTGATGGAGATAGAGGAAAAACTATCCCAAACAAGAGGAGTTTTTGGATAAAGGCTACTGCCTGTTTCTAAATGCAAAAATGTAACATCATGCGGTTTTGTATTTGATTCGTGTACATACATTACAAAAAAAAAAGATCAGTTATTACGGAAGGGGAAGTTATCCGTGGAGATATTGTCCTGACTACCAGAGGAACCATCGGGAATTTAGCATTTACGATAATACGGTTCCTTTTGAAAATGTCCGAATTAATTCTGGTATGGTCATTTTACGACTAAACCATGAATTTATCACTGAGAGGTTTTTATCGAACAATTTAAATTTCAACTATATTCAATAAAAAGAAAAAAAAGCAAATGGCTCTGCACAACCTCAACTGCCGATATCTACCATGAGTAAGATTCAAATGATCGTTCCTCCCATTGAACAACAGGAGAAATTTGATGACTTTGTTATACAAACAGACAAATCCAAATTGACTATTCAGCAGAGTCTTGATAAACTGGAAGTACTGAGAAAAGCGTTGATGCAGAAATATTTTGGGTGAGGTGAAAGTATGGAAATCTTTCAGGCAATAGCCCTATCGTTATTCAGTGGACTTTTCGCATCGCTAATTACAGTATTGATTACGCGGTATTTTGAAAATAAAAAGTCTTTATTAGAATATAAAAAGAAAGTATTTCAAGATTTGATTGCATTTCGTGGAGACTTGGTTGATTCCGCGGAAAATACAGGTAATTTCCAAGTGGCAATTAATCAGGTGTTTGTAGCCTACAATGATAGCCCAAAGGTATTAGAGGGCATTTGAAGACTTCCGGAAATACAATAAAATGGGAGCAAGAACTCTAGAGGATAATCGGTGCGTCATTAGTGCTCTTTTAACCCTGCTCAAATTAATGGCTCAGGAAGTTCATATTGACTATAGTTTTTCAAACGACGATTTGTTTACTAATCCCATAATTATTGCAAAAAGAAAAGTTATAAATAAGGCCATTTTTGCATAGTGAGAGATGATACCATGACCAATTTTGACTGCTTCCTCTCCGACCCTCAGCTCACCCCTTTCGCAGAGGTGGCTGTGACGGCGGAAAAAGTATATCCCATCGACCCGGCGACGTGCGTGTTCAACTGCCGCCGCTGCCTGGAGTTTGCCGTCAAATGGATGTATTCTGTGGACGGTGCTTTGGCCATGCCCTACGATGACCGGTTGGTGAGTCTCATGGACGCCGGGGACTTTCGGGACATCGTGGGAAGGATTTGTGGCGGCGGCTGAAGTACATCCGGCAGACGGGCAACGCCGCCGCCCACACGGGGAAGAAGATCGCCCCGGAACAGGCCCGGTTGTGCCTGGAAAACCTCTATATCTTCCTGGACTTTGTGGCCTACTGCTGCGGGGGAAAACTGCACAAGGGGGGAGAGTTTGACGCGTCCTTGTTGGAGGTCAAACCCGAGACCATTCCTGATCCCCAGTAAGCGGCCCCAGAGGTGGATCTGGCCGCGCTGATGGAGGAAAACCGGGCGCTCAAAGCGGAACTCACCGCCCGCCGGGAGGCCCAGCAGGAGAGCTATGTGCCCAAGCCCCTGGACCTCTCCGAGTACCAGACCCGGAAGCTGTACATCGACGCCATGCTCACCGACGCCGGCTGGACCGAGGGGAAGGACTGGCTGGGTGAGGTGGAACTGCCCGGTATGCCCAACCAGAGCGGGGTTGGCTATGCCGATTATGTGCTCTACGACGACGCACACCGCCCCTGGCCGTCATTGAGGCCAAGCGTACCTGTGTGGACCCGGCCAAGGGCCGCCAGCAGGCCAAGCTGTACGCCGACCTGCTGGAGCAGCAGTGCGGCCGCCGCCCGGTGATCTTCCTCACCAACGGGTTCGACACCCGCATGGATGACGGGGCCTACCCGGAGCGGAAGGTGGCTGCCTTCTACTCCAAGCGGGACCTGGAGAAGCTCTTTAACCTGCGCGCCATGCGCACCAGCCTGGAACACCTCCGGGTGGACAAGGACATCGCCGGACGGTACTACCAGGAGGGCGCCGTCAAAGCGGTGTGCCAAGCCTTCGGGGAGAAGAACCGCCGGAAGGCCCTGCTGGTCATGGCCACCGGTTCCGGCAAAACGAGAACGGTCATCGCCTTGGTGAAGGTACTGTTAGAACACGGATGGATCAAAAACGTCCTTTTTCTGGCGGATCGGAACTCTCTGGTCACCCAAGCCAAGCGCAGCTTTTGTGAATCTGCTGCCCGACCTGTCCGTCACCAACCTGTGTGAGGAGAAGGACAACTACTCCGCCCGGTGCGTGTTCTCCACCTACCAGACCATGATGCACTGCATCGACACCGTGGAGGACGAAAGCGGCAAGCTGTTTACGGTAGGCCACTTCGACCTCCTCATCTGCGACGAGGCCCACCGCTCCATCTACAACAAGTATCGGGACATCTTCACCTACTTTGACGCCCCGCTGGTGGGCCTCACCGCCACCCCCCAAGGACGAGATCGACAAGAACACCTATGAGGTGTTTGAGCTGGAGAGCGGTGTGCCCACCTACGGCTACGACCTGGCCCAGGCAGTGCGGGACGGTTTCCTGGTAGACTTCCGCACGGTGGAGAGCAAACTGAAATTCCTGACGGAAGGCATCGCCTATGACGATCTGCCGGAGGAGGAAAAGGCCATCTATGAGGACACCTTCACCGATGACAACGGGGACCTGCCCGAGCGGATCGACGCCTCTGCCCTCAATCAGTGGTTGTTCAACGAGGACACCATCCGGTTGGTGCTGGATTTGCTGATGACCAATGGGTTAAAGATTGACTACGGGGAGAAGCTGGGCAAGACCATCCTCTTTGCCAAGAACCACCGCCATGCAGAGAAGATCCGTGATGTATTTTATAAAGAGTATCCCCATCTACCCGGCTACGCCAAAGTCATTGACAACCACATGACCTACGCCCAGAGTGCCATTGATGAGTTTTCCGAGCCGGACAAGCCATTTCCGTGGACATGCTGGACACGGGCATCGATGTGCCGGAGATCCTCAACCTGGTGTTTTTCAAAAGGTGATGAGTAAGGCGAAATTCTGGCAAATGATTGGCCGGGGCACCCGCCTATGTCCGGGGCTGATCAGCAGGGGAGGACAAGGACAAATTCTATATCTTTGACGTTTGCGGGAACTTTGAGTTTTCCGTCTGCGCAAGGGAAAGGAGAAAGCACGCCCAACCAGATGCCCTTGCAAAGCGCCATTTTTCTTCTTGAAGGCGCAGATCGTGTGCAAGCTTCAAGATCTGGCCTACCAGACGGAGGCGTTGATTTCCTTCCGGCAGCAGCTGGTGCAGGAAATGCTGTCCAGGTCAGGAACTGAACCAGGACAACTTTGCAGTGCGCCAGCACTTGCGATATGTGGAAAAGTTTTTCCGATCCCGCTAGCTATCAGACCGTTCGCTATGAAGATACGCTAGAGATTAAGGACGAGGTGGCACCTCTCATCCAACCGGATGCGGAGGAAGTCAGTGCTGTGCGGTTCGATGCGCTGATGTATGGCATCGAATTGGCCTACCTGGCGGGAAGACCTACTCCCGCGCGCGGAAGGATCTGGTGAAAAAGTCCAGGGCATTGCCAGCGTTGCCAATGTTCGGAGATCCAGGCCCAGTCGGAGCTGATGGAGCAGATTCTGCATACCAACTATTTGGAAAACGCTGGGATCAACGAGTTTGAGCATATCCGTGCCTGCCTGCGGGACCTGATGAAGTACCTGCCACGTAGCGGGAGATCTACAACACGGACTTTACGGATAACATCCTCTCCACGGAATGGCGTGAGTCAGAGTTGGAGAACGATGACTTGAAGAACTACAAGGCCAAAGCAGAGTTTTATATCCGACAGCACAAAGACAACCCCGCGATTGCCAAACTGCACTCGAACCTTCCGTTGACGGAGGAAGATATCGGAGAGCTGCAAAACGTTCTGTGGAGCCAGGTGGGCAGCCGCC
>VOFG01004189.1_pt1 | contig 10283 bp, 20 predicted proteins | sample 5384171 | NCBI WGS metagenome assembly VOFG01 (sample SAMN12384726, study PRJNA508395) | human gut metagenome | isolation source: healthy gut F | host: Homo sapiens | reverse complement strand
GGGTATTCCTTTTCGGATGGTCATTCATTTTTCAAGGTGCAGTTCATCGATGAACTACCCTAAGTCTACACGAAAAATGCAATTCCCGGAATCTTGCGAGAATTGCATTTTAGGAGACAATATTCAATTTCAAAATTGCAGTTCTGCAATTTTCTTGTATAATGGGAAATAGGAAAAAGGAGGTGCTGTGTATGGCTTTTACCCGGAACACCCGGACAAAGGATTTCTGATTTGTGAACGGCAATCATATTTCTCAAAAGCAACTTGCGGAGAAGATAGGCGTATCTGCTTCCCAGTTGAGCCGCATTGTCAGTGGGGAAACAAAGACGGTCAGCAGCGATATTCTCATAGGCGTGGCAAAGAAATTTAAGGTATCAACGGACTACATATTAGGCTTGTCCACCTTGGTGTCGTAAAAGTTATGATATTTCTGAATTAGGATTGTCCTGAGGGAGCTGTGAGAGGGCTTGGCAGGTACAGTCCGATGTGCAAATCCCTTAACCGTCTGTTGGAACACAGGAACTTCCCGAAACTGATGGATTTGATACGGTTTATTTTCAAGACAGCAGCAAAGGGTATCATGGGCACAGAAATCAGCTGATTGAACTGAAACAGCGGCTTCCTTGTCCGATCTGATGAAACACCCGGAACATCAGGCAGAAGCAAAACAGGATTTGCAACTTCTGAACGCACAGAAGATGGGATAACATGAAGCGGAAATTGAAAAAATCAAGAATGTATTTCTTGCTATCCTGCGAGATATTAAGAAAGATATGGACAACAGAGAACAGCCAGGAGAAGCTGTGACCACCGCTATGTTCCAAACCATGCAGGAAACCATGAAAGACCACCAGCAGGAGCTGCTTTCTATGGACGATGTAACTGCTATGATTGCCGGACAGATTGGGGAAGTTTCTTCCGATGGACGAGAGAAACGGCGGAACAGTTCCGGCAGTTGGCAAAGAAGGATGATGGAGCAGGTAGGAAAAATAATTGCAGAAAAATATATGTAGTTTTTATAAACAATCAGGAGGATTACATGGACGGGCAAAAAAAGAAAAAAAGGAATAAAGTGCTTATTTTTAGTGTGATTATCTTGCTTCTTGTATGTGCAGGCATTGCGATAGCAGTTTGCATAAAGTAAATAATATTTTGTTGGAAAACTCGTCTGAAGGCAACAATAGAAGTATTGGAATTCAAGTACAACTGAACCTGCACCAAGAGCTTCGAAAGGAACTGTCAAAAGAGTGCAACAATATACTCTCAACTGTTCAGGTGAGGATAATCGTGAATATTATTTTGGAACAGAAGGTGTAAATATTTCAACTGGTGAGACAGGAATTAGTGATTGGGAATCCAGTGACAGTTTCATATCATGGCAAATTGGATTTGAATGCATCTGTACAAGAGGTTGAATTACTTTCCATTACGGTTACGGATTCCAGTTTGATACAAAATCACTGAACCAACAACTGAGTGAAACAGAGCCAATTTTGCTGGCGAAAGCACAAGAAATTCTAAATGCAATGACGCTGGAAGAAAAAGTTGGACAGTGTTTGTGCACGCTGTCCCGAAATAAATAATACAGAAGGTAAAGGGTATAATCTTGGGTTATATTCTTTTAGCCGAGACTTTTCTGGAAAAATGAGATGAAATTATCCAGAATATTCAAAGTTACCAAAGTGCAGCAAAAATCCCCATGTTTATCGGAGAGAGATGAAGAAGGAGGCACTGTCCAACCGTGTTAGCACAAACCCTAATTTGCGAGCTGTGCCTTTCTGGTCCCCTCAAGAACTCTATGCTGAAGGTGGCTTTGATTTGATTCAAAAGTGACACACAAGAAAAAATGTGAATTATTGAATAGTTTGGGGATTAATTTGAACTTTGCCCCAATCTGCGATGTTTCGCAAAAATCCAGAGGATTTTATTTATGACCGGAGTTTTTGGACAGAACGCAGAGCAAACTGCCGCTTATGTCCACTTAGTTGTGCAAACCATGTTTCAAGAAGGTATGGGAGCGTCCTAAAGCATTTCCCCGGGTACGGAAATAATGTGGATACACATACAGGTATTGCTTATGATAATCGCACCTATGAAACATTTTTGAACTCAGATTTCTTGCCGTTTCAAGCAGGAATTGATTCTGGAGCCAATATGGTATTAGTTTCTCATAATGTGGTATCCTGCATGGATAGTCAAACCCCTGCTTCGCTGTCTTCACAGGTACACAAAATCCTGCGGGAAGAATTAAAATTTACTGGAGTTATTATTACAGATGACTTAGCTATGGATGGTGTGCGCAATTTTGCAGAAGACACAAAAAATTGCAGTTCAAGCTGTGAAGGCAGGAAATGATATGTTATGCTGCACAGATTTTGAGGTGCAAATTCCAGCCATACTTGAAGCAGTCAAACAGGGAGAAATTACAGAGGAACGAATCGATGAATCTGTTTACACATATTAGAATTAAAAATTTCACTTGGGATAATATAAAGGTTTATTTACAAATAGTCTAAAATTTCAGTTTTTACGGGAGTGTGTCCACAAGTTCGGTGTAGAACGAACGGGGACTTTCATATACGCCCTGTCTGCTGATGAAACCAGTCCTGCGCTTGCGGCTCCACGTCACGCAATCACAACCCTGTTTTCCTGCTGCTTCAAACGCCTTTGCCCCCCCCGGCGGCAACCTTATTTTCGCAGCAACGCCGACAGAGCGTATAACACACTACACTTTGCGAGCAAAGTCGTGTGCCAAGGCAAGCCCTTTGGAAACCCCGGACAACAAAACAGGCTGAATATCTCGCACTTTCCCGGTGCTTGATACTCAAGCCTTTTATTTGTTGTCAGCAGCCTAGATGCCAAATGTAGTTCCTTGTAAACTGACCTAATAAACGATTATATATATTTAAAATCATACGTCTGGAACAGGCATTTCCACTTCCTCAACCACAAAGGAAAGCCTGTATCCAGGCGTATTTTCGCTTATTAGGGAAGGTCAAGCATCATTTTAGACACGTTATGGTCCATAACCATTTACCTATACGTCCATATTCGAAAGAGAGTTGGAACATTTTTTGGTGGGAATGGTAAAGTAATGTCAGAAAGAAACAGAGAGCTTCAAGAGGTTGGGTTTCAGACGCTGAAACAAAATGAAAAGAAACAGACAAATAGAACTTCTGAAGAAGCAATCTTGACAGATAAAGGAGGAAACCATATGAGATTTGCAACTATCCAAAGTGAACGGAACAGAAAAAGCCGGTATGTCTTAAAGAATGGAGTGCTTCCGATTGAGGCACTGAATGCAGCAAAGGGAACTGCATGGTACTGAGGATGTCATGAGTCTCATCCAGAAGCAGCAGATTCCGGGACTGACAAAATGGTATAACGCAGGCGGCAAGGAAGAGCTGGAGAGCATTCCAGGACTGGTTCCGGAGGAGAAAGTTGTATATGGACCGCTCTACCGCAATCCGAAACGTATCTTTGGTATCGGTCTTAACTATGCAGACCACGCTGGAGACATCGGTTCCGCAGCCCGAAGGGATTTCCGGGAAGCTTCTTCAAACAGGCAGACACCCTGATTGGTCCGGACGATGAAATCCTGCTTCCGAAGTTGAAAGAAGCACAGAAAACCACCGCAGAGGCAGAGCTTGGAATCATCATGGGCAAGGATTGCAGAGATATATCCGAAGAAAACTGGCAGGATGCCATCGTCGGTTATACCACCATCCTTGATATGACTGAGGAATCCATCTTAAAGGGAAATGATTATGTAAGCGGCAACCCGAGATATTTAACCATCGTAAAGAACTTCCTGACCTTCTTCTCCTTCGGTCCGGAGCTTGTAACCCCGGATGAGGTACCGGATGTCAATGAACTTCTGGTCCAGAGTGTTCACAACGGTGAAGTTCATGCAGAAAACGTAGTAGCAAACATGACCCACAGACCGCCGCGTCTGGTATCCCTGCACAGCAGCATCCAGGGATGGTACGCAGGAGACATCCTTTCCACCGGAACACCGAGAGCGTTCCACATCCAGGATGGCGATGTAGCAGAGTGCCGCATCACCGGACAGGACGGATTCGAGATGAAACCACTTGTAAACCCGGTTGTTGACTTAAAAAAACATCCGGAAAAGGAAGTGTAGGAAAATAAAAAAATTCAAACAGAACATTCAAATCATTTTATATATTCATTTTATTGCAGGAGGTAACAGTATGGATTTAGGATTAAAAAAGACAAGGTAGTTCTCTGTATGGCATCAGCAGCCGGACTTGGCAAGGGAATTGCAACTCGAGATGGCAAGAGAAGGTGCAAAGGTTATGATTTGTACCGCAGAACCGTTTAAAGATCAGCTTCTGGAAGCAGGCTGAGATTGAGAAAGAAACCGGAAACCGTCCGAGACCTTCCTCTGCGATGTTAACAAGGCGGAGGACATCGAGGCATTTGTAAAACACACCGTTGAACACTGGGCGATATCTACGCACTTGTAAATATGTGCCCGGGACGAAGCCGGGACCGTTCGTAAGCTTTGATGATGCGGCATGGGAGGGCGCTTTTGAGATGCCTGCTCCTACGTAAGAACCATCCGGTGCGGTACTCCCGTCCATGAAACGTCTCAGCGTGGCTACTGTATCGTAAACTCAACTTCTTCTTCCGTTAAGGACCACCTGGGACAACCTGATTCTTTCCAATACCATGAGAATGGGCGTTGTCGGCATGAGCAAGACCCTGGCGAGTGAGGTCGGCAAAGACAATATCTTAGTCAATGTCATTGACCAGGTCGTATCCGGCACCGCAAGAATTGAGAATCTGAACAAGATGCGTGCAGACAAGGCTGGCATCAGCGTAGCAGATTACGAGAAGGAAGACCTGAAGTTCCCGGCTGGGACGCTATGGCACCATTTTATTTAATACGGACGTCTGGCTACATGGCTGTGTTCGAGGCGAATACATACGTATCTGGTCAGACCATCCTGTTAGACGGTGCGATGACAAGAAAGCATACTAATTGCAAAAACATGGCAAAGATGCATTTCGGAATGCAGGACATCCGGAAGAGTTCACGGAAAGGCATGTTTTGCAGGTGAATTGGGAAATTTACCTGAACTGCAGATACCTCTCTCCCCGGAGGACATTTGGGGAAATGAAATCTGGGAGAGAATATAAGCATAGAGGAGGTTGTTTAAAGAAGGCACTTTTGAAACAGAAGGTGCTGTGAGACAACATGGTGGTCACATATGTGAGAACAGTAAATGAGGGTATTGCATAAGAAGGGAATATTCATGAAAGAAAAAAAAGAAATTGAGCTTGGCGACAAAGACGTTCATCGGTTTTTAGGCCTTGGTATTGTCATCGGACTCGTATTTGGAGAAAAAAGCAACCATTGTAAAACCTCTGGGAACCATCTTTTAAATATGATTAAAATGATTGTCGTTCCGATGGTATTCTTTTCCATCACAGCGGAGTCGCGAGCTTAGGAGATTTGAAAAAGCTCCGAACATTGGCGTGAAGGTGGTTGGACTGTATGCGCTGACATCTGCACTCTGTGTAGGATTAGGGCTTATCATGGCAAACATCATCAATCCAGGAAAAGGATTTGATTTAACCGCGTTATCACAATCGACTGATTATGAGGCGCAGGCGATGCCGAGTATCATTGATACGTTAATCGATATGTTCCCATCCAACATTTTCACTTCTTTTACCAACACAAATATGCTGCAGATTATCGTATTTTCGGTATTCTTAGGCGTAGCACTTTATCATGATGGGAAAAGAGGGGGAACGCCTTTAGCGGGTGTACAGAGCTGTGCCAATGCAATGTATAAAATCACAGCCATTGTTATGGAGTTTTCTCCAGATTGGTGTGTATGTGCACTGTTAGCAGATTCAGTTGGTGCATATGGTCTGAAAATCTTTGGACCGCTCGGAAAGCTGATTCTCACGGTTTATGCTTCCGATGTAATCCTTGTTTACTGATGTATATTCCGATGGTAGGCGCTTCTGGCAAGGTTCCCGGTAAAGAAATGGCTGCAGGGGATCTGGAAGGTATGGGTTGGCCGTAACGGCCAGCACCACCAGCAGCAGCGGTTCTCTTCCGATCACAACCTCTGTTACGAATGATGAGTTTTGGCGTATCTTCCGAGTTATCATCGTTCCCCTGCCGCTTGGCGCAACCATCAACATGAATGGTGGATGTATCTACTATGCAGCAGCTATCGTCATGACGGCACAGATTTATGGAATGAACCTGACACCGTCCGCATTGGTAAACATTATTATTTCTACCGTATTAGTAGCTATGGCTGTCCGGTGTTCCGGGAGGCGCGATCATCATGACCACGATTCTTCTTGACGAACATGGGACTTCCGCTGGAGTTTGTAGGTCTGATTGCCGGTATCTTCCGACTGATTGATATGGCAAATACAACCTTTAACGTAACCGGTGATGTGGTAACCACCATGGTGGTAGCACGTAGCGAGGGCATGATGCATACGCTGGGAACTGGTGCGGAAACCGAGACAAAGGCAGCGTAAGGGCTGGAGAACAGAAAACGGAATTCCGGCCGGCTACCAGGAAAAATAAAATATTCTTGGAAAAGTGTCAGCAGATGCGGACCAATGAGAATCTGAGAGTATATGCAGAATGAAAAAGGAGATTTTATTATGGATAAATTATTCGCAAAAGAATGGATGAACTGGTTCCGTCTGGAATCCGTAAAGTAAACGAAAAGGCGCTGGCAATGGAGCGCGCAGGAGAGACGGTCATTCACTTTTGAGTTAGGACGTCCGGATTTCGATACACCGGAATACATCAAGAATGCCTGCATCGAGGATATCAAAAAAGCGATGTATTCTATACTTCTCCAACTTTGGTACCATGGAGCTGCGGGAGGCGATTGCCTGGAAATTAAAGACAGAACAATGTAGAGTACAAACCGACTGAGATCATCGTCAGTGTAGGTCTTTCCGAGGCAGTTTTTGATGTCATGGCAGCAATTCTCGACGAGGGCGATGAGGTTCTGGTTCCGAATCCGGGCTGGTTAAACTACTTAAATGTTCCGAAGCTTCTGGGCGGGTTCCGATTACCTATACATTGAAAGAGGAGAATGATTACCAGATTGATCTGGATGAGATTCGTGCAAAGGTTACCCCCACGGACCAAGGCACTCGTTCTTATCACTCCGAGCAATCCGACCGGCGGTGTGCTGGCAGAGGATGTGCTGAAAGAACTGGCAGAGATTGCTGTGAAGAACGATATCATGATTATATCAGATGAGGTATATGAGAGACTGTTATACGATGATGCAAAACACATCAGCATCGCCTCTCTTCCGGGCATGAAGGAGAGAACCATCACATTAAACGGCTTCTCCAAAGCATACTCCATGACCGGCTGGCGTCTCGGCTACGCAGCCTGCAGCGAAGAGATTGTCAAGACTGTCAATAAGCTGCATCAGCACGTGGTTACCTGTGCAAGTTCCTTCGTACAGAAAGCCGGCGTCGTAGCGCTGAAAGAAGAGAAGAACGAAGTAGCAGACATGGTAAAAGAGTATCAGAGACGCCGCGACTATGCAGTTAAAGCAATCAACGAGATCGACGGACTGAGCTGCCGTTGCCCGAAGGGTGCGTTCTACATCTTCATCAACATCGAAAAGCTTGGCATGAGCGGAACCAGGAATTTGCTCCGCTGCTTCTTGAAAATGCCAAGGTAGCAATGGTACCGGGCGATGTATTCGGAAGCGAAGGCGACCACTATATCCGTATGTCCTTTGCAAACAGCTATGAGAATGTTGTTGAGGGATGCAAGAGACTGAAAGGAATTTGTGGAGAAGATTCAAGTAAAAGTTACTTAAAAAATTTGCTTTTTACGAATTGAAAGACCGAGTGAATGGTCGGAATCTGGATAAGGAAGAATAGTAGAATAAAAATTCTTCAAATGTTAAATAAATTCGACCAAAAGATGATAGAAAAATATGAAATAAACACAGGCAGCTTCGACGGATATCGTCTAGGCTGCCTGTGTCTATTAGGGGCTGAAGTCCCATTTTGTACGTTTTGTAGCAAAATTCTAAAATATATATAGAAACAGAATGCACAGAGAAAGAGCAAATTCTTATGCCTTAATCTTCTTTTCCTCCAGATTCCGGTAATACTCCTTCACCATATCGATAAAATCCTTCGCGTGTGGTGAAATAATGCTGTTCTTCTTATATAAAAGCAGCAGCGGCACGCTGAAAGGTGGATTGTCTACGGTGAAGAATGCAAGCTGCTCCACGTGGGGCAGTGTGGCGGATTCCGCCTTCCGGGAGGAAGGTGATGCCGAATCCCTCTTGCCGCCAGGTTGACCGAAGTCGTACTGCTGGTGGTGTATAGGGCATCCTTTTGGTTCCATATTCATCTTGGCAAAGAGGTTTTTCATGGCGTGTCCCATGACCTGATCCTCCTGCAGCAGGATGAAGCGTTCCCGGCGCAGCTTTTTTCATGTCGATTGGAAGCGGATGGTCCGGAGTGCCTGCTTCCAGACCGCGGATAGCCGGATGGTCCTTGCTGGCTACCAGAAGGAGGCGCCATTGAAGACGGTGTCATAGACGAAATCATCCAGATTGAGCGGCATATTCATCAGAAAGCGAAATCGATCTGATCCTCCTGTAACAGCTTGGAAAGCTGGGCAGTGTGGTGTTCACGTAAGGTGATGCGGACATCCGGGTGGCTTTCAGAGTAGTTTGGCAGGATATCCGGCAGCAGGACGGATCCGCGCCACAGCGTCATGCCGACATTCAGAGTACGGCTGCGCCCTGCTTTTCAGCTCGTGGAGCTGTTCCTCAAACTGCCCGGTCAGGACTCGACACTTTCCAGATAACGCATATAGATTTTTCCTGCCTCAGTTAGTTTGAGCGGGCATATGGCTGCGATCGAAGAGCTTGACGCCTAATTCCTTTTCGGTTCGTGCGATACACTGGCTTAAATATGGTTGCGACAGATATGAATTTTTCAGCCGCTTTGGAAATGCTTCCCTCGCGGACGGTGGTAATAAAATACCCGGGTTTTAATATACATTTTTCTGCCTCCATTTGGCTTAATTTCAGCTTTGCTTTATAGGACTATTTTTAAATGCTTATATTATTGTAAAAAACAATATTTATATTCTCGTTCCGGGGATGGTGATTTCCAAGTTCGATGCGTATAGCCATCAGGAAAAAAAGAAGTTTTCACTTAGAAAGTATCCTAATAATATATAATAATATTACAATAGCGATATGTCAAGGTGAAGAACCGACTGATTCTATACCAATCCCCTTATGTATAAGTATTGACAGGGTATCCGTTACCAGTTTATTTTTTTTTATTTATGTAAACCCTATTGCATCAACCCTCCATGTGCGGTCAGAAGCCAATGACAGCTAACTCACAGCAGTTATCGAAGATTCCCTCTTTGGAGGATCAACATGCGTTTCCACGGAATTGCTGCCGATTGGGTAACGGATTTCAAGGCAGAAGTGGAGAAAGATTTAATAAAAAACCGTTTAGTCAGGAGTTGACCTCCTAGCTGGACGGTTTTTTATTGTCTGAATAAAAGGGTGGAATAGGCTTGAGCGCATTATATACCCCCATTTTTAACTAGGTTTTTTTTAAAAGCCGCTCATTCTTGCTTTCTGTATTTTTTCAATTTTCCTATATAATAATAAAGAACGTGATGAAGCTTTTTACCTTTATTGCTACAAACTATGTACGCAAAATGTTTACAGGCGAGTTCACTGCCGTGAGATTCCGTGTGACACAATCACAATAAAGGCAGGCGTGCATACACTAAGAAGAAAGGCGGTTTTATTAGTTATGAAACAGTTGATTTATCTGGACAATGCGGCGACAACCAAAACGCGTCCGGAAGTAGTGGAGGCAATGCTCCCGTATTTTGCGGATTATTACGGCAACCCGTCTTCCGTTTATGAATTTTCGGCAGAGCCGAAGAGAAAGATTGCACAGGCTCGCGAGACGATCGCGAAAGCGCTGGGCGCAAAGTCCAACGAGATTTACTTTACCTACGGCGGCACGGAGTCTGATAACTGGGCGCTGATTTCCACAGCAGAGGCATATCAGGCAAAGGGCAAGCATATTATCACGACCAAGATTGAGCACCATGCGATTCTGCACACCTGTGAGTACCTGGAGCAGAGAGGTTTTGAGGTTACTTATCTGGATGTAGATAGGTTCGGTGTTGTTAAATTAGACGAGCTGGAGAAGGCGATCCGTCCGGACACCATCCTCATCTCTGTTATGTT
>VOFG01001149.1_pt1 | contig 10331 bp, 28 predicted proteins | sample 5384171 | NCBI WGS metagenome assembly VOFG01 (sample SAMN12384726, study PRJNA508395) | human gut metagenome | isolation source: healthy gut F | host: Homo sapiens | reverse complement strand
TTTCATAACGGAGGCTGGGGCCCTTGATACTGGGCCGTCAGATGAATGCCCTCCCTGTCAGGAGCCGGGTGGCAAAGGCCAACTGCTCCGACCGTCATGGTTTCCAGAGATGGCAAAACAGGGAATCCTCCGCCGGATAGCCCGAGTGAGGAACCTGTCCAAAAGCGGGTCACCTGCCTCGGCAGGCGGAACGGCTTATCGTACAAAATCCCCCGCCAGAAGAACGGCATCGACCTTCTCTTCCTCTGCCAGATCGACAATTTGCGTCAAAATAACCCGCTGATCTTCCAGCATGGAGAAGCCATTGACCCGCTTCCCCAGGTGAAGGTCAGAGAGATGGAGCAATTTCATCGCCAGTGCCTCCTTTTCACAAGAACAAAAACGAGGCCAAGTCGCCTGGTTGGGAGACTTGACCTCGCTTGGATTATGGGGAAAGACACCTGTTACCGGGTGGCAATGACCTCGATCTCCACAAGGCATCCTTGGGCAAGGGCCACGGCAAAGCAGGAGTGGCAGGCTTATGATCCCCGAAATACTGGGCATAAATCTCGTTGAAGAGGGAGAAGTCCTCCATATTGGACAGGTAGCAGGTGGTCTTCACCACGTCCTTCAACGTGAGGTTGGCAGACTTTCAGGATAGAAATGATGTTCTCAAGGCCTGACGGTCTGAGAAGCCAGACTGTGCGCATAGCGCCAGTGTCAGGATGAGGCCCAAAGGGACCGAGAGGAAGATCAGCCCATTGGCTTCGATGGCCTGGGAATAGGGGCCGATGGCCTCAGGGGCCTTCTCAGTGTGCAGAATTTCCATCATAGTGAACGCGTCCTTTTTTCTTTCTGATATCCATATTTTGCCGCGTCCTGAGGCCGCGCTCAGGACCCGTTTGTGTACTATGCCGTCTTATATTCCCTTAAATTTTACCCTACCTTTTCTTATGACGCAAGTACCTTTGTGTCTTTCCCAGAAAAACCTTGGCGAGAGATACAAAACGTTCCGTTCTTCTCCCCCTCCCCTTTTTCCAATTCTGACAAGAAATTTTCCGCTCCCAACACTCCCTCTCCCTTGCCTGCCTTGTTGCCCTATGCTAGAATAAAACAATCCCTTCCCTGATTGCGCCCGGCGGATCTCCAGATCCGCGGCCCGAGGGAAGTCCATCGACCAAAGACAGGAGTGATTACCATGGAATATACCTTTTGGCCTCATCGGCAGCGGCAACATGGGGGCGCCATCGCCCATGCCGTGAGTCAGACCACAAAAGCCGGTATTCTCGCGGACCACAACCCGCAGCGGGCCCAGGGCCTGGCAGAGGAGCTGGGTTTGCCCACGGCACCAACGAAGTGGTCGCCCAAAACAGCCAGTACCTCTTTCTCGTCGTAAATCCCCATTGGATGGGGGCGATGTTGGCAGACATCCAGTCTGTCCTAGCTGCCCGCCAGGATGCGTTTGTCCTGGTTACCATGGCAGCGGGTCTGGCCATTGAACAGATCCAGCGCATGGCCGGGGCCCTTATCCCGTCATTCGCATCATGCCCAACACCCCAGTGGCTGTGGGGCGGGGGTGGTTTTTGTATCACGCCAGTGAACAGGTCAGCCCGGAGCAGGTGGACCAGTTCCTTCAGCTCATGGAGAAGGCAGGCGGCCTCTATCCTTTGGAAGAATCCCTGATGGACGTGGGGCCGCTGTCTCCGGCTGTGGTCCTGCCTATGCCTACTTGGTACTAGACGCCATGGCCGACGGAGGGGTGGCCTGTGGCTTGCCCGCGCCGATGCGGTGCGCTTTGCCGCGCAAACCCTTCTGGGGGCAGCCCAGATGGTGCTGACCACCGGCAAGCACCCAGACCAGCTTAAAAATGAGGTATGCAGCCCCGGCGGAAGCACCATCAAAAGTGCGCACCTTAGAGCAGAGGGCCGTCCGTGCCGCGATGATGGATGCTGTCATCGCGGCTTGCGACAAAAACGCAGCCCTTGGCAAGTAAAACTCCTTGTCAGACCATTTTTTGAGAAAAAAAAAACGCACCGTGCCATCACGTCACGGTGCGTTTTTTCGTCTTTGTGGGTCCGGGGTGTTTCCGGCCAATGGGGGAGATCCATTTCTGCCAGAGGGTGGCCGCCAGCCACCCGCAAAACCTCCAGTCGCCACACCACCCAACACGTCGGTCAGGAAGTGCAGGGTAAAGGTACATCCGGGAAAATCCAATGCCGCCTGCCAGGGGGCAATAAAGGCAGGCCACCGTCCCTTCCAGCGATTGAGGAAGAGAACTGTCACCGCAGCGAAGGAGGCCGAGGTATGTCCCGAGGGGAAGGAGGGGTCCTGGGGTTCGGGCACCAAGAGCTGGACCATCTGATTCAAATCAAAGGGACGAACCCGATCCACCGCATTTTTAGCAGGAGGTTACAAAGTATCAGGCTCAGGAGCAAAGCAATCAACACCTGTAAGCCGGTGCCCCGTTTGCCCCGCTGAAGCAGCAAGATGGCCACTGCCAACGCGATCCAGATGAGCCCGCCGTTGCCCAGGCTTGTGAGCACGGGCATCACTTCATCCCAAAACTCATTGTGGCAGTTGGTTTGAATCCAGTTGAGGATTCCCAATTCCGCCACAGACAGTGACGCCATGCCACCGCCTCCCTTCTATCGATGGGTTGCGGTGCTATTTTAGCACAGGATGGGGAAGACGCAAGGAAATCCCCACTTTTCCGATCGGGAAGCGCCAAAATCTCTGCGGTGATTCTCTCCGTGGCTGCCTGGGCAACGGAGAAATCTACATGGGGATGATACAGCTCCTCCAAGACATCATGGCAGGCTTTGGCCTGAGCCAGGTGCCCCATCCCTCCGCCAACAACTCCTCGGCTACGCGGTCGGACAAGCGAAGGAAACTGCGCCCCTCTTGCCAGGCCTCCTTTTCCACCAGACTTTCCGTGCGGATGGTCCGATACCCGTGACTCTGCTGCCAAGGCCCTGTGACAAACGCCAGGGACAGCTGTGGGACCAGCAAATGCTCCAGGCGGGCAGGTTCCTCCGGGCAGGGGCAGGCGATCACATCGCACCCTCCGGCGAGAAACCCTTTGCGAAGATGCTCAGCAGAATCCCAGCCAGGCCACCATCATCTTGGATCACATAGCCACGCTCACACAGCACCAGCACGGTTTTTTCCAGCAGCAACCGCCCCCTGGCAAGTAGGGCCGCCTAGGAAACGCCGTTGTTCTTTCCCAGGTACTGCACCAGGGGATTTTAGCGTCTTTGTCAATAGGGCCATCGCCCGCTTCTCTGTTTTTCTGAAGGGTTTCCTCCGTGTGGAGAGGGGTGGTTCCTCGGCGGCGGGCCTCCACGGCACCGGCAATCGCCCGATAGGCCTGCGGGTAGTAGGAGCGGTATGCCTGGACGGCGGCCACAATCTCCTGCCGCTGGGCGAACAGGGCCTTGCGGTCGTATCCCGCACCCAGGTCCACATAGTGGCCGGTGGCACCCACATACGTGGGGTCCATCACGTGGGGAAGTCCGTCTACCACAGCAGCCCCCTTCCTGGAATGTAGATTCCATCCAAGGAATCTGGGTCACCGGAACAGAGGATGTACTCCACGCCATACCCCGCCGCCAGGGCCGCTTGGGCCACCTGGGTCATGAGCGTAGACTTGCCGCACCCTGCCCCGCCTTTCAGGCAATAAAAGGCCTGGAGTTTTCGCTGGTCCACCCACCGGTCATACAGGGAAACAAAACCACCTGCGGCATTGGCCCCTAGGAAAAATTGGATTTGCGTAACATCTGACATGTTGTAACCTCCCAGTCAAAGGATTGGTTTACTCCAGTGTACGCCGGAGGGGTTCCCTTGGACACCATCCCCTTTGGGGCGGGTAATTTACAGCCAGTCGTCGATCACCTCCCGTAAAGTGCAAGGGGTTACGCCCCCGCGCGCCAGCATCTGTGCCAAGGACAGGATTCGCTCTGGACGCACGGTAATATCCAGCACTTCCTCTCGCTCTCCAGTCTGGAGCATGGTGATGCAGACCCCATAACTTTCGCAAGAGACTGGAGGGGGGGAACGGTTCGCACCAAGATCCAGTACACACAGGTGGCTGGTAAATGATCTGGTTACTGAGATCGACCATGTCGTAAACAGCTCTCTCATTCAATGTCTTCCTCCCAAATTTTATCATTTTGTAACCTTTTGTATTTTTATTGTAATGTCAAAAACTGCTCTTGGGAAGGATTTTCGTTCGTCGCCTTTCGACAGGGTTCGAACCATTGTTCCGTTTTGCCAAGAAATATAGGTGTTTTAGCGGATTTTTCCCATTACAAATGTCGAAAACTTCTCCCCCTTCTTTCTGTATTTTTACATCTTTTTCCGACGAGGCTTCCAGCATTTTTCCACGTCGTGCACTGCCAGTCTCTCTCTGTCCGGCAAGGTTCGACAGCTTTCTGCCTCTGCCCCATCCTTTAGAACGATATGACTCAAAAAATTTTTCTCTGGCTCTTTCTGCATTTTTGATTGACAAGGAGGGCAAGCTGTGGTAGTATAATTTTCGCATCTAACCGGGATCCCCTCCACACGGAGAGATGTCCGAGCGGTTTAAGGAGCTGGTCTTGAAAACCAGTGACCCGAAAGGGCCGTGGGTTCGAATCCCACTCTCCCGCCAACTTTCATACAAAGCCGAACAATTCGGACTTGGAGAAGTACCCAAGTGGCCGAAGGGGCTCCCCTGCTAAGGGAGTAGGGCGTGTTGAGCGTCGCGAGGGTTCAAATCCTCCTTCTCCGCCAAAGTTTCAGAATAATCTGATAGTATAAAGTAAATCTGGTATTCAGGAGACGGATATGAAAAATCAACGCATTTTATTGCCCTATTTATACGCCCTTATCACCATTGTCTGTACCTTCCTGGTAGGTCAGCTTATCCTGTGGTTTTGTACCGGACAACACGAATATCTGGGCTTCCGTGCTGTTCATTTTCATGAATCTGCTGCCGATGCTGGTTGCCTTTGGTTTCGTGCAGATGTCCGGTGAAATGTCTGGAATAGGGCAAATTCTTAAAGCGGCGTTTTCACCGCACGAACGCCGGTATGCCTATGTCACCGCTCTGGCGGTGCCGCTTATCTATTACGGAATATCAGTTTTACTGGGAAATGTGACTTTTACCGGTTCCCCATTTTCGGCCATGATTGCCTATTTCCCTGGACGCTTTTGCAGGGCGGACTGGAAGAGGTGGGGTGGCGATGGTATCTGCAAACCCATATATCCATAAAGAAAGTTTTGTGCTGAAAATGCTCGTTATATCCGTCATCTGGTTTTATATGGCATTTCCCCATCTATCGTCTGCCGTGGATCACGGCTGGTTCCTCAATTACCTCATCTTTTTCCTGATGATACTTGGGAACACATTTACCCTGGGTGCAGTAAAAAGAATTGTCGCGCGGCTCCATTCCTTGCATTCTCGCCCATATGCTTATAGACACAGCGGCGGTCACCATGCTTGTTGGGAGCAATTTAACAAAAAAGTAGCTTTGCTTGTCGGCGTGGAAATTATCCTCTCTGTGATTCTGGTAGGCATATTGGGCCGCAGGCAAAAGCAGCAAAGCCAGGTCTGAACCCCCCAGCAAAAGTGAACCCCTAACGCCAAAGGGGGTTCATTTGTATCACAATTAGAGCCATTTTCCAAAAAGAAACACCCTTGAACGGTTTCGTTCAAAGGGTGTTTTCTATCATTTCTAACCCTAGCCCATATCCCGGAACGGCATCCTTGATCCATTCCCAATTGGAAAGGAGTTCTTCTCTCATGGATGGTCTCACGCCCATGCAAGCCCAGCTCTTTGCCCTGCAAGATCTCTACTATCGCACCTTCCACTGCAAGCTGATGCCCACGGTAGACCCGGAGCGGGTCATCGGGGTCCGCACCCCTCAAATCCGTCAGCTGGCCAAACAGCTGTCTGGAACCCCCAGAAGGAGAAGCGTTCCTGCAAGCCCCCCCACCGGTACTATGAAGAGAACAATCTCCCACGGCGCCCTGCTCTCTCTGGGGAAGTCCTACTCCTGGGTGTTGGAGGGGGTAAACAGCTTTTCTGCCCTATGTAGACAACTGGGCCACCTGTGACCTGCTTTCCCCAAGGTGTTCCTGGCAAGCACTTACCAGAGCTGCGGGAGGAGATCCCCCTGGCTGGCAAATCCCCACCCCTATACCGTCCGTTTTGGCCTGGGGATGCTGCTGTCCTTTACTGGGGACCGACTTTCAGAGAATATTTGGACTGGGCCGCGGCCCTGCAGCGGGAGGAGTACTATGTCAAGATGATGGTGGCCTGGTACTTCGCCACTGCCTTGGCCAAGGTATGCGGTGACCCTTCCTACCTCCAAGCCCACCGTCTGGATCCCTGGACCCACAACAAGGCCATTCAGAAGGCTGTGGAAAGCACCCGGGTTTCTCCAGAGCACAAGGCGTACCTCCGCACCTTAAAAGTGAAATCTCCCCCAACCTACCCTGTGAGAAAGGATGTGTCCCTATGCGCCCTATACCTACGTCTCCCCCGGTACCTTTGCCTGGATGGACAAGCCGAAGCCTGTCCTCCAACATCCTCAGGACGCCATCGTCCGCGTGACCTTAGCCAGCATCTGCACCAGTGACCTGCATATTAAACACGGCGCTGTCCCCGGGCGGTTCCAGGCATCACCCTGGGACATGAAATGGTGGGCATCGTAGAAGAGGTGGGCTCTGCCATTTCCACCTTCACCCCGGCGATCGGGTGGCTGTGAATGTGGGAGACCTTCTGCGGGGACTGCTTCTTCTGCCGCCACGGGTATGTGAACAACTGTACCGATCCCAACGGCGGCTGGGCCCTGGGCTGCCGGATCGATGGCGGTCAAGCAGAGTATGTCCGGGTGCCGTATGCCGACCAAGGGCTCACGAAAATCCCGGATGGGGTGTCGGATCAGCAGGCCCTTTTCGCTGGAGACTTGTTGGCCACCGGTTTCTGGGCCACCAGGATCTCCCACGTTACGCCAGAGGACACGGTCCTCCTTCTAGGTGCCGGGCCCACAGGGTTGTGTACTCTCCAGTGTATCTTGTTAAAACAGCCCAAGGGGGTCATTGTCTGTGAAAAGTCCCCCAACGCCGGGATTTTTGTTCGACAGCACTACCCGCAGGTTATGGTCACTTCCCCGGAGGAAGTGCTTCCCTTACCCTATCCCATACGGAGCACGGGGGCGCTGATGTGGTCATAGAAGCCGCTGGCGGGGAAGATACCTTTCCCTGGCCTGGCAGTGCGCCCGGCCCACGCCCCTGGTCACCATTGTGGCGATGTATGACACGCCCCAGATCCTTCCGCTCCCGGAGATGTACGGGAAAAACCTCACCTTCCAGACAGGCGGGGTGGATGGCTGCGATGTTCCTGAAATCCTCGCACTCCTGGCCCAGGGAAAGCTCGACTCCACGCCGCTCATTACCCACACCTTCCCCTTGAAAAGACATCGAGGCCGCTTACACTCTCTTTGAACATCACCTAGACGGTGTCATCAAAGTGGCCATTGTTCCGTAAGTGGAAACAGCAAAGTCCGTCCCCAGAGGGGACGGACTTTGCTTGTTGGGGAACACCCCCTACTCAGCGGTCGAAGGCCGGGTTGGTATAATACACGTTTTTCTGGTCCAGCTGTTCCCGCACCTGCTGAATGGCGCTGCCAAAACGCTGGAAGTGGACGATCTCCCGCTCCCGGAGGAAGCGGATCACGTCGGTGACGTCAGGGTCATCCTTGGCCAGGCGGAGAATGTTGTCGTAAGTCACCCGGGCCTTCTGCTCGGCGGCCATATCCTCGGTGAGGTCACAGATGGGATCGCCCTTTACCCCAATGGAGGCAGCCGACCAGGGGAATCCTGAGGCTGCCGTGGGATAAATCCCCGCAGTGTGGTCCACAAAGTAGGAGGCAAACCCAGGGTTATTCTGGATCTGGTCGTCGGTGAGGTTCCGGGTCAACTGGTGAACAATGGCGGCAATCATCTCTAAGTGGCCCAGTTCCTCGGTGCCGATGTCTGTGAGCAGAGCCTGCACCGCCGGATAGGGCATGGCATACCGCTGAGAGAGGTACCGCAGGGAAGCCCCCAGCTCCCCGTCCGGCCCACCGGAGTGCACCAGGAGAGGATGTTGCCCTCGCAGTTTCCCTCCTCAGAGGGAAAACCGATATGTCAGACGGACAACCCGATTGGCCTGGTCCCATACGCAGCGGGCCAGAATGCCCTGGGCAGCGCGATGTTTGGCTTGGATGTCTGTCTCTGGATCCTCTAAGGTGGACAGCACCTGTTCCCAACGCCTCCCGTCCGGTTCTGGTTCTCCTGCCTCCCAATCATCCAGTTTTTGTTGGAGCGCCGCTTCCTGGGCCTCCAGCTCCTTTTTGGCCACTTGGTACTCTGCCAGGCTCTCCACCCCCACAGAGGAAGGCCTGACGCAGCCGTTGGATTTTCGTTGCCACCGCGACCTTCTCTCGTACAAGGTCCTGGTGTTCCCTGACTCGATCCGTCGGCACTGGGCACATGCTGAGCCCCTTTGCCAAGGCACTATCCGCCCGAAGGCGGTCCATCACCGCACGCGCTAAGACCTCTGCCCTCACATGTTGGGAGCAGGTGCACCTTCCTTTGGCATACCCGCCACACCGAGGTAATGGGGCTGCACAAACACCAATCCCTGCCACAGGCAGCACAGGTGGCCAGTCCTGCCAGCCAGTGCTTTCGGTCCCCCAAGGCCGGGCATGTCGTGGCGTGCAGTGGGTGTAGGCCGCCAGCCGTTCCGCTGCTGCTTGGAAGGTCTCCTGAGAAACCAGGGGCGGTGGGCCCCTCCACCTCCAACAGGGTTCCCTGTCCCCGTCCCTCAAAGGGTGCCATCGGAGGGTCCCCAGATAGACCGGGTTGGTCAGGATATACTTCACCCGCCGCTGTCGAAAGGATTTCCCCGGTGGGTGAGCACCCCTAGCTGCCGGGTCCACCGGGCCAAGGCGGCCATGGACTCCCCCTGCCAAAAAGCGCTGATACAGGGCTTGCACCACCTGGCTTCCTCCTCCACCGGTACCAGGGGTGTGTCCCTCCACTCGGTAGCCAAGGGGGGCGCCGTTTGCAGCTCCCCCGGCGGGCCTTTTCCACCATGCCCTTGCGCACCTCATCGGCCAGGTTGATGGAGTAGTACTCCGCCATGGCCTCCAGCATGGCCTCTAGGATCAGGCCCATCCGGTCGTCCTCTAGGTGCTCGGTGATGCTGATCACCTGTACCCCGCACTGCCGAAAGCGGAGGAGGGATTTGTAGACAATGCTGTCCTCCCGATTCCGGGCAAACCGGTCAAACTTATGGACGAGAATGGCTGTAAAGGGAGGTGGCTTTCCTTTGGCTGCGGCGATCATGGCCATGAAGGCCAGGCCGGGTCTCCGCCCGCCGTCCAGAGATTCCTGCGTCCACATAGACGTGGGCAGGGTCTATGCTATAGCCGTGCTGCCTGGCATACCCCTCCAAGGCCCGCCGCTGGGCCTCTGGGGAGTACTCCGTCTGCTCCTCGGTGGACACCCGGATGTAGCAAGCCGCCTGCTGTTTCGTTTCCATCACGCGCCTCCTTTCCCTCCACTGTATGCAGAACCTGGCAAGGAAAGGCCCCTCGGTGCATACCTTATACCGAGGAGGAAAAGACATGAAGGAACCCATCCGGGCAGAAAGCCAGCTTCTAGTCGGCGGCACGCTGACCTCTACAGAGGCCCTGGACCGATCCCAGCGCACCTGTTTGGCCTACTGGCTGAAGGAGACCTACCTCAACGAACTGTGCCGGGGAAAAGCCACCGTCCAGACAGCAGCCTCCCGACAGAATCATACGTCAACTGAAAACGGGAAGAACTAAAAATGCCCCCGGCAAAGTATGTTTGCCGGGGGGCATCTTCTGCGTGCAAGCGGGAAAACAGGCCAAACCTCTCACTGGGCCGCCAAATAGGCCGCCGTCCGCACTGCCACGTTTTCCTGCAGGTTCCGATAGAAGAACTGGTAGTCATACAAATGGTACACTCCGTCTGGGAAGAGGGAATTGCTGTACGCCGCCGGGTCCACATCAGTGACCCGCAGAGTTCCCCAGTCGGGGTCCAGATAGGCCCCGGTAAACTGAGGCACTTCCGTCTCAATCTCCCCGTCGTAGTTGGTGAAGCAGGCCCTTGGTTCAGGGACTTGTCCGCCGGGGTGCTGTCGGTTTTCCAGTTTAGGGGATTGATCGCCAGGGCCTGGGTGCCCGCGGGCACCACCAGGGATTCGGTGATCCCCTCCGCCTCGGTGTTGAAGGAGATGATGACACCGGTGTCGTCCTCTCCCTGGGCCATCTGCAGGTGGGGTACTGGTTCAGGT
>VOFG01002487.1_pt1 | contig 10335 bp, 23 predicted proteins | sample 5384171 | NCBI WGS metagenome assembly VOFG01 (sample SAMN12384726, study PRJNA508395) | human gut metagenome | isolation source: healthy gut F | host: Homo sapiens | reverse complement strand
CGGCAGCTTTCTTGATGGCAGTAGTAACTCGAATGTCCGTGCCTGCCAGCAGGTATTCCGGCTCACACGAAAACTTCTCAGGCGTAAGATTCATGCTCATAACAGTTCCTCCTTACTTCTTTTTGCCGATGGAGCGCAGGGCATCCAGATAAATGTCTGTCTGGCCATCGCCGCCGCCCTTCACGCCATTTGCGCCGCCATTCTTTGCATCGTCGTGCAGGGGCCTCGACATGGTTCTGCGCCTGCTTCTTTGCAGCTTTGGCGACTTCCTTGGCATACGCGGTGGCATCCATCGGGTGCTCACCGTAAAGAGCATCCTGCATGGTCTGCTCCATGCCGGGCAGGGTCATGTCCTGAATGTCCTTGATTCGGGCACGTTCCCGATTGATGGCATCCATGGCGGCGTCCTTTCTGATCTCATTGACCATATCCGGGTACGCTTTCATCAGGTCATCCTTGTTTTTGATTTCCATTGCTTCTTCCTCCTGTGTTCCGGTCTGTCCCGGATTATTTGTGGCATTAGAAAAGCCGCCGGGTGTTTTTGCACCCATGCGGCTTTTGACAAAAATCAGGAGCCTTATCGAACGGCAGGCCCATCCGATGCTGTTCACGAACAGCATTCCGTTTCGGTTTTTTTCTACTACAGCGTCCGACTCTTCATCGTCCACCTCGTCCACAAAACCATTTTCTTTAGCCTGTGCGGCAGTCCACCAGTTCGTTTCGTCCATCCATGTTCCGCACTCGTCCTCGCTCCTGCCGGTCTTTTTGGCATAGAGCGTGACGATGTTCCCCGGATGGTGTCCAGAGCTTTCAGGCAGTTGCGCATATCCTCTGCGGTAAGGTAATCGCACACGCCCATGCTGGGCGGATGCACCATGTAGCTCGCATCTGCCGCCGCCACAACTTTATCAGCATGGCAGGCAACGATGGTAGCTGCACTGGCGCACAGGCCGTCGATGTGCGCAATGACCGTGGCGCTGTTGCGTTCCAACATATTGCCGATGGCTTGCGCGGCGAACACATCACCTCCGCCGCTGTTAATGTAAACAGTGATTTCTTTGACACTGCCCAGAGCGGCAAGGTCATCCGCGAACTTTTTTCGGAGTTGCTGTATCGTCCCACCAGCTCCGTTCTGCAATGTCGCCATAGAGAAGCAGCTCTGCTTTCTCATCGTCCTCCGCCAAATTTTTTTGAACTTCCAGAACAGTTTCACTTTTACCTTGGGCGGTTTGGTCGCCGTTTGGTTGACGATTCTGTACGGTTTCGCCATTTGCAATGTCGTCCACCTCCTTTTTCTGCTTTGCTTCGATGATCCGCTGGCGAATGTTCATCGCATAGTTGCCTCCGTTCATCGTCGCTGTTTCCTGATCTGCGGTCGAGAAACCCGCGCCAACGCGCTTCACCGCAGCATCCACTTCCTGCACAGGGTTCAGGTTGGTTCGTGCCGGCCCATTCCAAGTGCAGGAAGTATGGGCTTTTTGATAGCCGGGTCTGTGAGGAACCCCGGTGCATTGATGCGCCCAGTGGCGACCGCCTCCGTCATCCACTCTTCATAGATAGGCTGACAGAAATCATCCACAAACCAGCTTCGCATCATGTCGCAGGTCCGCCAAAATTCATTTAGTGCACCACGCGCTGCACTGTAACTCGCCGTGAACTGCTTCATAAGCACTTCACTCGGAATTTCCAGTGCCGATGCGATCTGCCGGATAATAGCCGTCGAGAACGCATCAAAAGCCCGTATTGGGGTGCTTCGGGTCCGCAAACTGCACTTCTTCGTTTTCGTCAAGGTCGATGATTGCACCAGCGGCCAGCTCGATGGTTCCGCGATCCTGCGCGTCGATTTGCTGGTTTTGTGGAATCACCTCACCCAGCGGACGACCAAGGGACGGCGTTTTCTTCGAGATAAAGACCGTAAACATGGCGCTGATGACTGCTGCCGTGATTTCCGCGTCCGTGTATCGTCCCAGCTGCTTGAGAGCTTCCAGCACCGGCGCAAGCATTGGAACGCCTCGCCGCTGACCGGAACGTTCCCGTTCATGATGTGCAGGATATTCCGCCGTCCTGTCGTTTCGCCGTAGGCTTCCACCCGCTGCCACTTCATCGGCTCCGGCATTTGCTGCCATGCTCGAAAGCGGATGCTGGTTGCCGTAAATCCAGGCAAGAACCATTCCGTTTCATCCGTCTCGATGCCCTGTACAATGCTGTCAACCACTCGGTCGTTCACAATGCATGGAAACAGTCGGTCATCTAAATCCGGGCTGCACACCCGGTCAGCTTCGATGAGCTGCACCCGCAGGTCATACGGCTCCGTCCGACGTTGTGCCGCATGGGCAAAACCGCAAAAGCGTCGCCGTTCATCATGTAGGCGCGGAACGCAAGCTGTTGGAGCTTGTAGAAGTTGTCCACCCGATCGGCGTCGCACAGCAGGCTATCCGCCCACAGGAGAACTCCCGGAGAATCTGCATTTGCAGGGTGTTGGCTTGCTCCGGTGTCATGCCCAGAAACTCCGCGTCGATCTGCGGCGACGGGGTCAGACCCGCCCGCCACCACGTTTGTCCGCATGGTTTTCAGCGCACCGGTCGCAATGGGAACGCCCATGTAAGCATCACGGCTCCGCTCCCGCAGGGTCTTGAGGTTGTCTTCGATGTCGCTTTTGCATCGCCACCGGCAAACTGCCAGCCGCGCATCGACTTCTTGGTCGTGCTGGCTCCATAGTTTCCGTAGCCAGAATTGACAAGTTCAAGGCCCTGCCTTGCCGCTGCGCGGCGCAAGCCCCGTTCAGGGAGACGACAGCAACCGCCCGGTCTATGAGGTTCATTTTTTGCCATGTCGTCCTCCGTCAAATATCGCGTATCACAAAGCGGTACATCCTGTTGCGCCCGCTCTGTTCTGCTGCTTCCAGCTCTTTTACTTTGTTGTTCCAGTATTCGATTTCGCCGCGAACCGTATAGAGGGTCAGCGCGGGTCAGGCGACGGTCGCCGATGGAGTAGCCCTGCCCGCTGGCAATTTCTCTTCGGCTTCCATCCACGTTTGCAGCTTGGCTTCCGCCTGCTCTTTTGTGATACCTGCCATTTATCCGATGCCTCCCGATACGATCCTGCGCCCAGCTTGGCGCTGCGGCGTTTGCATTTCTGTTTCTTCCTCCGGGTTTTCCAACACGGGGTTTGCGATTTCCAGTGCGGCCAGCGCATAATCCCGGCAGTCCAGCGGTTCATTGCGGTGGTAGTTCGGGTCTTTCAGCTCCCATGCCGTAGATGGTCGGCCCTTCTTCCACCGGATAACCTGCTTCTCTGCGGTCAGCCCCTTGAAGTAAACTTCATCATATCCTGCCGCTTCGTTCAGCGGGAAGTGGCAGTAGTTCGGCCCTCGGCCTGCACGTTCAGCCGCTGGTATACCATCGTCTTGCCATTATCAACACCAATGGTGTACAGCGGAACGCCGACGCGGTTGCCGGTGCTCGGCTTCGAGACAAACGGCGTTTCAGTGCCGCCGCGTCCCTTGATGGCGTAGACATGGCGATAGAACCGGTCAAGGCAGAACCGATACACGGCATCCGTGTGATGTCCGCCGGTATCCATTGCCGCCGCCAGAATGTCCAGCACTACGCCGTCTTCTCTTCGCCAGCGTGTTTGTAGGAAACGGTCAAGGTCTTCCCAAATCTGTGGCTTGAGCGGGTCGCCGTATATCTTCTGATACCGAATGCCCCAGCTCTCTTTTCCGACGCCCCAGCCAACCAATTCCAGCTCAAAGCGGTCATCCTGCACGTCGATACCGCAGGTGAGCACCAGCACTTGCGCCGGAACGGTGGCAGGGGTACATCTCGCGGCGGGACAGCAGAGCCATGTCGTCGGCAGTTTCGCCGCGTTCTTCCCATGTCTCGCCCAGCTTGGTGTTGACCCAGACTTTCATCAACTCCGGGTTGCCGTGGTCCAGCGCTTCCTTGGCGGAGAGAAACCCGTCACGATGTTGCACCATGCGCAGAAAGAAGATGCCAGCACATTGAGGTGGAACCCTCGGATTTCCCGTTCCGGTGCAGGGCGGCATACCGGCCTTTCTTGCCTTGTGCTTTCCACCTGTATTCACCGGCAATGCAGCCGCAGGATTCGCACCGGTACTGCACACCACCTCGCGGCCAGTGCTCCCGGTCGAACACCACATTTGCCCAGACCATCGGCTGATACTCGCCGCATTCCGGGCAGGGCACAGTCCACTCTTCCATCGTGCTTTCCAGCCAAGCGTCTTCAATGCGGCTGTCGCCTTTGATGGTAGGCGTTGACACCAGCACCGTTTTCTTATCCCAGAATGTCGTCTGACGGGTCCGCGCCAGATTCAGCGGGGTCGCCCTCGGTTCCGGCGCTTTTAGGGGTAACGGTCCACCTCATCAGCCAGAACGATTTTGATAGGGCGGCTTGCCAAGCCCGCCGGGGAGTTTGCTCAACGATGGTCACATGACCGCCGGGGAATGTCTTCTGCATGATGGTGTTGCCCGAAAACCGGCTCTTGGCATCCATCTTTTTTTCCGCAGCACAACGGTGTCCCCGGATCATGGGAGCCAGCCGGTCTTTGGAAAAAAGTCTGTCCCATCTCCACCGTCGGCTGCAATACCAAAAATCGGAGCCGGATTGTAGTCGATGTTGTAGCCCAGCACGTTCAGGATCACTTCCGTTTTGCCCACCTGCGAAGAGGACTTGAGCACCACTTCGTGAACGTGTGGGTCGCTGATGGCATCCATAATCTCGCGCAGATACGGGCACTGTCCGTGCGCCACCGTCCCGGACGTGCGCTGGCTTCCGGGGACATCCGCCGAAACTGGTCTGCCCACTCACTGATCGTCAGCTTCGGGGCGGTTTCAGTTTCAGCAATACCCGCGTGAACAGTTCCAGCACATTCGGGTCTACTTCGATTATCTTTCGATTTTTCTCGTTCATCCTTGACGCACCTCGGCATAGGGCAATAGACCTGCTCTTCGTTCAGGACGTAGCCCCAATGACAACCGGCGCACGGATTTTATTCCGTGTCCGCCGCTTTTTCCTCTTCATCCGTTTCACCCTCCGCTTCGGCCAGTGCTTCTTCGACATGGCTCAGAGTGCCCAGAGTTTCCTCCAAGTTCCGCTTGGATCAGGTCTTGTATCTGCTGCTGGTCGCCCTCCATCGACGCTACGGCGGGAGCCAGCTTTGCGGCAGGGCAAGGATGCGGGAGCGGAAGTTCATTATCACTGTGGAGTAGGTTTTTCCACGCTGCCTACTTCCAGCAGTTCCGCTTTCCGCACTTTGTTTTCCATCTCTGCCGCTTCGCGCTTTGCTTTGGTCAGCTTGGCGCGTTCTTCGTTCAGGTCGGCTTTGCTGCCAGAGCCAATGTACTTGATGTACCGGCTCATGGTGTCGATGAGGTCATACAGTCCCGGTCGCTTTTCCCTGATAACGCCCTCGTCCCGGAGTTGACGCACTCGGCGTTCGGTGAGGTTGAGGTACTGCGCCACGACCCTACTCGTGTAAAGCGTCATCGTCCTCATCCTCCTTGTCGTCGTCTTTGATCTCGACCCTGCCGGTTGCCCCGCAGCCGCAGGAGTTCCAGCTTTTCCTTTCCAGTTTCATGCGGGGCATCGTTTTCCCTCTGCCTGCTGAATCTTTCCGATGATGGTTGCGATGCGGCCTTTGGATTTTGTTCAGTGCTTCTTTGCATGCATCTTGCGGGTAAAAGCAGATTCTTTCGAGTACATTCCCATGTTCTGCTTGTGCGCCGTCTTTCTTTTCTGTCCCGGCCTTACCGGGGACTCTCATATCCAGCAGCAGAGTGCTGAGATACAGCTCATCCGGGTCAGCATCTTCCAGCGCGATGATCTGGTCAAGTATCCGCTTCTCCTGAACTTTCAGAAGTCAAGCTCTTCCCGCAGCGCCTTGACGGCAAACTTCGGGGTTTTGTCCATGATGAGCAGTTCATCGTCTGTGAGCTGGTCAAAGAAAACAGCGGCATATCCACCGTGCGTCCGGGCGTTCTGGTTTCCGGGGCGGTGCGCCGCCGGTGTTGCCCATGGCGTTTTTTTATTCTTTGGCTGCCCGCCACGCGCCCGCTTGGGCGGCGGCTTCATCTCGTCCCACTTGTCCGCAGACTTCCAGCGGCGCAGAGTGTCGTACTTGACCCCCAGCTCCTCCGCCAGCTCTTGCAGGCTTACTTTCTCGCCGTCCCGCCGTCGGTTCAAATACGCCTCGCCTCATGGGCGGCATCTCTTTGTCGCTCCGCCTTGGCATTGTTTTTCTCCAACAAAAATGCCCCACCGGGCAAGCCCGACAGAGCATTTTATTCCGTGTCGTCACCGACACGCAGGAGGATAAAAAGCCCCACGGCATCACTGCCGCAGGGCTTCGTCTAAAATCCACTATATCAATTATAGCACAAAATCAGTATCATGGAGTATCATCTTTTATTTAGGAGGCATAGTTGTACGTTACAACGCCGTCCAAGATCGTGAAGAGCAGATTGTCCGTTTTGTCCGGGTCTTGGTCATTTATCAAGTTGAACAGCAGGTGCTTGTTTCCGTAGCCGTTCTCCGACATCAACGCCATCAGGGAACTGGAACAGCTTTTTTGCATTCTGGGTCAACTGCTTCCACATTTCTTTATAAGGCGAAATGCCCAGCTTCGCGTAAGCTGCACCATCGGCAACGCCATCACTCCATGTATCTACAATAAATCCATCGTCATAGGGCGTTACTTCATAGGACATGTCAGAATCGTTGGCAAGCACCATTTCCAGCAGAGCCGCCATATCCTCTTCCGAGATTGCAGGTTCAAAGTTGGAAGAGTAAGCATACTCTGTAGATGCGCACGGTCGTCCGTCTTTGTCAGTGCTTATCAAATCCCCGGCCAGAACATCACCATTGCCAATGGCTCCCATCGGAGCAAGGAACCCTTGCCCGGTCAATGTCATGGTGACTGTCAAGGTATAATCGCCTTTCAGCTCCGCTCCATTGTCAGTAAACGGTTGGCTCTCCGCCTTTCCGTTTTCAATTCTGGCATCCTGCGCCTTTGCGTATCCGCCGCTACTTCTCAACGTAAAGTCCAGCTTCAGACCATCCGGCAGATTTGTTTGAACAATGAATACCGGCTTTCCCTCTTCTCCGCTCACAGAGACTTCCATCGTCACGTCGAGCTGCTTTAGCTTATATGCTGTGATCTCGACGGGTACGGTATCTTCCCACTTAGCATTTTCTTATAGTCCGTCTCGCCATCAATGGAAACTTCCACCACCATTCCATCATCTTTCTTGGTGGTAGTCTCTTCATCTGTAACGGTGATGTTCTTTAAACCCTGCATCCTGCAAGTCAGTCATAACCTCTTCGCTCGTCATGCCCGCGCAGTCTTTCGCGCTGAATGGAGCCTTTGCGGGATTTTTGATACTAGAGCACCCTGCCAGCATCGCGCAGCACAGAGCCACCGCCGCTACATGGGAGAGTTTACCCCCGAAGATTTTCGTTCTCATGATAATTTTTTCTCCTTTCGCCTATGGCAATTTGTAAGTTTTATTGTCGCATAGATTCTTATAGAAATCAATTCGCAGATTCACCAGCATCCATAATAAGATGTTGGTGATATTTTTGACCCCACCCACCTTTTTCCGGCCAGCCGCCGGAAGTGGATTTTTGATTCAAAAACTGCGAACTTTTGCGCTGTTGGACCCGCTATTACGCGGGCGCGCGCTCACAGTGCCTCGCGCGGGCGCGGAGTGCTCATCGGGCGGGCCGCGCCGGTCGGGGCAGGCAGGGCGGCGGGCTGCTGCTGGCTGCCGTGCAGGGCATCAGGGCAGGAGATCGGGGCGGCGGCGGGGCGCGGTCTGTTGCTCATCTGGTGGGCGGCGTCCCCTCGTCGGGGCGGCGCTGAGGTCTTCCCATGGCGAACCGATCCGCAGCGCGGCGATGTGATCCAGCAGGGCGCAGACTGCGCGTGGCATCTTGTGCGGCGGGGCTGTGATGGAGTCGGAAGAAAAAACAGGCAGGGCAGGCCGTGGGCTTGCTCTGCCTGTTGTGCTGTCTGCCGCTGTTCTCTCTTCCCAGCGGCGGCGGGGCGGTACTTTTCGCCGCTGCCGGAGGGTCAGATTCTACACCCCTAACGGCATATCGCCCCACAGGTAACGGTGAACTAGGATATATGCCGCCCCCATTAACCCCATAGTCCCCCTTCTTCCCCGATTCCGCCAGGGTAGATCCATCGCAGGAGCCATTCTTTCGGCGCAGGCCTGCAAGATATACGCCTGTACACTTTTGCCCAGCAGCAGCAGCGGCGGCGCGGATTTCTCCGCCGCGATCTTTCGGCGGTCGGATTTGGATTGAATCGCATTTTGCGATATACCGGCTATTTGTGATTTTCTTTTTTCCGAAATCGACATCATATCACCTCTTTTTTCGCGCGCGTTTATTATATTATAGCAAATCAAGCGGCATTCCGCCATGCAAAATTTCACAAGCATTCCGTCATGTTTTTTTGTGCAAAAAGTAGATTGCATTCCGTCATGCTTGACAATGGCATTCCGTCATGCTAAGATAATGCCACAGCAAGCGCCACGGCAAACAGCTGAAGCGGTTGCAAGTCTGCGAAAGGAGAAAAGCACACATGAGCGCAAAGTTTTTGAGCTTCCCGAATCCACCAAGCGTGCCATTTGGGCCGCTCTGCTGGCACGGTGGGCGGCAAAAAGCCCGCCACCCGCTAAGCCAGGTGACAGGCTTGCAAGATGAATTTTCGACGGTCCATCTTGTAAGCCATTTTACCACAGAAAGGACGTGAAAGCAAGCCCGCCCCGCAAGGCCGACGGCATCCGCCGCCGCTGGTGCCAAGCCCAGCCGCCCCAAGCCGGGGCGGGCGCTCATGGGGTTTTACTCCTATACCCCCTCTATACTCCCCGCGCCGTGAAAATCACCAAAACATCAAGCGTTTTTGGCAAATTTTCCCCTGGCCCCGCAATAGGGGGACGCCGGGCAAAATTCTAAACCGGCTCAACGCAAGGCACACACAGAAAATGACAAAAGCCGAAACCGAAAAGCGGATTGAACAAGAGTTTGCCGCCGGAACTGGACGCAGCGCGGGGCCGTGCAACTGCCCGCTGTGGCCCGCCTGCAACTACTCCAACGATCTGAGCAAAACCGACGAAGAGAACGAAAAACTTTTTGAAGCAGGTTAACCTGCCGCACTGGCGGCGCTTGAATGACCGCCGCCGACACCTCAGCAGGAGCCGCACCGTAAAAGCGACCCTGCCCCACTACCCCCGACAACAGCCGGGAGATCATCCGAACGCAAACCCACAACCCGAAAAGGAGAAACAGCCATGAAGAAGAAAATCACCACCACAGCCGCCGCGCTGGCGCTGTCCGCCGCCCCTGCTGGCAGGTTCTACCCCCGAAAGCCAGCGCCGCCAAGTCAACCGCACCCCCGGCGCGTTCGGTCTGTACATCGCCGGGGCAGAGGTTGAGCGGGTCTTACCGCTGACGACGATCTGGTTTACTGGATCACCGACGACGACGGGGAACGCTGGATTGTCTGCGCCGATGCACTTGCAGAGATCAGCCGCCGCGACGATCTGCCTGCCGTGGGTCAGCGCTGCATCCTCATCATGAACAGCAACGGAACGCCGGACGACTTCGACGATGACTATTTTGCCGACGTTCTTTGGAGCTGCTGCCCCGATGAAGATTGACCCCCAGCGCCCCGGATGCCTTAGCAGGGCCGCACCGGATAAAGCGACCCCGCCCCCACACCCGGCACACCGCCGGGACAATTTGAGAAACTGAATACAGGAGGTTTTACCATGACCAACGAGCAAATCATCTTCAACGAAGTTTGCAGCAACTACGATTCCGCCCAGCGTCACGATCTGGTGAGCCGGTTCTATACCGCCGAACAGGTGCAGGGCATCGCCGCCGGTCTGGAACTTGTTCCCATGACAACGGCAACACCCCGGACCCCATCGAAAGCGCTGAATCCCTGTTGTGTGCCGGCCTATTTCACACTTGGGCAGAGTGGCACAGGGACGGCTTGACCGTCAAGCGCGGCGAAAAAGCCGCGATCACCTGCGAACTGTGGAAGTTCAACGACAAGAAGAAGCAGCCCGCGCCGGATGCTGACGAGCTGACCAAAGCCGCCGCCGAACAGGATAAAGGCTATTACTATCTGGCAAAAGCTCACCTGTTCCACCGTGGGCAGGTCGAGAAGCAGCAGCCCAAGCCCGCCGGACGGTTTCAGAGTCTCGACGAAATCGGGCCTATAACAAAATGCTGGCCGACCAGCGCAAAGCCGCAAAGGCTGCCGCCCAGCAGGACAAGCCCCAGAGTGAGCCGAAACCC
>VOFG01003861.1_pt1 | contig 10338 bp, 18 predicted proteins | sample 5384171 | NCBI WGS metagenome assembly VOFG01 (sample SAMN12384726, study PRJNA508395) | human gut metagenome | isolation source: healthy gut F | host: Homo sapiens | reverse complement strand
ATATAGAACTGGGCACAGCCTATCTCCGTGTCCTCATGAATCAATTCTCATCGGTTACCGACCCGCATTGCCGCAGGCTTTGCGTCATTGCCGGATATAACACCGGGGCCGGAAACGTGAGCAGGGCTTTCACCGGAGCCACCAATCTAAATAAGGCAATCCCGCTAATTAATAAATACAATTATGAACAATTGTACCACCATCTCACGAATCGTTTAAGCACGAGCGAAGCCCGAAACTATGTTTCAGGAGTGAGCAAGCGACGGGAAAAATATCTTAAACCATAAAAAGGAATAACAATGTTTTGTCCAGAATGTGGCCATCGTATAGAAGATCCAGAATATACATTTTTGTCCGGAATGCGGAACAAAAATAGAATGGCTTTGTCATACCGAAAGAAAGCACCGAATACGCCCCACCCCCAAAACATGGGCATGCACGGGTTGATTTTCACGAACTTGCACCTACTGGCCGGAAAGCTGGAAGTGGACGAGCAAAATCTTGATCACCATTTTTGATGAATTTATCCAACAGAAACAGGGAATACGGGATCTCCGTACAAACTTATCGATGCCGGCAATTATTCGTACCAGAAAAGTGGTTTTGGGGAAACACGAAGAAAGCACATTTAAAAGCCAACAGCCCGTTGTGGGATTACATGGACATACTGATGGATGTCCACAATGGGGAACAAGCGGGAGGAGATGAAATATCGCAATACCTATTTATTATAGGTAGCAATGACATTATTCCCATGCCGTGCATCCGGCACTACATCTCCGACGATGCCAACGATGACAGTATCGACACGGACATTCTCTACGCTTATCCCTATGGCAAGGAGATGCTTGCATTGCTCGAAAACCAAGAAGCGTTTACGTACGATCAACTCTTTTTCGTGGGGAGGTTGCCACTCGGAGAAAGATGCTTCATTTGAAGATTTACGCGATTACTTGAACGTGACGTTAATTATTCCCTTGGTTTCCCGATGAACGAGGCTTACGGCCAATGTGACCCCACTGGAAAAAAGGTGTCCAGTCGCGTGGGCAAATGACCTTTTTGCAAGGAAATTATTTGCGCGACTTAGGTAATTACCTGTCAGCCGACTACTATTATAACCGATTGATTCTTCCCCCATGATCGTGGAAGGAAATCTTCATCAGGTTTTCACACGAATGCCTCGCTATATTATTTCAATCTCCACGGCGGGAAGGACGGAATCTACGCGGTTATGCAGGAGTTATGCTTAACAAGGAAGAATACGGGGCTTTACCGGCCATAGAACCGGAACACATGATGACCTGCGCGGAACCTAATATCGTGATCAGCGAGGCTTGTTATGGAGGACGTTTTATCGGTCTGGATAAACGCCACAGCATGATGCTGGCTTCACTCTTTACCAACACGTTAGCATTCGTCGGATCATCACGCGTGGCTTGGGGAGCCGTTGATGATCTATCCTCGTCCCAATCCCGGGTATCGGTTAGCTACGCGGACATCATAGCCGGTTATTTCATCAACGCGATCTTACAAGGATACACGGTAGCCGAAGCATTATTTATTGCCCGCGGTGCCGTGTTACAAGAAACCGTCCCGGGAGACCCGCATACCGCATTGACAGTCGTGGAATTCAATCTTTTCGGCGACCCGATGATCACGATGAACGCTCTTACAAGCTTGAAGTCCGAAATAAAATGACCCGGAAAACGGCTCTAGCTGAACAAGATACCCAAATAGGATGTACAATCGAGAAGGTGGGACATGGAACGGGGAAAAGGTTCTATCCTAGAACAGGTACGAGCCGTGGACGCTAATATTCAACAGATTCATGCCACGATTGGCCAGTACCTGTACACAAATTACGGGATAAAAACCGCGGCCAGTAGAAGAGATTTTAAAGATTAAATATAATAACGGACAGGAAGAGTTGAAATTCAATTATGACCTGACTTCCGAAAGGAAAAATACCGACCCGTTGGGTTGTCACGACAAGCACGGACGGGAAAATCAAGAGAGTTTACTCTACCAAATAAACAGCTTAAAAGTGAAACAATAAACGATACAAGTATGAATTGCCCTAAATGTAACGCCATTCTTCGTCCGGGGTAAAGTTTTGTACTTCTTGCGGACAAAAAAGAAGAACATCGGCCACGTGTACTCAATGCGGAGCCCCGTTAAAATCAGGAGCCAAATTTTGCATCAAATGCGGACAGCGGGTCACTCTTGCAGAAAGACATCCGCCCCGTCACAAAGAAACGACATCGGACATTAATTCTGTCAAGGGACGCATCTACTGGAACATACAACCGGGGCAAGTGGCCCGCATCATTAACGAAACGGAATTTGACTCTTATAACAATATTCAAGGTATTATTATCCCGGAAGGAACAACCGCCTATATTCGTGCCAACGGACGCACGATTGCTTCTATCAGCGGGGAACCTATAATTTCACAGGCTCTTCGAGTGATTCTTCCAACCATTTGACAGGTTCACTGCGGAAAGGATGGGAATTTATCGTCAACTTATTCAAAAACAAGAAAAGGAAGAGAAACCGACAACGGAAAACTCTCTACCTACAACAGCAAAATCTGATTCTGGAAAACGCCAAGAAAGGAGCCGCTTTCTCTGTTGTTATCTTACTGGATAAGTCTTTCCCGCTTCTTTTCGGTTCCAAGCAAGGAACGCTTGATGCTTACAAGGATTTTGTCCCGATGAACATACAAACCCGGTATCTGGATATGGCGTTAGGCGTAAACGCGTATTTCAAAATCTCGGATCCGGAACGATTTATCATTCATTACCTGACCGAACGCCAGATGTTGAACACAACGGTCATCGTGGATGAACTCACGGATACCATCCGGAACATTTTGCAGGAAACGTTATACGACACGGAACTCTCGTCCAATCGCATACCCCAAGAACTCCACGCCTTACTGAAAGAAAAAGATTAATGCCATCGCCGCAGAAGCCTTTTTCGGCATTTCCATCGTGCGTATTGTCGAAATTTCAGCGACCAGCGAGGATTTAGAGCGCTTCAGGGTATTGAGCCGCGAACTCTACCTCTCGGACAAAGAACTGGATTATCTCCGACGCACCAATGATTTCAAAAACCGGATGGCGGATACCGTAAATTCGCAACGACTGCATGAGGCCGCGACGGATCTTTGAATTGGACAAACAACTGGAGACTATAAATCACGATCGGCTGTTGCATGAAGACGAGGTGGAGAAGTTTAAATATTTCTTGAGGAACGAGCGCATCGTACGGGAGGCTCAAAACGACGATGAACGAAATGCCGCTCTTCTGGAAATTGCCAAAACAGGATTCATCCGGGAAGATGAAGCACGGGCCCTTCAAGATCAATTGAAAACGAACGATTACCAACGGGGGATGATGTTCCAAATGATGCAACTCCGTGACGGTATCGAGTTCGAACGTACCCGCATGGAGGGCGAAGCTGAAAAAGCGACCCTGATTGTCAGAAAAGAGCTTGAATTACAAGAACTACAAGATGATTACGCGAATGGCCGTTTCTATAAAGAAGTCGAAAAACAACGCACGGTTGCCGAAACCAATCTCGATCTGGATCAACGCCAGCGGGATATGGATTACAATGATGCCAAACGGATGCACGACATGGAACGGGAAGATGATGACACGCAGTTCCAACAATTCATGGCGATCCAAAATGCGGAAGAACAAGCAAGAGAAAATCAACGCAAGCATGAGGCGGAAGTAGAACAAAAACCGTTTAAAGACGGCCGAGGAGATGGAACGTTTAAAATGGGAAAAACGCGAAAGAACTTTCCGATGAAAAAGTGTGGGCTCTAAACGGCGGGGGATGCCGCCGTGGCGTACGCGGAAAACAAGTACAGCTCGGAGGCCGAACGCATGCGGGCAAGCGAACGGTTGGAAGCACAACGACGGGAAATGGAAGCCCGGTTGGAAGCAGAACGGGCCTCCCGTGATAGCGAACACCGGGAAAATCAATCCCAAATGTTCCAGATGATGCGGGATATGATGACCATGACCGGGGGCATCCAAGCCCAAAAGGTAGATGAAAAAGAACGTCAATTGCGCGAACGTGATGAACGTATTCTCCGTCAGGAGGGACGGATGGACACGGCTTATGACCGGGCATTGGATTACACGACCCATAATAATATGCCACCGCAATGCCACAACAAGCGGTTCCCGCGCAACCCGAACCACAAGCCCCACGACCACAGCAAACGCAAGAGCCACAATCACCCGCGGCCAAAACAGCCACACCGGCAACCTGCCCGGAATGTGGAGCGCCATTGGAACCCGGAACAAAATTCTGTGCTGATTGCGGCGCCGGAATCATGTAAAACGATTTTTCAATTCAATGTATAAAGATATGACTATCATTCATGGAATTCTGGAATGTCCCTTATTGAACCTCGGGTCTAAATCCGAAGGCCGGAGAGCTATCTTGACCGATGATGAGCGTAAAAAATAAACTTTACCGGGCCGGGATATTACCCGCCGGTGACCCGTTTTATCCCTTTACGACGGAATACATATCGGAGTTTCCGGGAACGCAGAGGAAGAAACAGGGAGCTTTCTGGTTACATCCATTTTATTGGATGATGGCACGGAAGTCTTTCCTCAGCCGACAGAAATACCTGTCGGGGATCATCGAACTTCCCTACCACATAAATCAAAAAATCACTGAAAAAAGAAAAATAAATAAACTTACGAGATTATGAGCAAAGAGAGATTTTGTCCGGAATGTGGTCAGCCCGTGAATGCAGACGAACGTTTCTGCCCGATTGCGGGGCTGAAGTCCCGTTTGAACCCACCAACAACACGGGGCATCCCGGAAGGCCCACTAAATAAAGTGAAACCTTCAGAGACAAGCGAACCGATTATAGGCGCAGGAGCACGTGCAAATATTACCGGAGGAATTAATAAAACCTCCACCACCCATGCTAATATTAATACATCCAGTGTCGATAACTCTTCCACGGTCCATAACAACACGACGATTGTCATGGAGAAAGAAGAAGCCGAGTATTGTGAGGTATGTGGAAATCCTTTTGACGAAAGGCATGCCAGATGCCCCAAATGCGGGAAAGAGATTTGCTTTTGACTGCAAAGTAAAAGGAAAAAATCGTTGCGTGGAATGCGAAAAAAAATCTATTAACGAGTATCGCCTTTGCTTTCCAACAGCTACTTCTGACGACCAACAGCAATATCGGTATCGCCGGCCGACAGATGATGGATCAAAAGCCAGAGAATTGGACGGAAGACGTGAAAAGCCGACATTGAAAAAGAGATGATAGAATTGTATAAACCGGCAAGTAAAGCCACTCAACCGGCCGTGGTTTCTACCCCTTCCTCGGATCGCCCAGCTCAATCACAGGAAGCCAACCAGAAAGGTATAGGAGCCTTAACCGGGACTCACCAACATCCCATTTCACGGCCGGGATCGGGAAGAAACAAATGGATTTCCCTGAGTGTCATCATACTCGTTGTACTTGCTTTCGGTTATTTTATCTTATCGAAGAAAGAACATCTGATCAAGGAAACTCCCGTGCCATCCCCGACAGAACAGAAGCAGACAGCTACGAAACAAAAGGCTGTTCCCCGGTTCAAACCAAAACCACTCCCCTGCAATCACTCCCGATAAAAAAGAGATACAAACGGGAAAGGTGCAGACGCAACCCGCCGTGGAAAAGAAAGATGCCGATTATGACGCAGGAATGGAAGCTTACGAGAAAGGGAAAGGACTGGATGCCATTCGTCTTTTCAAAAATCCGGAAGTGCAAAATCATATTACATGCTGGGATTGATTTATGAAAACGGCTGCGGCACAGTGGGAAGTAACGGGATGATGGCCCGGAAGAATTTCAAAAAGCCGCAGAGATGGGACACGAAGAAGCAAAATCGAAATTATAATATCATATTTCTATTAACCTTTAATTTAAATTCATTATTATGCTAAAGAGAATTATTACAATTATGGCGTTACTCTGTGTTGCTGTTATCGCAGCTAAAGCACAAGAGGTGAAGAAACCGAGGATGTATGTTGAATACTTCACGGAAGCAGATGGAGTTGAGGAAGCAAATAGCGACAAGGTTCGCCAAGCGGTCATGGCTGCCCTCAACAAAACGAAACGATTTGAACTGGTAGATCAAGATGCCGAGTATTCCATGAAAAAAAGAAGAAGAACGGCGCACGGATGAAAAAGCAATGAGTGACGAGAAATCACGCACACAAACCATCACCGCTGCCGGACATGATTACATTTTAGGAGGAAACGTACTGGCCTGCTCCGTAAAATCCGAACAGAAAGACGGGAAAACGATGTATTCCTGCGTATTGAATTATTCAGTAACCGTGACAGAAGTAGCCACTTCAACAACGGTTGCAAGTGCCACATTTGATCACTCCCCCTCCGGGATTGGTGGTACGGTAGGTAAACTTTTGGATTTATCGGATTCAAAAGACAAAGCCATCGCAAGTGCAGTCAACATGATCGCAAGTGACATTGAAAACTTCCTGATCACAGAATTTCCATTGGAAAGCACGATTGTTCCTATGGATTATGAAGTGAAAAAGACAAATTGGTGAAATGTTATATCAACCTAGGCTCTGATCATGGAGTGAAAAAGGAGATTATTTCTCCGTATTAGCTCCTAGCGTAAGAGCGGGTCGTACGACATACAGCGAGATCGGTAAAATGAAAGTGGAAGAAGTAGTAGATGGAACCATGTCACAATGTAAAGTAGTACAAGGCGACAAGAAAATATTCACTGCCATGGAAGCTTTCAAGCTCTTGACGAGGCTGCCCAAAAGCAACAACCTCTAAAGGTGAAAGCAACGATAGCACCTTTATTCTCATTGTAATCGGTTATTTATGAAGAAAGTAGTGAACATATTTGGCATGCTGTTACTCCTCTTTTCAACTTCTGTGAAAGCCCAAGAGTACCTTCAGATCGTTTCTCTAGAAGCCGACAAAGGAGCAAACGCCGTTTTCTCCTCGGCTGGAATCGCAGATAACAAGAAAGGGATCGAAACAGATGCCATCAAATCACTTATCTACACCCTGTTTTTTTCAGGGTGTAGAAGGTGTTAATGACGGGAAACCTTTAGTCAGCAAACCCAATGAGGCTTACACGAATACCTTCTTTAATAACTTGGCTCGTTACACTCCCTTACGTGGTTAGCGCAGAAGAAGCCGTAAAGCCACGAAAGTAGGCGGACGTTTCCAGGTACGATGCGAATTACCTTGCGTCTTCGTCAATTGATTAATGATGTACGGAAAAATACACATTATGACGAAATGTTGGCTGAAACTCCCAAACCGAAATTACCCAAACCAACCATTATCGTTGTTCCAATCAAGAAAAAGAGGGGAAAGTTATGAATCAATTCTGGAAAACGACAATGATTACCGTATCGCCGTGAGTGCCGTACAACAAGGCTTTGAGGCTTGTGACATTACAACTCAGAATGTATTGAAACAAATTGAAGCTATGAAATTGAGCGGAGAGTACGAAGAAAACGCAGGAGCTACAGAATCTAATGATAAACAACTTTTTATTAAGATCAGGCGCAGACGTTTATGTCACGGTGGATTTAATGAGAGACAATACAGGACAAGAAATTAGCTTATCATTAATCCTGCAAGCTTACGAAGTAACTGAGTGGCGCTATCTGGGCCACATGGCAGATGGTAGCACAAACCGTTTCCGTTCAACGGATACCAAACGTTTTATGCTCTTACGCAGTCAAAGACCTCCTCCCGTCTTTCATGGAAAAGATCGTTAAACAGTATTCCCTCCCCCGTCTCGTGTCGCTTTTACACGTATCTATCATTGTTGACGAAAACGACATGACGGGAATTTCTTTAAAAAATGCACGTTGCAAGAATGGAGAAAGATCACAAGTTTCATTCAAAGTTGGCTGGATGACAATGCTTATGAAGGGGACTATCACCTACAAGGTATCGTGGATGTATCCGCCAAATTTGACTACGTGATGATCCCTAGAGAAGACAAGAAGGGAGCCAAAATGAACGCAGCAAAGTTTGCAGAAAAATTAGAGGCGGCTTTATACGCTCAAGGAATCGAATGCTCCAATAGCGTTGGAGGAAACACAATCTACTTGACACTAAACTTGTAACTATTAATAATAAAATTATGCGAAAGATTATTCTAGGCCTGTTACTCTCGATATGCAGTGTTTTCCATGCCGAGGCACAAGCACCCGACTGGGTAACCCAACGCCCGACTTCGTCTGACGCTTACATCGGTATTGGCGTCGCGTCGTTATCGGAAACCGATTACATGAAAAAAGCGACCCAGAACGCCTTGTTGGACATCGTTTCACAGATCGCTGTAAAACTTGAAAACAATTCTTTTTGCACCGGGTAGACGTGGATGGCAAAACACGTGAAATGCTGGAAGACAAAATTCACAGTTCAATGGTAGCTTGGCTGGAAGGACAAGAACTGAAAGGCAGTTACCAGTCGGAACAAAAATATTACGTGTATTACGCCTTGGATAAAAAAGTATATGCCCGAAAAGCCGAAGAACGCAGACAACAAGCGATCAGGACAGGCATGGATTACCTGCAAAAAAAGGACGTGGAGAGGAAAGCGCCATGAATCTTTCGCAAGCTGCCCAGCTCTACGGCAAAGGACTGGAAGCCGTGGAGCCTTGGGCATTTATGGATTTGACTACAAATGCCGGAGGTTCATCCGTGAATGTTCCCATAGAACTCTATAACGCTTACGTGAATGTGTTCAGCGGAATGGCCATCACGACCAACGTCATGATGGTAGAAGGCGAGGCCTTTAAAGCAATTGCCGAACCTATCGCCGGATGTCTTTCCAAAAACGGGGTTGTCGTTCCGAATGTTAAATTAAAGGCTTCATTCGCATCCGGTAATGGCACAGTATCCCCCCGCCATACAGACAGACTACACGGGTACAGCGGAATTTTACGTAACGAATATTACCTCGAAAGAAGAGGTGTGCAGGAATTGCGCATCACCATTGACGACTCATTCATGAATAGTCTACCCGAGGCATATCGTCAATTGTTGCAAAATCAAAAACTTGGCCCTCGGCTAAAGTCACGATTTCATTGAAGAGCGCACCGATCACGGCCTACCTCTACGTAAACGAGGATAACGAGCTGGAAGGTATCGAACGCCAGATCAGTAGCCTACTGACCAACAATTATTTCACATTATCGGAAGACCCCGATGCCGCCACGTGCTTCGTGGATTTATCCACTAAATTGGAAATGGGAGAAGTCGTTACCGGGGAACGTATGACTTAAATACATGTTACTGTTCCCTAGTTCTAAAGATTTACAATAACAAAACACAGCAAATGCTCTTGAACTATTCGGTAAAACCAGTTAAAGTTCTAGTACCCGTAAACAAATCGGCAACCGCATCACTCTCGATGTATCCGGGAAGTGATAAACGAGTGAACCGGGAATTGCCGGCCCAGATTAAAAAATTAAAAATCAATTAAAAGGTAGTATTATGAAACACTATGTCTTATGGGGGATTGATTGTAGCTGCATTCTTTTATTAAGCAGTTGCGGTTCGTCAAAGAAAAATCCAAGAAAAAAGCCCCGTCGCCACGTTTATCATGCCGAGCAGACCTTGTCAGCGGCAACGGTACTTCGGGGGGGTTCAGGCAGGTCCGACAGCGAAGCCTCTGCCCGGAAAAGCCCAATGGCCGCTTCAGCAGAATTAGCCGCTATTTTGGCTAAAACGGTGGAATCTACAACCGAAGAGTACTCGACGATCCTGTCAGAAGGTATGTCTTCCGAATCCAAGTCTTTACTTACGGATAAAAACGAAAAGTAACCGTGAATCAAACCTGGAGCCACGATCGTATTTCCCGACCGCTGGGACAAAGACGAAAAGACCGACAATTTATTAATTATATCGTTCTGGAACTCAAAGGAGACGATTAGTTGAAAAATTTGTATAAAGAACTTGAAAAGAATGATGCGGTTACCGTAGATCGGGATTTGCTGCAACGCCTTTTCTTGAAACACATTGACAAGAATTCGAAAGAATCCACAGCGGGGCTGTACAAAAAGTCCGGCTTATTTGCTAACTACCCCCTCCAGCTCCCCCACAGTGAGGAGTCAGTGTAGTTGTTTAAAAATTGACTTTTGTACAGCCTTCCTTTATTTTAACATCGAATCTCTCATCCTCAATCATATACCCCTCAACTTCCTCCCACAACCATCCCTCCCGCTTAAATGAATAATTTAATGGATTCTACACACATCTTTTTCTCCACTTTGCTGTAAAATCAAGAAAAGATGTAT
>VOFG01002908.1_pt1 | contig 10339 bp, 17 predicted proteins | sample 5384171 | NCBI WGS metagenome assembly VOFG01 (sample SAMN12384726, study PRJNA508395) | human gut metagenome | isolation source: healthy gut F | host: Homo sapiens | reverse complement strand
TCAGGCGGTCTACAATTTCATGCAGGTTACAGAACAGGATGATCTTTTTCCCGTTCTCCCGAAAGTCCTTCACGAAGTCGATAACCTCTTTTCAGTTTTCCGCGTGCGGTAATATCTTTCAGAATACCGATACGAACCATCACTTCCCCTTTCAGTGACTTTTGAATCTTTTTCGTCGTCCGCTTCCTTGTATCGTTTCAGGTAATCGATCAAGTCGCGTTCCGCATCCATATATTCCTTGTGGTTCGTTATCTCACAGGAAACAATCTGACGCACTTTATCCGGCAACTGGGTGAGTACTTTCGACTTTTCCCGACGAAAGAAGCAGTGTTGCCATAGCTTATAATTTAGCTCCTTTAGATTGCTCGCTTGGTTGGGACCGAACAGTACCGAAGCATGAAACCTTTCCATCCACCCATATCGATCATGCGATCCATAATACCCAATTGTGCAACCAGATCCTTTGGTTTGTTGACAACAGGTGTCCCAGTCAGCAAGATGATATATTCTTTCCCGGATGCAATGCCTTTGCAAAACTTGGTCTGCTGGGTGGCCGTTGATTTGACTTTATGCGATTCGTCGATTATCACGGACTTGAACAGTTTGATCGTGTTGTGAAATTCGACATCTTTCAATGTCCATTTCTCTGCTTTCATGATCCGCCGGACAAAGTATTTTTCGTAGGCTTTCGTAGTTTACGATAAAAACCTGGTTCATGCCTGTCTGCCAGAAGAAAGGCCAGCTATCGCGGACGGAATCGGTTAATACCATCGCTTTCTTGTCTCGTAAACTTATGCCATTCCCTTTGCCAATTGATCTTGACAACATTCGGGCAGATTACCAGGCAGGGGAAGGCGTCGGCCTTGTTGATAGTGGCGATGCTTTCAAGTGTATTGTGCGTTACAATATAATTGTTTGTCAGATACAAATGATCCGGGCGGTTACGCTTATACATACGGAATCTTCCTCTCTAATATATTCGATAGACGAGATATACCGTGAACAATAGCTGGTCTTTTGATGTTCCATTCGGCAGCTTTCCGTTCGAGGTAGAACGGGCAAACCTTGATCCTCACGTTTACTTGAAACTCCACGCCTTTACCTTCATTTCGCCTGTCGTACCTGCGTATGATCGCCTGTCCTCCAAGGAACGTACCAAAAGGGCAATGTCACGTGCCATGCCATAGGAAAGGGTACTGTAGGTGATCCTGTTTTTCTTTCCCGATCCATCTGTATCCATCAAACCGCGTAAGAGGTCGATGCGCTGTTCCACCGATCCGTGCATGTATTCGTATGGTATGAATTTCTCTACACTCGGTTTGTCTGCTTTGAGCCGTTTGATCTCTTGGTAAAAACGATTTTCGTGGACTGTCGGATTCTTTGTAATGTTGTATCGCGGACACGTGGCGTAATCGTCCCGTATCAATAGCATGTCGCCGGGTAAAGTTTTCTTACCCTTTCGGCAATAGCCACATCCATATCCGGTGTAGAGAAAGACAGTTTTCCGTTACCACCGCAAAGATGGCCGTCTCCCAAAAGTACCCCCATGATGTAAGGATGGATGATGTATAATCTTTCCTTGTACTTCACAGGTTCACACATTGGGATTTCCCATTTCCGTCTTGTATGGTTATGGCCAAAACCTTTCAGGTTGTAGGTTACGCCGGAATCCATGATCTCCTGTGTTGTCTTGGTGATCCATCCTTTCCCCTTTCTTCTACGGTTGACATCTCGGACACACCAGAGATGTTCTGGCCCGCATTCACAGGATACGCCATCAGAGAACGTAACTTTGAACACGCGGCGTTCTTTTTGTGGAAACACGCCGCTTACGGCATATACATTTCCGTCCCTGCCGAATATCTCGTCTCCAATTTGTAACTCTCCGATCCGTCTGAAGCTGTTTGAGTAGCCACGTAACTACTGACCGGTTGTTGTTTACCAAGTCCCATATCGTCTCCATTGATAAACCGTTTCAGTTGCAAGCCTCGTGCAATTCCTTGCAGTTGATAGGGGTAAGGCTGTACTTTCAGTCCATGTTCTCCGTCTAGTTCCGGCATTTCCGGTATTTGAAAAGCAACATCTTCCTCTGTCTGTGATTGGGCAACCGTTCCCCATTGTACCGGTTCGAAATGGCGGACGTAATAAGTCAATTGATCCAATTCTGCTTTGCATTTGTTGGTTGCCGGAATCAGCCATGCGCCCGTTTGTTTGTCCCACCAGCGGATGGAAACAGAGCTTTTCAGCTTGTCTACAATCTGCTGGCGGTATCTGTCAAACTTCACCGCATAACATTGACCTTTTTCTGTATTTTGCAGTGTAATTGTCATAGTGGTAGGTGTTATGCAAATTCGTCAAACGCTTTTATCTCTTCGGCGACTTCCTCCATTTCTGCTTTTTTTTGCGGCCGCGTTTCTTCGGCTTCGGCTCTGCTTCTCCGGTAATATCTGCTTCTTCGGGAACATCGAAATCGAACGATTCTTGTTTGATTCCATATTTTCCGCCGAACAGGTAAGCGTCCACTTCGTAGTCAAGTCGGCTGACCGCCTGTTTTAAAGCATCCCCATACGGATATCCCTCGCCGGATTCGTCTTCGAATTTTGTAAACGGGACGGAAAGGTTAAGGACTTGTCCGCTTTTCAATAGCTTTGTGCCTGGATAGAAACACCGGCCGATTCGTCTGATCCACCTTTGCTATACCCCCCGTGACAACGATATTTTTCAGTTTCTCGTTCAGATCATCATCCGAAGGATTTTCGATATTTACAACTCCGGCTTCTTGCATTTCGCAAATCTTGACGGCATGAGTCTTTAACAAACTCATAGCATATAACAGGTCCGGATGAACGAATTGCTGGGATGATTTGGTTACTTCGTTCTTGTAGTTTGCTTCTACAAATCGCTCTGTATAATCTGCCGTTACCTGGTTGTTCTTGAGCTTAACTTTTTTGAATTTCATACACAGGTTGTTCTTTTACTAATTCATCTTCCATACTTTTTAAAATTTAGGATTGTTATAACTTTGGGGCGCTAAGGCCATTTCTGCTTTTGCTTTACTGATTACAGTGCGACACCATTCCAGTTGATGAGTCGCGGTCCGGTTCAAACGCTCACACCAATCGACAAGATATTGTTCATCTTTGCACAGACTGTCAATGATAGCATTTACTGCCTTGAGGTAGCCCCGGCACGTGAGGCTGTTTCCCCGTAACGTATCGAAGACTTCCGATTTCTTTTTTTCCCGTTCAGATGGTATTTGGCATCTGCTAACAGTTTCCCGGTCCGGGCGATATAGACGGCAAGGTCGTTTCCACGTAGGACAGCTTCTTGGACTTCTTCACTCATGGTAATATTCAGATAGGAATCAATAGCTGCCAACTCGTTGGATATTTTATCTATGGGTGTGATATTTAAATTCATGTCTGTTTGTCTTTAAAATATATCTTCCGAAAAAAGGATATCCTATTTATTTTCAACCGAACAGCATCCACCACCGGAAGGCAAGTTCTTCGTATTTTTCTTTACCTTTCTGGTAAATCGTATCGCCTCGTTTAATGAATGCTTTGAACACTTTTTGATTTTTCTTGGAGATACCATAGATGAAATCCTGCCGACTGCCTGCGATATCCATATACCAGGCGCGGGAACGGTCCCAATCGAAAAAATCAATAGCTTCATCGAATTGTTTTTGTGTGCTGGCAAAAGTGCTTTTCAGGTCTCCCCAAATCCGTAGGTCGGAAGCCACCAGTCCCATTTGCACCGGGTATCGAGCGTGTATTTGAAGTTGCCATATTGGAAACATTGGTTCTTATTGACCATGAATCGTTGAGTTTCCGCCTTAGCAAGCACTTGGGCCAGGAAAGGATCGTGTCGGGCTTCCATGCGGAGGGACTTCTTCATGGCTTCTGCCAGTTCCCAATCCTCGCCGGAATACAATACATCGTCTACCATATGTTTATCATACCTGACCCTTTCCGGTTCGGTAATCATCGCATCGATTAGGCTGCCGAATTTGAAAGCTTTCTCCTTGTCCCCGTATTGGGTACGGGGATAGAGAAGGTTCTTTAGTTCTTTTAGGTCTGAGTTGCTAACTTCCGACCGTTGGTAATACGTGTCTTGCATCTTCTTCCTTGAGTTTTAGATATTCAATTACTGCAAAGTCAAATTCGAAATTGTAGGTGTTATCCATCAGCCACCGGAACCATTTGCGGTCCTCTTCCGTATCGAGAATCTTTTTCAGAATACTTGGCTCGCGTCTGTATTTTCCGAAGTTTATCCATGAGGACAGATAGAGTTTCTTTTTCATATCATTTGGCTGTTACATCATCGATATACTTTACATATGCGGACTGGATTTGCTCTCCGTCCTTATTCACAACTTTCTCGCAGTAGGTAATCATCTTCTTATGTACCTTCTCTAGATCCTCCATGCTCATATTGATTCCTTCGCGCATGAACGATATCTGATATACCTGCATGAATCCTTGTGGATTGGTTATCTGGATCTTCTTCTTGACCTTGGCTTTCGTTGGAGTAGGGGACATGCTGGCTGCTGAGAAATCAAATGCTGCCTGTACTTCGGCAGCAGACTTTTCAGCAGCCGCTTTGGCCTTAGCCTCTTCTTCCCGGCGTTTGCGTTCTTCTTCCTGCTTTTTTCTTTCTTCCGCTTCCTGTTGTTTTCGCTCTTCTTCTATACGGGCTGCTTCGGCCGCATTGGTACGGCGTAGCTCTTCCTGTTCTTCCAGTTGTTTGCGGAGGCTGGGGAGTTTGTCGATCAAATCCTGCTTTGTACCCTCTATTTCAAAACGGTAACGTTCTGTAAAAGCTTTCTTCTTTTGTATAGCGACTTCATTTTTTATTGCCTTACGGGTTTCTGCGTCCATATAGAAGGTTTGTTTGTTGTCAGAAACGTTTTCAACAAAAAGCACTCCAGGAGAAATTTATACTTGTTTCGGATATTCGTCGGCATACATCGTTGTAGGTAGCGAGAGTAGCGCGGTTGAACATGCTGTTTAGTGCATTGATATGCTTTTCAACGTATGCGGCATACGCTGTATCCAACATGACAGAGATATCCGATCGGTATTGAGCCTTTTCGTTCTCCAACATCTGTTTACGGCGGGCTTCTCTTCCCGTCGTTTTTGTTCGGCAATCTTCTTGGCCGCGTATTTGTTACGGGCCTGTTGGAGCTTATAAGGAATAGTGGTGACCGATTTGACGTCGATAGCCGATTCCAAAGAGGTAAAAGACTTGCTGACTGTAGCCAAAAGTTGCGTCAATGGCTTTACGACGCTTGTTCATGTTTTCTACTGTTATTTTCGTCTTCGCCAAATACTCTGAGACCTTCGCATCCAGTTCATCCGAGCCAATACCTCCTTCCGCTTCAATGGTGTCCAGAAGTGTTTGTCCGGCTTGGTTACATGCCGATACGGAAGCTTGGTTGCGTTGTAAGGTGGCAGGAGCCGATTGCATGATCTGATTGCATGATCTGATTGAATTCTTCCACTTTAATAATTGTTAGCTTGTGTATCCATTGTGATAAATTTTTAAGTGATTGATCGAGTTTATTAAAATCCGGCGTCTTCATCTTCCTGTGATATTGGGGTTGTTATACCTGATGCGGGTACCGGTTCCGCTTGTGGTTGCTCTCCGAATTCCTGTAAAGGGTTTTCCGATTGAGGTTGGAGGGCTTGTGGCTGCAGTCCGGGTTGATTGGGCTGAATAACGGTTGTTTGTTCTAATCCGTAGTCAATATCCTGCGGTTCTTCTTGAGTTTCGAATACAGTAAACTTTCCGGTCCGGACTTTGGGATATCCGTCGAATGCGTGTTTAATCAGTTTGCTTTCCAAGAACCCAGGATCGATACCGCCTTCGTTTGAAGTATAGAGGGCATTCGCCTTACCTTCTTTTGACGGGTTTGCAGGATTCCAACGTTGGTTGTTTTTTGTAGCTGTACGCCTCTAAGCGTTTGATATCACCCTCCATCATCCAATGCCAGTCTACAGTCCCATCGGCGCGGACAATACGGATAAAACCACCGATCACCTTATTTGATTTGCGGGGACAGGCCGCCTGATAGGTAACGGTCTTTACTCCGTCAACCAATCCCGGTGAGAATGTGTCACCTTCATAGCAAACAACCGGATTATCTACATACCGGACCTGTTCGGCACGCTGGCGCATAACCAATTCCCCATAACCGGTGATGGAAAGGTAAGCACGCAGTTCATAGATGTCGTTGCCATTGTTATCCTTATAGCCAGTCTTTGTGCTGCGGGGGGGAGAATATAGCAGTGGGGGGCGTCCTGTGGGATCAAGAGACAGGCCGTTTACGGCAATATCTAAGAAACAGCCGTACAGGGACAGTGGAGAACATCTTTGCAGTTCCGGCTTGTCTTGTAAGATTTTCCGGAAGTTGAATTTTTCCTTTTCATAAATCTGTGTTCCTTGCCGGTTCCCCAGATCGCATTGTACATGAGTATGAACTTCTGTTCAACTCCGGCTATCATCCGCTATCATGAGCGGATTTAGCTGATTTAGTTCAGCTACTTTAATTTGAATTTGATTTGACATGATTCTATTGTTTAAAAAATTAATTACCAATGTTTCTTTATCGTGTAAACCATTGCCACGCAACCAGATGCCGTAACTATATGCTGAAATACCCCAAGCAAATAGCGATAATACCAAGTATGGCAAGCGTTCCAAACAGGATGTAAAATCCCCACCTCGCTACTTGAGCGAGTTTCCAGTAATTTGTTTTCATACATCAATGATTAATTGGCAAAAAAGCCGTTTACTTGTCTTTGAAATAGCGAGTTGGATTTATATTGTAAACATCCTCCGATAACCCTTTACCTGGAGTGCCTTGCCGTGTTAATAATTCATTTAGTAATCGTATGGATTCAGGGCGCATTTATACAAGTCTTCCAACCTGTATTCGATTTTGCCCGGCCGTTTGTAACGCTGTAAAGTACCTTCCGAGACCCATCGCTCCACATTCTTCCGTCCAAAGCGGATACGTGCTTCCTTTTGTCCGATAAACTCTCTGGTTCCGGCTTGTATCTTGGTGATTTGCCAAGCGAGGTATTCAAGTTCGATTTTCCGAAAAGAAGGAATGTTTGGATAGGTTGTGTCGGTCTGCATGATTATTCGCTTTTAAAAAGATTCTTTTCGTTTGCATATCGCATAAACTCCGCCATAGAGTGTATCGAGAGTTTTCGGAACACGTTCTTCCGATGATTCTTTACGGTGTGGGACGATATAAAAAGCGCTTCCGCAATCTCTTCGTCTTTCTTGCCATAGTAGCAAAGCCCATCACCCTAAGTTGACTGTCTGAAAGTGTGCTGTTGAACTTCGGTTCACAGATTTTTTGAAGCCATCGCATTCCCCACGCAGCGGACAACCGACAAACTCAAATTTGAAATTCCAGTTCTCATCGATATCGATCATGTTGTCATACAGCCCGAAGTTACATTTGATAAATCGGCGTACAGCCAAGAACGATAGCATTTATTCCCATCGTAACGGGCGTAATACTTGCGGAGAGCTGTATTGGCTTCTGGATAGAACTCTTCCAGCACCTCTAGAAAACGCTGAATAAAGTCGGTGTCCGATTCTTTCAGATTCCGCTCCGGTATACCTTGCTCACGGATTGTTACTTCACCTTCGGGGGTGATGTAGATTCTATTGCGCGCATATCTTATCCTCCTTTGGGAATAACTCGCTGGCAGGGATGCCAAGTTTTCTTTCTATCACTTCTTGGGCTAACGCATCCGGCTGGTAAACTCCCGCTACCCAACATCTGACGGCCGATTCAGATCGTTTGGTAATGGTAGCTATCTTTTGGATGAAAGCCTTCTTGGGCGGCGTGTTGTCCATGGAGAAGTAAATCTCCTGAACGAACGAGCGCCAGTTTCATGACCTTGTAGGTTTAATTTTTCCATTTTTGCCTCCTTACATTATTATATATGTTCTGTACTTTATATTTTCGCAACTGATATTGATTGTTACAGGTGCAAATATGGAATAAACTTGTGAAATGCGCAATAATATTTGTAAAAATCTAAATAAAAACTTTTGTTTTTCGCAAGTTGCTGTGCGAATATTGTGCGTAACTTCATAAATATGAATGTAATAGATAACATATTTAAGATAATGGCTCAAAAAGGGTATCAAACAACGAACGTTGGCTGATGCTATGGGTATTGATGAGTCCCAAATTTCTGTAATGAAGAAAGGTAACCGTGATTTGAAAATCTCGGAAGTTGAGAATATCGCAAGTTGCTTGGGCGTTTCTATAACAGACTTGTTCACTTGGCCAAAAGCGATATGTGCCGGAGCAATCTACCGGAGAAAAGGCTTAACTACCCCAAAAGTTATACTGCAATTGGAGTTGGAAGATAGTGATGTGAAAGCTGATGTCATAAAATTGGCTTTTGGGGATAGGGTGTTGGAGATTAAAAACAAATAATACGCTTTATGCCAGAAGATGTTGTAATTTCAGATAATTATGTAATGACAGTTGACCAATCTAAAAATGTAAATTGACGATTGTAAACGGGGAAGTTTGTGGTACTATGTCTGGGCAAATAGGAACAGGAAGTAATGCGCAACAAGCTATTGTATATAAGGTGATCAAATATGTATTTGTTGTAGGTGCAATTCTTTCAGTATTAGTCGTTATTAATTATTGGCTTTTTAGAGAAAATGAAAAGGTCCCAACTTTATTGGTGATTTAGGAAAAGTATGGGATTTATTTATACCACTCGTAACACTTTCATTGGGATATTTGTTTGGTCGATCAAAAGTTTTAAAAAATAAGGTTATGAAGATGAATATGGAAGATGCTAAAAAAGCATTAGAGTTTATAAATAGTAAAACAGGTGGACTTCAATGCCCTATGTGTAAACAACGTATTTTTGATTTGGCTCAATTGAACTTCAATTATTGGGTTTTTGCAAGAGAAGGTACTACACTTTCTATAGATGGTAATGTTAATTATTTGTCTGTAATTTCAGCAACATGTAAAATTGTGGATATGTAGTTAACTTTAGTCTTAAAGCAATGGGGTTAGCAGAATAATAATCTACCATTTTTGCTCTTTATATTGTAGGCTTATGGTTTACAAGAAAATAGTGATTGAAAATTTTTAATTATGGAACTAAAGGATTTTGTTCGGGACACGCTACTTGATATTGTGCAAGGGGTGAAAGAGGCGCAAGAAGTATGTGGTGTTTAAAGGGGCGATTATAAGTCCAAGAAGTGTTCAAACGGTTGCACCTAAGGCTAATATTGAAGGTAAAAGAGCATTATGTTCAAATGGTTGAATTCCAAGTTGTACTGGGAGAGGAGCAGAATGAAAAATCGGATGTTTCCTGGAAAAGGTTCTATATCTGCAGTGCTGGCTCATGTTGGCATAGATTTAGGAATGTCTAAGAAAATAGAAGAAGGCAATAATAATCAGACTGTTATTAAATTCTCAGTACCTGTTATATTACCTTCGATAGATAACAAAAGAATTTGAAAGACGTAGGGTTGCTCGTGGGCACTAGCTATTCGGTTCTTGTAAATTTCCATATTGATATTTACCAGTCAAGATAAAGATTACAACGCTCTGTATAAATATGGCATCGTCCTCAAAGTCGGTATGTAAAGTATCTTTCAAAAACATCTTTACTAATTTGTATCGGATGTAAACGGATATAATTTTTTTTGATCATGGTGATAAGTATTAAATGTTTGTCATTCTAAAATATAAGATACTGGGCTTGTTTCCCAGGAATCGTAAAACAATATGTAGTTGCATATTAAAAACTAAAAGATAATTATGATAACTCCAGCAATAAAGGATAAACTTCTTCGCTATTTGATAGCTCAAGAACAAATAGATCTTGAAATTGAAAAAGTCCATGATCTGTATGAACAAACAGGTATACGGTTTGATCTTGCAAATATGATTTTAGAACATTTTTGATAGACGTGGTCTTATTTTGTATCAAGGTTATATAGGTGGCTGTTGTATTAATTTGAAAGCTGAAATATTTGATTTTTTCAATCATGGAGGTTTCACTGCTCAAGAAGAACTTCTTCGAGCCAACCTTGAAAAAATTGAATCTGGAACTTCTAAAACTGTCAAAGGATTTGGAGCCATCAGTATTGGAAAAGGCTAATACGATAACGGCAATTGCGGGCAGTGTAGCTACGGCGTTGGGGTTGTTTAAATAAAAAGAGTTATGGAGATACATCATTATACATCAATTGAAATTTAGTTATCATATTGAAAAATAAAAAGATACGTTTTACAAGACTTGATAAGGTTGATGATAGCGAAGAAGCA
>VOFG01004599.1_pt1 | contig 10344 bp, 27 predicted proteins | sample 5384171 | NCBI WGS metagenome assembly VOFG01 (sample SAMN12384726, study PRJNA508395) | human gut metagenome | isolation source: healthy gut F | host: Homo sapiens | reverse complement strand
GTAATTTTAACCGGGCGAGATTGATTGATTTGTTATATTTCCTGTGCCGGGGAGTATAATTTGGAATTGATGTCGGGGGAATATAATTTTTTAAGCGAGCCGGTCCCTTGGTTGTTGCCCGCGGAACCTAAAATCGAGACGGATAGTACGAAAAAGCGGTTGTATTATGATTTGCTGGATGACGGGTTGGTGGCTGTCATGAAACGGGTGACTGCGTTGACCGGGGGAGCATGTGGTGATACCGAAGTCATTGTACGGGAATCGGGTATCCGGCTATTCCGCGGATTACCGGTGCTTGAAGCCATACGAACGCTGGCCTCGGTGAACGGGTTGGAGATAGAGCGGATAAAATGGCGTGTGGAGGTTCGAGGCTCCACTCCCCCGGCGGGAGGAAATCCGGCATTGGCATCTTCTTATGTCAAAGGAGAAATTTCACGCCGGATCAAGTGAACGTGATAGCACCGAAGGGTGAGCGTATCTGAATCGGGGAAATATTCATGACGTGGTGCTGGAAATATTCGAACGTCTGGGAATGAGCCGCCTCTTTCTTACCTCTTTGGATCAACAGACCTCGGTGTTCGTGAAGGACGTGGACGTGCCGACCCCTGTTAAATGTTTTGTTCAAAGCGGGGACACCTTTCACGTATCAGGTGGAAGGAGGTATATATTTTTCGGCTCAACGACGAAAGATAAGACTCTTTGTTACCACACGGGTTGTTCCTTTACGTTACCGGACGGTGGATAAGGTGGTTGAATTAATTCCCACGGCATTGAAAGCCGGCCGGGGACACAAGTTCAGATGTTTGCCGAGCAGAACAGTATTATTGTTAGCGGTACGAGTCGGCAGGTTGAGCTGGTGGAGCGTTTTCTGGAGTCGATAGATCAAAGTGTCCCGCTCGTGACGATCGAGGTGTTGATCGTCGATAGTAAGAAAAGCGTGATTCACGAGGTGGGTATCGAGGCCGGAATCGGGAAAGACGGACCTGCTACAACTGCCGGGACGTTAAGTCCGGGGTGAATATGTCTTTATCGGCAACTTCAATCAATAGGTTGATTAATAGTTTTAACGGTTTCGGGTCGATTAACTTGGGGAAGGTTACACCTGATTTTTACATGAGTTTGCAAGCGTTGGAAGCGACCGGGAATATAGAATTGCGTTCAACCCCGAAGTTATCAACATTGAACGGGCATAGTGCCACGTTGAAGAGTGGAGAAACAAAGTATTACAAGGAGGTACAGACTAATACTACATGGGTCGCAAACACCTGTTCCCTCGGAATCCTACACGTGGAAACCGGTAGAGGCTAACCTGAAAACTCGATATTACTCCTTTCGTGAGTAGGGATGGGAAAATCACGCTTCAAGTGAAAATCGAACAGAGTCAATTCACGGAACGGGAGGGAAAAATAGACGAGGAAGCCCCTCCGGGAGCGGGTGACCCGTAGTTTCTGAGTCGCAGGTGCAGGTTCGTGACGGGGAGATGGTTTTGTTGGGAGGGTATTGATAATAACACTCGGGAGAAGTCATCCAGTGGAATTCCTTTTATTGCCCGGATACCGGTGTTAAAGTGGTTGTTCGGGAAGACGAAGAATAATAAAGTCGATCAGAAATTGAACGTGTTTATAAAGCCAAGTGTGATTTATTGAATTAGAAGCCCAATGAACAGGATAGGAAGATTGGAAAAAATGTTAGACCGGATCTCGGTGATCTTTGCTTTTTTGCAACAGGACGGGGCGATGAAACTGGATGTCGTTAGACTTGCCCGGGGAAGAGTGGCGTGCGGGTAGAGGAGGTGCAAGAGGTGATTGCGGGGAGATATCGGGGAGATGAAGTTAAAGGAGCCGACATTGTTAGTGGTGGCCGGGCACGGATTATTCGTAAGGTTTTTCACGAAGAGGATGAAGACGGGATAAGAAGGGTGACGGAAAATGAGGATATAATATGGGAACGTTTTGACCGGGATGACGGGGAACGTGTGATCTGTTTTACCCGACGGGATAAAATTACCCTCTTGGAGGTGGAGTTGCATGGGTATCAAGTTCCCGTGATAGAAACTTGTTTATGGGGAGTCCGGCCCGGTGAAGAGATTTTACCTGCGAATCGGGAAAAGGGTTCGCGAATCGGCTATCGGGTTGGCAGAAAGATTTTATCATCGGGGAATAACGTGGAGAGATTTACTGAAAGGAGGGAAACGGGGCGACTCGTTAGCGGCGTTGATAGCGGGGAAAATCAAATTGGTTGCTTTGCTTTGTCTGTTGGGATTGCTGGTCGTGAATTATATGTGGAATACCTCTGTCCGGGAGAAATATGCGAGTCTGCAATTGGAAATTGCTTCTTTTGGAACGGGATGTCTCGAACCGGGAAGAATTGCCGAGGGAAATGGAACGAGTGGTTCGGGAATTCGAGGGAAGCGGGACGGGGCGAGTGAGTGTCGTGTTGGATCGTGTGGCGGCTCTTGTTCCCCGGCAGTGAATCTGGATATGCTGGTCGTGAATCCGTTGTTGAAAGGGTTGGAAGAGGGGAAGTCTGTCGTGACGAGAGGGATGCCTTGAATTATCCGGGGGTGACGGCCGATCCGGGGCAAGTTACTTTGTTCACGGGTAGCTTGTCGTCAAGTGCTTTTGCACGCCAGGTGAAATTGGTCTTTTGGATAGGAACCGGGAAACGGGGTTGTATCATTTTAAAATATGGATCGGGTTATGAAAAGTGGAAACAACATCAAGGAGTTTTTTACAACTGGTCGGGCTGATAATTATCGTGCCGTTAGTGGCTTGGGGTTCGGATTCCGGCAAACCGTGAAACTTTGGAGAGCGTAACGCCCGTCAGGAAATGGTCAGTCGTTTAGCGGAAAGTCGTTCCGGGGTGGGAAACGAATTGCCGGGGAGCGTGTCCGGGAAACAGATTCTGAACAACGGGGTGTTGCTCGGACAACTGGAACGACCGATTCGGGATAACGGGGTGAAGATGGTGAAATACACGCCTTATCTTACGCGGGAAGAGGGGAAACTACAGGTACACACGGGGAACTCGTGCTTTCCGGGGGATTTACTTCCCTGTTGAAGGTGATGCATTACATGGAAAAGGAAGGGCATCCGGGAAAAATCGTTTCTGCCGGGTTCCGTTTGTTTGACAACCGGGCCAAGAAGGAACGACAGTTAAGGATGACGCTGGTTGTTCAACAATTAACAATGGAAAATTAAATATATCATGAATATGAGAGTAGTAAGAATTATCACGGGAATGTCTTTGTTGACTTTATTTTTGTCATGGGTTGCAGGGATGTGTTCGAGAAAGATATATCGGAAAAAGAGGTGGTACTTGTCGCCCCGGCGGATAGCGTGGAAACAACTCGTGCCACGTTGACTTTTGCGGGAGGAGCGGATGGTGCAACGGGCTATCGCTTGGTGGTTGTGTCGCCTTCTTTTGATAGAATCGAGTTGTACGTGCTTGACACCTTAGTAGAGGGAAATCAGTACGCGTATACGTTGGAACCGGGGAGATACGAGGGGGCGTGAGGCCGGAGAACTCGGCATACGAGGGAATTTACCGATGGCGGGTGTTGACCGTGCTTGAGAATATGGAAGAACAACAACCGGAGGAATTGCCATGAAAGCGTTGAAAATAAAAAGTTGATACCCGTATTGCTTGTCGTGGCAGTTGGCGTGTGGGGTTTGATCATCTACCGGGTGGCGGTGTATAGTGGCGGGGAAGGGTGATGACAAAAATGGCGGAGAAAAGACACGCGATCACGAACGAGGAGTCCGACACGTTGTTCCTGAATTACCGGGATCCGTTTTTGGGGACGGTTCCCGGGGCGTGAAACAACCGTCTCCCGGGTGCGGGCAAAGCTACCGTGGAAGAACTGGATTCTCCTCCCGGGTTTCAATTTGCCGGGAGAATACGAAAGGGGAAACGGATTTTTGGTTGATGAAGTCGGGGAGACAATACGCGGCTGGTATCCGTGAAAGAAAAAAACGTTGACGGGTACCGGGTGGAAGGAGTTTACCGATTCCGTCTGTTTGCGAAAAGGAAGGAGAGTGTATACGCTTAAAATGGAGGATCATGGTCAAACTTCTCAAACATGATTTTTTTCTGCTTCGGTACTGGCTACCGTGTTGGTGGTGAGTACGCTCCTGTTGTTGGGGGGTGTTGATGGTGATCGAACTGTGGAATTTTGATCTCGTGAGATATAATCTTTATCATCAGGGCGAACAAGCCCGGGCGAACGTGGAATCCGGCTTCCTGCTTTTTACTCGCGGATAGTACCTTGTCCTACCGGTGGGAAGGAGAGATAGTTCCGTGCTGTTGTTCGGACAACGGGAAGATTCGAGAGTGCGCTATTCCCGACAACGTTGGGGAATGTATGAAGTCGTGGAAGTGCAAAACGGGAGACATCGTTCTGTTCGCCTTCTGGGTAAAAAGGCCGAGAGTTTTTGGCGGGCAACGTTATACGTGCCGGAGAATAACCGGGCGTTTTCGGTGACAGGAAGGACGTGCGCGGAAGGTGATGTTTATCTTCCTCGTAACGGGATTTCTTACACGCAATTACGGTCGGAATTCTTCAAAGGAAGGGCGTTAGATAAAAAACAAATAAAAACGAGCGAGGAGCGGTTGCCACCGTTGGACGAGGAGTCGCGGGATGTGGTCAACGGGTTATTGGATTATGCCGGGGAGAGAGAATGGCTGGAAAATGGTTCCGTGTTACAACGAGGGTTCCGGGAACCGGTTGTTCGAGGGAAGTGGGGGAATATCTTTCCGGCGTGCGGGTGAGTGGCCCGGTAATACTTTATGCCTCGTCGATGTTATTCGTGGAGGAGAATAATCGTTTGGAAAACGTGATTATTGTCGGAGATCGAGTTGAGTTTGCCGATGGTTTCTCGGGATGTGTTCAAGTGTTTGCCAGAGACACCATCCTTTTAGGGAATCAAGTATGTTTGAAAGCCGGGTCGGGGCTTTATGTCCGCCAAGGGGAAGAAAAGGGATTTATTCGCTTGGGGAGGAGTGCGAGGTAAACGGATACGTGATCGCGGGAGCGAAAGTGAGCGAGGGGGAACAGAAACAGCTCTTGTACTATCAACCGGAGTCTTCCCGGGTGTGGGGATTGTTGTACGTGGACGGTATAGCGGAGGTTCACGGTTCGTGACGGGTAGTTTGTATGCCCGGGAGTGTTATTATTTTGCCCCGGAGGGATATTACTCGGGGATATTGTATAACGTCGTGTTGCCGGGTAACCCGGGGATGGCTTATCCCTTGTGGATGCGGGGACCTTATGAAAGGAGGGAAGTGAAATGGCTGGATTGAACCGAGAGTTGCAAGCTTCGTCATTGTTAGAATGTATCGTGGCGGCCGTGATCTTACTGGCGAGTTTCATGATCACGATGGAGACCTTAACCCGGGTTACCCTGACGGGAGATGATCCGGCGGAGAATGTTTCCATGGAACTGGCGGCCCGGCAGTGTCGTCGAGAATACGGGGACGGCCTTCATCTTCCGGGAAAATACACGAGAGTATGATTGGGGACTGTAGAGATCGTGATTACGGATTACTCGTTCGGGATCCGGCAGTTAACCGTGACTGCTTTACCTGTACGGGGAGAAAGTCGATGAAGTATGATTACCTGATAAAAGTAGAACCATGAAGAGGAGATTTTCATACACGTTTGCCGCTTCCACGCTGGTCGAGATGTTGATAGTGATCATTGTGTCGGGTATCTTGTTTATCGCCTTGTTCGACGGGTGAACCTCGTCAGACGTTACACGAATCGGTTGAACAAGATGCTTGCTGCCGGAAATTCGTTATTGGATAGTTACCAGCAACTGGATCACCTTTTCCTGTCATGTGATAGCGTAACCGCGAGTACTGGGATTTTCTGTTTTTACAAGGGTGGGGAGCGTTTGGCTTTAGTGGAGCACCGGGATTCTTTGCTGGTTTGTACCCGGTCAATCGGTGTGGATACGTTGTTCCGGGAGGTGGAAGAGATCCGGATTGTACCCGTGTGGAATATTCCGTGCTGGTGGATAGTCTTGGGGTGCGTTTTAGAGCTCAGGGGAAAATCTTGCTATTTCGAGTTCGGAAGGGCTTGGAGGACTGAAAACGAACGGAGGACCGAGGTATTGAAAATCGAGGATCAATTTAAAAAGGAAGAATATGATGACATGGAATAATGAAACGAGATATCAAAGACGGGAAAAAAAGAGTCTCTTTTCTCCGAATTGCACTCGTTGCTTTCATCGGGACTCGATTTCGGGCGTTCGTTTCGTCTGTTGATCGAGGGGAAAACGATAAGCGATTGAAACGAGTGCTGGAAAGTATTTATGCGTCGGTCGTCAAGGGGGCAAACCTTGTGGGAGAGTTTTGCTGCCGGTGAACGATTCACGGCGTTGGATTATGGGGTTTGCGGATTGGAGAAGAGACGGGACGTGTTGACGAATCATTGCGTTTCCTGGCTGATTATTATCATAAACGGGTGGAACAGCGTCGCCTGGTGACGGGAGCTATCAGTTACCCCTTGATTATTCTGGTAACGGCAATCGTGGTACTTGTGTTCATGATCACGGTCATCGTGCCCATGTTCGAACAGGTGTATGCCCGTATGGGTGGGGAACTTCCGGGTATCACCCGTTGGATTATCGATTTCTCGAAGAATTTCCCGACTTATTTGTTGATCGTGATATCCATCGTTATCGTTCTGGTGGGATACTTTTTGGTTGAACGGGAAATCGGATTCTACTCGCTCTTTTCTGTCTCGTCTGGTTTTGAAGATTCCTCTTGCGGGAGAGTTGATACGGAAAAATTATCAGGCACGTTTCTGTAAAGTTACTCTACTTGCTGTGTAGTTCCGAAGTTCCTCTACTGCAGGGAATCGGGATGTTGAAGGATATTATTACTTTTTACCCGTATCAACGTTCTTTTCGATATTATTTGCGAGGATTGAAAAGAGGCGAATTTTTGCGGATAAATTGGGCGAATTCCCTCATATCTATGACCGTAAACTCTACACGTTGGTACGGGTGGGGAAGAGACCAATCGACTGGAAGAGATGCTGCAAAAACAAGGGAAGATCTCGCCCGTGAACTGGAACATAAACTGAAACAACTGGGAAATCTGCTGGAGCCCGTTCTTATCATGGGGGTAGGCGGGCTTGTTGCGATAGTATTAATATCGATGTACTTGCCGATGTTTAGGCTTGGAGGTGTCATCGGCTGACGGTAATTAGTGTTGAACTTTAAAATGAAATGCCTATGGGGAAGGTAGAATGTATTTAATAAGGGGAAAATGATTTTTTTAACCATGAAGTCTAATTACTAATGACAAATAATTATGAAACATAGAATATTGTTGTTGTTATTCTGTATCTTTTTCTTACAGGGATTGTTAAAAGCTCAGGATTTAGAACCGGGACAGCAGGCTCGAAGGGATACTTGGATTCCAAAAATATGATGGTGGATTATGTTACTGGCATATTTCACTACAAAATCCCATTATTTACTCTCGGATCAGGAGATTTCCAATTACCTATTAGCTTGAATTATTCGGCCAAGGGGTTAAGCAAGAGGATGTATGTGGATTAATCGGTTATAATTGGTTATTAAATACAGGAGGTGTGGTTACTCGAACGATACGCGGAGGAATTGCCGATGAAACTTCGTTTTACGGATTCTTGTGGGCGGAACGGGGTCTTAATACAACCTCGTTGGTAGATGATGTCAAACGGGTGAACAAGCGCGAGCGTGATGGCGAGTGTGATATTTTACTGCGGTTTTTAACGGGCAGTCCGTGAATTTCATTATTAAAATGGACGATAGTGCCCGGATATATGCGGAGCCTCTTGAGCAAACCAATGTTAGAATCGAATGCGAATCTTCTTATGGTCGTGAGATTAACGGTTGGATCATCACGGATGAAAGCGGGAATCGATTTATCTATAGGCAAAGGAGTGGTCCGTTAATATTGTCAAGGAGGATGCGATCAGTTTTAACGGTATCCGTGATAAATCATATATTTCTTCTTGGTATTTGAACCGGATCGAACCCCACAACAGGAAACCGATTGTTTTCACTTATCTTACGGAAGTTCGAGAGAACGAGAAAGACCAGAAAGGAATTAATACCGTCCGGTTTTTATTCCGAGTATAACTCGAAATACACTTACGGGAGAAGCATGCGGGAGCGAGTGTTTGATTTCTCGAAATACAGGAATAATTTTGACGTGGCTATTAGCCAGGCGAAAGTTACTTGAATAGTTTTCGCTGGAAATGCAATTGAATAACGATTTATATGCTTATATCGGTAGCGGGCAATGGGTGCGTAACCCAATTTCGAGGCGGGAGCCGCGGCAATTAATGCCAATTTTAGAATCATGGGGCAATTGGCGAATTTTTCCGGTATAACCAATGCTTCTAATGAATTGATACAAACGTTGAACCAGTTGATAAGCATGTACGAGAATGTATCTTCGCATAACGCTAGGATGGCAGCCTCGTGGTTTCGCACGGCCAAAAGTTACGTGATACAAAGTTTGAACGAGGTGAATAATAACGTGACCACGAAAGAAACATCGGGAGGTACTGTGTTTAGTGTTAAATCTCTATTTTGCAGAGTATTATGTGTGATGGGGGAATCCGTAGGATTCGAATATTATCTTTGTGGGGAGAAACTCGTTTAAAACGAGTCAAGTTGACGGACGTGTTAAAACGGACGATTTCACAGAGTACTTTTGAATGCGGGGGATAATCTGAATTATCTAAGCTTTTTGGATAAAGAGGAGACAGAAATTAACCGGATTAAATTTGATTATTATGCGAGGCCTTTAGGAATTGCCACGATCTCTGATGCCTGGGGATATTTAAGGGAGGGCGAGGAGATGATGATAACAGGTATTATTTCCTTTTCCGGATATTGAATATTCTAAAACGGGTTCTCTAAAAACGATAACGGTTCCCAGCGGGGGGGAAAGTGACCGTTGATTACGAACCCAACAGTTTCAGGTACCCGTATGATTTCGGGGAATCGGGTGAAATCTTTACTCGTGGAAGATATCAAAAGCGAGACTCGTGATACCGTGTATTACCGGTATCCCATGCGTGGTGTTCCCGTTTTCACGGATTGTTCGAACACGGAAATTATTTCGTATAGCGGTTTTTCAGATCGAGTTTCTCATTCCAGGGTGAAGTATCAGAATATGGCTTTTATGAATACCGGTAATAACGGTCTTTTTTACCCGTACGTGCAAAGAGATAACCCGGGAAAAGGAACGAAAGCATACTTGTTCAGTGTTATTTCCCCGGTAAATCCCAATTTTCCTCACGTTTTTGGTTGACAGGTTTACCCTTGGCCGTGGCCACGTACGATAACAATGGGAACCTCAAACAAATAGAGACCTGTAAATATTCGAGCATTTGTCCATGGGGGCGGGATCTTTTTTTTACCGGTGGACACGGCGTTAAATTACAAGAAGGTGTTGCCGCAAGTGAAGGCCTACGAAGTATTACATGGACGAGGAATTCCTGGAAGTTATTATCGTAATCAAGGAAGTATATTTTTGTATAATGATGGTAACGTTTATTATTCACTCTCTCCTTATAATGAAACTTATTTGCCGAATATACAGCCTCGAACAAGCGTGAGGATACCTCGTCAGATCTATAATATTAAGTACGGGGGAAAGACTTTGTTAACAGAGCGGAGTGTATACCGGTTTGAAACACATGTGACGGATAGTGCCACGATATCGGATTTTTCCAAGGCCACAGGAACTCCCTATCAAAAAACGGAGTTTTCTACGATAACGAAAGGGTCTAGTTATCCGACCCGGGTAGTTCAAACTGACGCGAGGGGTGAAACGTACACAGTGGTCACGAAACGGGTAACTGAGATGGAGGATGCTGCCAGTCCGGTGGTCGCGGAAATGAAACGAAAGAATATATTAACTCCGTGGTGAAGGAAATCCACTTGAAGGATGACACGATACAGGTTGAAAAGGTTTCACTTTATGAATCCGTGGAAATGGAAAATGTATTTTATAGCGGATTATCTCGGAAGTATGCTTTTTACCGACATCGACAAAACATTGTCCCTGTCCATGCTTTCGTCTCCTGATGCAAGTTCGTTCACTCAAGGACAAGCCAATTACCTGCTGGAACAGACGATCGATTATGTGCAGAGTAACCAGTCGTATTTGCCTGTGGGAGTGCAGAGTAACGCGCGGGAGATGAGGCTCTTTGTTATGATTTTAACTATGGACAGGTCATTCTAAAGGCGAAACACGCCACTTCACGGATGGTGGCAGCAGCGGATTTGAAAAAATACGGGGAGGAGTATTCACTTCGAAATAAAGTGAGTCGCA
>VOFG01003333.1_pt1 | contig 10362 bp, 11 predicted proteins | sample 5384171 | NCBI WGS metagenome assembly VOFG01 (sample SAMN12384726, study PRJNA508395) | human gut metagenome | isolation source: healthy gut F | host: Homo sapiens | reverse complement strand
CGGCGTGATGCCCTCGCTGCCCGCAGGGTCGATCTGCGCGGACAGCTCCGTGGGAGTGCCGATAAATTCCGCGCGGTCACTCATCAGCTCAGAGAGAAGAATGACGATTTGGCCGCCCAGCAGCTCCGGCTGCGTCCGGCTGTCCGACACCAGCTCCCACACGTTTTCCGCGCTGCGCTCCAGCGTCAGCTCCCGGTACTCGATGTCACGCCCGATGCAGGAGAGCGTCGCCTTGCCGCTGCCGCGCTTGTCTTCTACCAGCGTGAAGCTGGAATCCACCGCGCCGCTGATGGCCGTTGTGCCGGACGCTGCAGTCGAGGCTCTAACCCTTTCACTTGATTATTCTGTATTTTTTGATAGAATGAGAATAACGCTATGTGTTTGCCCGCAGTCCTAAAAACGAAAAAGAAATGGTGTTTGTGGAACGGGTATATTTCCTGCGGCTCACAGATTTTTACACCTATGATCTGATGAACGGATTGCACCACGGCCACGCACCCAGCCAGTGCCAAGGCTGCGGGAGATACTTTCTGACCACCAACGGTCACACCCCTAAATACTGCGACGGCATCGCACTGCAGGACAATCGCTATACCTGTCGGCAGTACGGCGCGATGAAGCACCAGAAGGAGCAGAACAAGCAGCACCCAGTCTACCGCCTGTTCAATACCCGAACCGGGACCATCCGCAAGCATCACCAGAGAGGGAAGATCTCCGATGACCTACGGCGGGAGGCGCTGTATCTGGCGGGGAACTACCGGGACAAGGCGCTGATGAACAATGACTACGCCGCTGACGGATATGCGCGGGATATGGAATTGGAACACATTTACACGGAGGCGGAAAAGCGGCTGAAATGAGGAAGGGGGCGTTCCTGTGACGAAAAATATGTACACCGTTGCAGGAGATAGCCCCTGCAACGAAGAGCTGGCTTTGCGGATGCAAGCCGGAGACAAAAACGCCGCGGAGCGGCTTATCTCACAGAACGAGGGTTACCTCACCGAACTGGCGCGGGCGTACACGCCGTGGTGTGAGATGGAGGATTTGAAGCAGGAGGCGGCGCTGGCACTGCTGGACGCGGCGGGGCACTTTGATCCCGCCCATGGAACAAAACTGCTGACCTATGCGACGCCCGCGATAGAAGCGGCGCTGTCCGACTACGCCGCACAGTATTCTTCCTCTTTGTCCATTCCAGTCAGTCGGTACAATCAACTGCGCAGGGTGGCATACCTCTGTGCGGAGGCATGTGACGCATCTGATGCTGAGTTGGTCAAGGTGGTGTGCGGAGAACTGAATGTATCTGCCAAGGTAGCTGGGGCATTGATAAAAGAATACCGGACGCTGTTTTGCGTCCGACAGTTAGGTGACGATGTGTTCTCCGTCAGCTGCGGCGGCGATCCCGCCGTGGCCTATGACTGCCTTATGCGCCGGACGCTGCTGATGCAGCGGATGGAGGAGGTGCTGACGCCCAGAGAGCTGAATCTGGTGCGGAGCTACCTTGGCATCGGCCAGCCGGACGAGGCTGGCATGACCTTTCAGGAGTTGGCGATGTGTGCGCCATTGGCAAATCTTGTGTGCATGGCAGCCTTGACCTTTTTGCTGGTCTGTCGGGCGTGCATTGATGGCAATGTAGCGTACTCCCTTGCTGGGGAAATAGATTTCCGTGTACTGACCGGTCAGGATATAGTTTCTTCCCAGACGGGATAAGTCCTTTGTGACAACGCAGTTGATTTTCCCGTCTTCGATGTCATCAATCATCCTTTGGAAGCTTGGACGCTCGAAATTTGTCCCACTCCATCCGTCGTCAATGTACTCGTCTACAACGGTCAGCCCATGCTCTGCGGCATACTGCCTAAGCATCATGCGCTGGGTCTGGATACTGCCGCTTTCCCCCTGTAATTCATCGTCCAGGGTGCCGCTGTTTTTGTTATTGCTCTCGTTTTTGCTTTTTGCCATAGGCAGTTACCTCCATAAATGAAATATGCCCGACAAGGGAATGTCAGACAGGTGTACAGCCGCAGACTGTCTCCGTGTCAACCAAACCGTGTCAACCGGCAGAAAAGACTTTGAAAACAATCCATAGGCGCTCTATTATTACTTTTTACTTTTTCTTTGATTTCTTGGTTGACATGGTTGACAAAGGAGAGAAATGCCCCAAATATCAGGCTTTTCCCCGTCAACCGGCTGTCAACCAAAGCGTCAACCAGGGCTTCTTCTTCCGTGATTTCCTGAAAACCGTCCCCCTCCGGCGGGTCTTGGTTGACACGCTCCCAGCCTTTTGAGAACCGTATTTCTTATACCGCTTCGGGCAGCGCCCCACGAAACAGCGGGTCACGCTGGAACACCGTCAGGCAGTTTCGATGCTGTTCTTCACGCCGCCTTTCTGCGTCCCCTCTAATGTCTCCCGGATTTCTGCCGGTGTCTGCGCCGGTTCCATTGTATCCATCGTCCTTTTGACCGCTTCCTGCGTTTCCGGCGGCAAGCTCTGAAATTCGCTGTTCAAGCCGCAGCACCTCCTTTCCCTGTGCGGCGATCAATGCCGCTTTTTTCTTCTATTTCTCCGTATAACAAAATATCCAAAAGGTATTCTGTGTAGCTTATCCTCTGCAACGCTTCCACAAAAAAGGGATGCCAGATGGCATCCTGCGGCTGTGGGGCGTATGCTGTTTTCAATGCTCCAGCAGGCGCAGATAATCGCATAGCACATAATGACATATTCTCCGGTTAGCATTTTCTGTTTCAGTACATTAGGATCTGTTTCACCATCATAAATCATCATGTCAGACCAAAATGTTCGGAAGCGCCATAGACATTTCCAAAGACAACCCTTACGTCCCATAACAAAGGGCTTTATGCTGCGCTCGGCACGGTTGTTGCTCAGTTCCAGACGGCCATCTTCCAGATATCGAACGAGATATGGCCATTGTTCTTTCAGGTAGTGCAGTGCTTTGCCAAGTGCGGATTTCGGCGCTGTCCGGGGGATCAGATCATTTGCCCATGCCAATAAAGCGTCTAAAACAGGCTTAGCCTGCTCCAGCCGCTTGGTATAGCGTTCTTCCGGTTTCAATTCCGCAAATGACTGTTCCAACTGGAACAGTTTCGCAAAATAACACAGCGCCTCTGCTGCCTTGGAGGTTTGCTGCTGTTCCTTAGGCAATGCGGTCAGTGCCTCATCAAATTTACGTCGGGCATGAGCTGCGCAGCCCACCACTCGGATGCGTTCCGGCAGCTTGTGGTAGCCCTGGTATCCATCTGCATGAAGCCAGCCAGAGAACCCGTCCAGAAATTCTTCCGCGTGTTTTGCTTTTCGGTCTTCTTGGTACTCATACAGAACGATAGAATGCTCAGCACAGCCACTGGTGCGGTACAGCCACATATAGGACTTGCTGGTGGCAGACTTCCCTGCCTCCAGCAGCACCTGCAGCGTGGTCTCATCCCCATGCAAGACGTTCTCCTGGCATAGCTTCCTGTGCAGTTCGTCATAGATGGGCTTCAGCCAGGTATCCGATACGCTGAGCAGCCAGTTGGACATGGTCTGCCGGGACAGTTTCAGGCCCTGGCGCTCAAACTCCTGCTGTAGGCGGTACAGGGAGAATGCATCACATATTTTTGTGTCATGATGTGAGCAATAGTTCGGGGGGGAGGCATAGCTCCCCGGCAGAACAGACGGCTTCCGGGGTGTGGATACCACTACCGCTTTGCCGGTTTCCCGCTCACAGTCCTTACAGGCATACGTGTAGTACACATCCTCCCGCACCCAGAACTGAGCGGGGTTCATCTGCAAGCTGCGGTGGACTTCCTTACCGATCTCTACCATCTCGGTGCCGCAGACATGGCAGATCCGTTCATTCTCCGGAAGACGGTGCTCTACTACTTCTGTGAGAGTGCCATCAGGAATCACATGCTCAATGCTACCAGAGCGGCGTTTACGGGTGTGGGATTTTACCTTGGTCTCCTTTTCATAGCTGCTGGCATCCCAGCCCTCGGCTTCGTTGAACAGATGGCCGAATTTCTCTATAACCATCTGGTCCAACTGTTCAGAGGATTCGCCGAACAGCTTTTTCTTTGTCAGTTTCAGATTCTCTAACAGCCACTGATTCTTCAAAAGCGTCTCAGCCAACTCCTCGGTTTTTGCTTCGGAGCTGTTCCTCCAGCCCAGACAATCTTGCCTGCATAGCCTCATATTCCGCACGGGAAATAGTCACCATTTCCGTGTTACTTGTTTCTAAATCCGTTCTCTTTTCCATAAGAAAATAATACCACAAAAACATCAAAAAATCCAGTGTTTTCAATGCTTTCAGGCAATTTTTCTTGTCTCAGAGCACGGCCAATCCTGTTACCGGACGACGCGCCTTCGGCTGTTCGATTTTCAGTCCCTCCATGAGCCAGCGGTACTGCTGCGGCGTTAGCGTCTTTACCTCGGATTCACTTCTCGGCCACTGGTACGCACCCTGCTCCAGGCGTTTGTACAGAAGAATGAAGCCGTCCTTTTTCCCAGTACAGGCCCTTGATGCGGTCTCTCCGCCTCCCACAGAACAGAAACAGCGTGTTAGTGAATGGATCCAGCTGAAACTGCTGTTGGACCATCCTGGCCAGACCGTCTATTCCTTTGCGCAGATCGGTATAGCCGCAGGCGATGTAGACCTTGTCAGCCCCCGGTAAAATCGTTCAGTTCGGTACTGGTAATTCTGCAAATGCAACCGCAGGCGTTTCAGACAGTGCCTTCGCTGTACTGGCAACAGACAATAGCTCACGTTCCCAGCGATAGTATGTAGTTGGTGTGGTTCCTCTCTCCCTGCACCACTGCCTGACCGGACAATCCGCTGCTTCTGCAATCCCGAATGGCTCCCGCCCATTCCTGCAGCCGCGCCTGGTGTTTCAGTTCTGTGGGATGCTCACCGTAATACTCGGGATAGTCATGGAACGTTGCGAAACGTTCCATGACTATTATCTCATAGGGAGTCTATACGCTGCCGTTAGCTTTGACGCCATTTCTCTCATCGGACAGCCCTATCTCCCTAGGCGCCATCCATACCTGGTTAAAAATAGTGATAACGGCTGGTCACGGGGAGGAGGGCGGCGGCCGGATTTTCCGTGCCGCCGCCCCCTTCTGCGCATTCTGTTCCGGCGTTTACACAGCCGTCCCTTATTCGCCGTCAGCAGGCAGACCTGCGCTCAGTGCTCGAATCTGCCCCAGTCGGGAGCCGCGTTCGGTCCGTCCACTTCTCATGGATGCTGCCGCTCTTGGTCTTGTAGCCGTGGGAATTGGTAGCTCTCCCTGAATGCCAGGTAGCACCAGTCATCCTCGGCGCAGTCGGTGAAGCTGGACATGCCCTTCAGCAGGTCGGCGTTCTTCTCCGGCATGCGGCACAGCACCCGGTTAATCATGGTGACCACCTGGGCGCGGTGATGCTGTTGTTGGGACGGTAGCTGCCGTCCTGGTAGCCCTGGACCCAGCCCAGAGCCGCCGCCCGCAGGATCTCATTGGCGGCCCACAGCCGTTGATATCGCTGTAGGTTCGGTGGTTTTCACCTTGCTGTCGTCGAACCGGGCGCACACAGCCGCGAACTCGCCCCGGGTGATGGGTGCGTTGGGGATCAGAAGTCAGCCGTCCGGCCCTTGTGAAATATGCCCATGTTGGCCATGGTGGAGATAGCGGTGTTGGCGTGTAGTTGGGAGCCACATCGGTGAAGGTGTTGTTCTGTCAGGTGATCCGTCTTGCCCGGAACATCGCCGCACTTACGCGCATCGGCGCTAGGCCAACCGCCAGAAGATGTAGCCCTCACGCTCGAGACCATCGTGGGGATGTTGAAGACGTGGTAAGACTTCATCACGTAGCTGTCCTTCGCGGGCACATTCTTGACCTCATCCTCGCCTGCATTGGCGTCTATTAGGTCAGCTCATACTCGATCTGCTTCTTTTCCCCAAGATCGCATACAGGGTCTTGCTAAGACTCGCCGCTCTGCGTGATCGTCTTGCCCGGCTGGAACATCGCCACTTGCCTCGGCGCTGGAAGCCCAGCCCTTGAAGATGTAGCCCTCGCTCCGGAACCATCGTGGGGATGTTGAAGGAACGTGGTAAGACTTCGTATCCATTCTTCAGCCCATCATCCTCGCCTGCTTCATTCTTCAATGCGGAATCATAATACCAGCTTCTTTTCCCAACGCATACAGGCCGCCCTGGGCTGGGCATGGGCACCGTCCTCGTGCCCCTTGGTCCAGCTCTTGGACTTGGTCTCATATGGACCCTCACCGCCGTTGGCGTCCGCAGGGATGTTGTAGTCGTAGTCGGCTTCATGCCGCTGTCGATTCTGCTTCCTCCCTGGGCGGTGAGGTCCCATATCGCTCTCAATTCCAGCGCATACAATCTTGCTGGGCTCGCCGCTCTGCCGTTCAGGAACCAACCGTCGAAGTTGTAGCCGGCCGCTGCTCAGGAACCGTGATCACAGTCCTGATCGCAGCCTCATCTGCCTGCATGGCGTTGAAGGTCAATACATCGCCTTTTCCCAGATGCATACCGGGGTCTTGCTGGGCTCGCCATCTGCACCGTGATCGTCTTGCCCGGCCCACACTTGCCTCGGCGCTGGAAGCCCAGCCCTTGAAGATGTAGCCCTCACGCTCAGGAACCATCGTGGGGATGTTGAACGTGGTAAGACTTCGTATCCACGTAGCTGTCCTTCGCGGGCACATTCTTGACCTCATCCTCGCCTGCATTGGCGTCGTAGGTCAGCTCATACTCGATCTGCTTCTTTTCCCAGATCGCATACAGGGTCTTGCTGGGCTCGCCGCTCTGCACCGTGATCGTCTTGCCCGGCTGGAACATCGCCACACTTGCCTCGGCGCTGGAAGCCCAGCCCTTGAAGATGTAGCCCTCACGCTCGGGAACCATCGTGGGGATGTTGAAGACGTGGTAAGACTTCGTATCCACGTAGCTGTCCTTCGCGGGCACATTCTTGACCTCATCCTCGCCTGCATTGGCGTCGTAGGTCAGCTCATACTCGATCTGCTTCTTTTCCCAGATCGCATACAGGGTCTTGCTGGGCTCGCCGCTCTGCACCGTGATCGTCTTGCCCGGCTGGAACATCGCCACACTTGCCTCGGCGCTGGAAGCCCAGCCCTTGAAGATGTAGCCCTCACGCTCGGGAACCATCGTGGGGATGTTGAGACGTGGTAAGACTTCGTATCCACGTAGCTGTCCTTCGCGGGCACATTCTTGACCTCATCTCGCCTGCATTGGCGTCGTAGGTCAGCTCATACTCGATCTGCTTCTTTTCCCAGATCGCATACAGGGTCTTGCTGGGCTCGCCGCTCTGCACCGTGATCGTCTTGCCCGGCTGGAACATCGCCACACTTGCCTCGGCGCTGGAAGCCCAGCCCTTGAAGATGTAGCCCTCACGCTCGGGAACCATCGTGGGGATGTTGAAGACGTGGTAAGACTTCGTATCCACGTAGCTGTCCTTCGCGGGCATTCATTCTTGACCTCATCCTCGCCTGCATTGGCGTCGTAGGTCAGCTCATACTCGGGATCTGTTCGTTTCCTAGCTGTCCTTCGGTAATCCTCGCCTGCATTGTGGCGTCGTACCAGGGTACTCGAACCTGTTTCTTTTCACAGCAGGTAACCTGATATCCGACAGGTGTCCATTTTTGATCGCATCCCATATCCAGTTTGTCTTCAGCTGTCTCACCATCTGCAAAGGCGTGCGTCCCATAACGACAGACTTGTCATACTTATCCAGATACAGCTGTGCATTTTTGATTGTCACCGTGCAAGTGGTCGCCGTTCTCCGTGGTTACAGCGCCGACCTCATAATCAGCAGAACTGTTCCCCGAAGGGGTATCTGCCGACATTGGCAATATGCCATCGTCGACATGTTTCACAAAACAGTAATCGCGTTCTTCAAGAACGCATCGGGCGGAGTAACCTCGGGAACTTTCTTTTCCCAGACCGCATACAGGGTGGTTTCGGTCGCAGTCACGGTGTGATGCTGCCGTCGGGCTGATACTGGACAAAGCACCGCCTTGGTGGTGCTCAACCCTGAAGTCATAACCCATAAAGGGTAGGAGTTGTGCTGCCAGAAATGGTGAAGGTGGCACTGCCAGTGTTGGACTTCGTAGTCTGAGAAGTAGGCGCGTTTTCACCGCCATTGGCATCATAGTTCAGGTATACCTGACTTCAGGATCCGAGGCTCGGGCTCGGTGACATTCACCGTGTATTCCATGGTGCCATTGAACCACTTCGTATTCGAGCTGGTGGTGGATTACTATTCTGGCTGAAGTAGTAAAACTGATGGTAACGACCGCCCAGACAAATGGCAATGCTTTTCGTAGATTTAGAATCACTGATTCCAGAAACTCACCTGCTGCGGAAGATCGAGCGGATGGTATCCTTCAACCTCATCTATGATCTTCTGGCGCCATATTATCCGGCAACAGGCCGTCCATCTGTCGACCCTGTCAGTATGTTCAAAATGCTCTTGATCGGATACCTGTATGGCATCAAATCAGAGCGGCGGTTGGTGGAGGAAGTTCAGCTCAACATCGCCTACCGATGGTTTTGCGGATTTGAACTGGATGACACGATCCCAAATCACTCCACATTCAGCAAGACCAGAACACGAAAATGGCAGCAGAGCAGCTTTTTTCAGAAAGCCTTTTATGAAATAGTCAAGCAATGTATAGACAGCGGGCTGATCGACGGAGAAGCCATGGCTGCGGATGGAAGCTACATTCCGGCCAACGTATCAAGAGAAAGCTGGATCAATGTAGAAATAGAAGTTGAACAGAGTATGCAAAGCTATCTCGATTCTTTGGACGAAGAGCTTTCCAATCAGCCGGGCTTCAAAAAGCCGCCAACAAAAATTGTACGGAAGTGCCGTACCACCAGCCAAACAGATCCAGACAGCGGTTATATCAATCACGGCAGCAAACGCGGCATCGGGTATCTGATGGAAGCAACTGTGGACTGCAAACACGGCATTTTAACAGGCGTTGATGTATATCCTGCCAATGAGAAGGAAAGCCTTCTGGTCTTGCGGCATTTGGAACGGCAAATCAATCTTGGTATCCCAATGAGCCGGCTTGCTCTGGATCGCGGATATGAGACGGGCGCTGTTCACCGGGGGCTGGAGCTTCTGGGCATTACCGGATATATCCCCGCAATTCAGTTCTCCAATCCACCTGAGAAATATGGATTCTCCTACGATCCACAGCTCGACGCATTCATCTGTCCGGAAGGAGTTCCTCTTACATATCACAGGCTAAATTGCAGCAAATCGACGGGCAAATATCTGCGTTGCTACCAAGTCGAGGGCGATGTCTGTATGCACTGTCCAAAACGGCCGAGCTGTTTTGACAAGGCTGGAATTCGGCGCAGAGTGTTGGCCAGCAGTTGCTATCCGGCATTTTTCAGAGGGCATCAGTTCGTAAAATCTGGGCCGAGGGCAGCTTCTCCGTTGCCCAGCACGAAGAACGGCGATGTGACCGTCAGCCCCAAGAACGCCTCCAAGGGCGACCGGGTGACCGTCACCGTGACCCCCGATAAGGGCTACGAGTTGGACAAACTCACCGTCAAGGATGCCAGCGGCAATAAGCTCAAGCTCACCGATAAGGGCAACGGTAAGTATACCTTCACCATGCCTGCAGCAAGGTCACTGTTTCCGCTGAGTTTGTCGAGGAGCAGGCGGCTTCCATCTTTGCGGACGTTCCCACCGACGCTTATTATGCCAAGGCTGTGGAATGGGCAGTGAAGAAGGGCGTCACCAACGGCAAGGCCAACGGCCTGTTCGGCTCCAACGATCCCTGCACCCGTGGCCAGATCGTCACGTTCCTGTGGCGTGCCGCCGGTTCTCCCGCACCCAAGGGCACGGCTAAGGTTCCCGGCGATGTGCTTCCCGGCACTATTGCTATGACGCAGTGGCATGGGCGCTGGAAAACGGTTTTCTCCAAAATGGCGGAAATTTGTGCGACACCAACCAAACCCCTTGCGCCGCAGGGCTTTCCGGCTTGACGGTCTGATAACTCCGACTCTAAAGGCCGCTGGTTCGTTCTCCGTCAGCTGCGGCGGCGATCCCGCCGTTGCCTATGACCGCCGTACGCGCAGAACACTTTTGCTTCAGCGGATAGGGGAGGTGCTGATGCCCAGAGCGCTGAATCTGGTGCGGAGCTACCTTGGCATCGGCCAGCCGGACGAGGTTGGCATGACTTTTCAGGAGTTGGCGATCCGGCTCAACTACAACGGCCCCAGCGGAGCGGAGAAGGCGTACAAGGCCGCGCTGCGGAAACTGAAAAGGGACTTGTACGGCGGGGTCTACGGCCGGTGGCTCTCCGCGCAGAAAGCCATCCGCGCCGCCAAAGCGGAGGCGGA
>VOFG01002102.1_pt1 | contig 10368 bp, 14 predicted proteins | sample 5384171 | NCBI WGS metagenome assembly VOFG01 (sample SAMN12384726, study PRJNA508395) | human gut metagenome | isolation source: healthy gut F | host: Homo sapiens | reverse complement strand
GGCGCTGAAGAACACGCTGATCATATCCTTGTTGCATGCAGCTGCTGCTCTTTTCCCTTTCCCGGTGATCCTGGCCATTCTGCTCAACGAAGTCAAGATTCAGCGTTTCAAAAGAGTGTGGCAGACCATTCTCACCTTCCCTCACTTCCTTTCCTGGGTCATCGTGGCAGGCATCATGATGAACATTCCTGGCCAACAACGGTGCGGTCAACAACCTGTTGGCGGCCATGGGAATGGAAAAGTATCAGTTCATGACGGACAAAGGGCTTTTCCGCTACATCCTGATCTTCTCACTAACCTGGAAGGAATCGGGTTGGAGCACCATCCTCTACATCGCAGCCATCACGGGCATCGATCCCGCGCTTTACGAAGCGGCGACCATCGACGGCGCGAACCGCTGGCACCGCATCATCCACATCACCTGGCCGGGAATCCTCCCCGTGGTCATCATCACGCTGATCCTTCGCGTCGGCCACATGATGGACGCCGGTTTTGACCAGATCATGAACATGTATAACTCCACCGTGCTCGATGTTGGCGATATTCTGGACACCTATATTTACCGCATCACGTTCCAACGTACACCGAACTTCGGCTTTAGTACTGCGGTCGGCCTGTTCAAAAATTGACCAACTGCATCCTTTTGCTGAGCGTCAACGTCGTCTGCAAAAGATCAGCGGCACCGGCATACTGTAAGGAGGCGAGAACATGACGACCAAAGCGCTTTCATCCGCTCATCCCCATCACCGGAGCAAGCTGAACCGATTGAATGCATTCGACTATATTCTCATCGTTTTCCTCACGGTATTTGCTCTGCTGATTCTCTATCCTTTTATAATTCCGTCTGCGTCTCCCTCGTCTCTCAGGCAGACTACATCAAAACCCGCTTCATGCTCTACCCGAGGAACATCACATTTGAATCCTATTTCGTGGTTTTTCAAAACGGTTCGATCTTCGACGGCATGAAGGTCACGCTCATCATCACGCTGGTCGGCGTGCTGTACAACATGCTGCTGACCGTATCGCTTGCCTACGGTTTTCCAAGGAATTCCCCGGCAAAAGCTGTTCATGATGATGATCGTCTTTACAATGTATTTCTCCGGCGGACTGATTCCGTTCTATCTGCTGATCAAAGATCTGAAGCTGGTAGACAACATCTTCTCAATGATCCTGCCCTCCGGCGTATCCATCATGTATATGACGGTTATTCGGCAGAACTTTGAATCGCTTCCCGCCGAGTTGGAAGAATCTGCCCGCATCGACGGTGCAAACGACCTGACGATTCTTTTCCGCATTCTGCTGCCGCTCGGTGCCGATTCTAGTCACGTTCGCGCTCTACTACGGTGTAGAGCGCTGGAACGAGTGGTACAACGGCATGCTGTTTATCCGCAGCTTTTGAAAAGCGGCCATTGCAGCTGGTGCGCGGGCATCATCCAAACCACTGGCCAGGCCATGGTCACCAATGAACTGGAGCAATACAATATCACGCCCTTCTCTGAGGGTATCAAAATGGCCTGCGTTGTCGTAACGATGACACCGATCATTCTGGTTTATCCTTCATTCAGAAATACTTCGTCTCCGGCATGACGGTTGGCGCCGTCAAGGGCTAATACAAAAGCAAAAAAGTACTGCGTGTACTGAAAAATAAGGAGGAACACCCATGAAAAAGCGACTTCTGTCCCTCGCAGTGGCTTTGCTTCTCGCTCACCTGCACAGCTTGCACAGGAAAGTGCCCGAGGCTACAGCGGCTCTCTCGCAAACGCAGGAAGTGTCTGGCGAGTCCCCTCTGCCGAAGAAAGCGCCGCTCCCGCAGACGATAACCAGTTTGCGGAACACATCACCTTTACCATGAACACAACCTCCAATCCCCCCGACCGAAAACGATGCTCTTTGAAGTATTACACGAAAAGTTCAACTTCGACGTCAACTGATTCCGCTGCAATACCTCGAGCGCTTTGACAAACTGCGTATCTGGATTGCGACGGACGATCTGCCTGACGTGGTCTGGATCGGACTAAACGACGTCATTTACACCGAATACATCACCTGGATGAACACGGGATTGTTTGCGGAAATTCCCTCGCTGGATGCTTATCCCAACATCAAGGCGATGTACGACCAGGAAGCGATGCTGGGCGACGAGCTCTGCACCTTCGACGGTAAACTGATGTCTCTGCCCGCGATGCGCGACCCGCTTCCTACGACTTTATGATCGACATGGGCTTCGGCTACCGCGCAGACTGGGCGGAAAAAGCTCGGTATGCGCAATGAGGACGATATCTACACCTGGGATGAGTTCATGAACTTGCTGCAGGCCTTCATCGAAAAGGATCCCGGCGGAAACGGCGCGGGTAACACCAATGGCCTGGCCACCCGAATGGGCTACTTCCCCGACATTTGGGCATCTGGCAAACCAACCCCACGCCCTGACGTTTGAGGAACCCGGCTACATCGAAATGGATGGCAAATACGTCTGGTATCCCTCGACCGACGACTACATCAATGGTCTCAAGATCGTCAAGGATCTCTACGACCGCGGCATCATCTGGCCCGACAACGTCATTGACTCAGCGAAACCCCTCTACCGCGAGCTCTACTACGCCGGTCAGATGGGCGCGATAGGGCAGAACAACTCCCTGTCCTGGGTTTCACGGTTCGTGACGAAGTCATGAAGGTTGATCCCACACTGACCGCGACAAGGTTTACGTCATCGCCAAGGTCGGCAAGCCCGGCCAGGATGGTCACTTCTATCAGCACGCAGTGGCGAGCTACTGGTCCTGCGTCGCGTTCTCTCAGCGCAACCGATGCGCAGAAGGCGCGCTTCCTGGCCACCCAGCATTGGAACTTGACGACCGAAGGCAAGAACCTGGCGCTCTACGGCGTGGAAGGCACGGACTTCACTGTGGGTTCCGACGGCACCGTCACACTGAATTGGGAAAAAGAACGACAGCGACACTTATGTAGATCCTTACAACTTCCGTGAGTACTACTCCCGCCTGAGCGTTAACGATAACGCCGCCAACTTCACCAACGTCTCCAAGAACCCGCAGGACGCAGGATGTAAAGCGGCCATGGATTGGAGCAAGGCGACCATCGCGGATGAGATCAAGGTTCTGACTACGCAGACCTCCACACCACGACCCCAAACAAGGACAAGCTCGGCACCTTCACCGCGCAGACCAAGGCAAAGGCCATTGACCTGATCGCCAACTCCACTTTTACGACAACTATCGAAGCGGAATGGCGCGCATGGATCGCTGAAATGATGCCGCAGGTGCAGCCCGTGCTGGACGACCTGAACGCATACGATTACATCCCGACCGATCCCAAGGAAATGATGAATTGGGTACGCGCCGGTGGCTTGACTTCCAAATAGAAAAGACAAGGGCGTATCCTCCTGCTCAGCGAACGAAGCCCTGCGATTTCTCGCAGGGCTTCGTTATTGGCACAAAAAAGGAGAGCAGAGTCTATTCTCCGCTCTCCTGCTATTTTGTTGTTCCGGTCAGATACGCGCTTTCAGGAAATCCACCGCCATGGCGATATCCTTGGCAGGATCCGCGCCGACTTCGCGCTCGATGGTCAGGTAGCCGTCGTAGCCGATTTCGCGCAGCGCCTTGAGGTAGTTGTCCCAATCGACGCCGCCCTCGCCCAGCGGGAGCTCCGTGAAGCAATCTTCCATGCGCAGGTCGGTGATGCCGCCGTCCGCAAAGAAATCATAGATGATTTCGGGATCGTGGTACTTGACCATGCGGCCGTCCTTGGCATGGGTGTGGACGATGTAAGGCGCAAGGGCGTGCACCGCTTTGACGGGATCGTCGCCCGAAACCATGAGCAGGTTGGCAGGGTCGAGGTTGACGCACATACCTTGCAGCCGAGGCTGTCCAGGAAAGCTGCGCAGCGTCACGGCAAGCTCAGGGCCGGTCTCGATCGCAAAGCGGCAGCCGACCTTATCGCCGTATTCACCCATCTGGCGGTAGGCCTTTCTGCATCACCGCATAGCGGGATGCGCGGGATCGGTCGGGACGACGCCGAGGTGCGTAGTGACGACATGGCAGTCCAAATCGAGCGCCAGATCCATGATGCGGCAGGAACGATCCACCTTTGTAGGCGTTGTCCTCTTTCGCGGGTAAACGCATGGCCGCCCATATCACCGCAAAGAGCCGCAACTTCCAAGCCCAGATCGCTGATGTAGTTCTTTTCAAATCGCGGCGCTGCTGCGCGTTGAGGTTCTCCGGAGCCATTTTCACCGGAAACCGCGTAAATCTGCACGCCCTGCGCGCCGACCTCCGCCGCCTTCTTCAACCCGTCATGCAGATTCAGACGGAAAGAGTCCGAAATCACGCCGATTTTCATCAGAAGGATACCTCCTGCCCAGCTCAGCAGAATCATAAAGCCCCTGCATCATCTGCGCGGTAATCAGGTTGTTGTCCACATAGAGCGGGATGTTCGCCGGAGTTGACGCACTCGACAAAAGCCTTGAGCTCCTCGTAGAACATATCGTTGAACATGTTGTCCACCTTTGATTTCCGGCGTCTCCCGCCAAAGCTTGCCGTCTTTGGTGCCGAAGAAGGTGAAACCGCCGCCGTAGGTCAGCTTGATGCCGCCCTTATCGCCGATGAACTCGATGAAGGTCGAAGCCGGATCGTTGATGTTCTCCGCCCAGGAACCATTGAGCGAGATGGTCGCCTTATCGGTGCGGATAAAGCCGGTCACATACCTCCACGTCATAGGTTCCGTTGTAATCCGGGGACCTGCCCACATGTTTTCGTAGACATATTCACGCATATTGGTGGCCAGTTTGGAATAACACGCACCGGAAACCGTGCGCATTCCTTGATGCCCAGCACATAGTTGATCAAATCGAGGTAGTGCACGCCCCAATCGATCAGCACTGCCGCCGCCGGCGAGTTCTTCGTGGTGAAGGGGCCGCCCAGGCCGGGATGGAGCGATGCGCGCGGAAGGAGCAATAGACATGATAGACCTCGCCCAACTTGCCTGCATCGACATAGTCCTGACCATGTTGACCGCCTGTTGAAACGGTTGACCACGCCGATGTTCAGGATTCGGCCGGTCTCATGGGCGGCATCCGCCATTTCCCTTGCCAGCGCATAGGTCTTGGCGGCAGGCTTTTCGCACAGCACGTCCTTGCCCGCGCGCAGGCAGCAGTGATGGAGATAGGATTGTGCAAATAGTTGGGAACGCAGACCGACACCGCCTGAACGGTGGATCCTTCAGCATCTCGTGGTAATCAGTAATGGCCTTGGTGTTCTCGGTGCCGAACTTATCCTTGAGCGCCTGGCGGCGGGGGATGATGTCCACGCAATACGCGATTTCGACATCCGATTCTTCTGGTAGACGGCGCGTGCGCCGCATTTGCAATGGTACCACAGCCAATGATGGCTACACGGGTCTTTTGCCATATTCTCTTTCCCTCCCTGAAGTATATATTTCAGAAACCTATACCATTATATACTTAAAATAACATTTTGTAAACAGACTGTTATCTGCTTAAAGCGACGGTTCTTTGCCCAGGATCTCCGGCTTGTGGATCATGCTGTCCTCCTCGGTGATGGGGGATGACGCGGCCGGGATTCCTGCCGCAAAGCTCGGGCGGGATGTCCTTGGTCACGACGCTGCCCTGCGCCGATGACGCAGCCGTCGCCAATGGTTACGCCGCCGCAGATCACGACGTTCGCGCCCAGCCAGACGTTGTTGCCGATGGTGGGCGCGCATAGCACAGGCGGATGGGATTGCCGTTTTCATCGCGCATTCTGCTGGCGCTCGTCGGCAGCATGGGATGCACGGGCGACGATGCTCACGTTCGGACCGAAATCGCAATGATTGCCGATGGTCACTTTGCATCGTCCTGAACGGTGAAGTTATAGTTGCAGAACAGCGCATCGCCGATGGACGTATGCGTGCCGTAGTGGAAAAGATCGGGCCCTGAAAAAGCAGCCCTTTGCCCATTTTGCCGACGAGCTGAGAGAGGATTTCCGCGCGGTCCGCAGCCTGATCTTCCGCCCAGCTGGCTGTAACGCTGGCTCAGCTTGTGCGCGCGCAGCTTAATGCCTTGAGCGCAGGATCACCGGGGCAGAACAGCTGCCCCGCAAAGATTTTTTCTTCTTCAGTCATAGGTTTTTCCCCTGTGTGTTTTTCCTTTTACTTTCCTTTATATCCAAACAGCTTGCCGATGGACGTCGTCACCGATTCCAACGCCTGAATGCTCCTCATTAAGGCCTTCGATGTCAAGGCCGGCGATGGCTTTGAGCGAGGTTTCAATGTCCTGCGAGCTGTTGCGGATCATGGTGTTGCCCTGATCGATCAGAACGGTGCCGTCCTGCACCATGTCGTCAATCGCGGCCAGCGTTTTTTAGGTCAAGCTCGTTGACCGTATTGGTCAGATTGGTCACGGCATAGGACGCATTGTTGGTCAGCAGCCGCACATCGTGCATGGCCGCGCTGATGCTGCCGATCATGGACAGCGCGGCAACGGCGACGATCACCGCCAGCACCGTGCGGATGCGCTGATGCAAAAGGCTCCTCTTGGCGCACTTTTCCTGATTTTTTCGCGCTGGCCAGTAGCTGCTGCGCCGTGCTTTCGCTCACCGTCTCTTCGCTTTTTTCAGGGACGGATACAGCGGGTTCGGCGCTTGCCGGTGCAGGCTGCGTTTTGAGTTCCGTTTCGTTCACAAACTTTCCTCCTCATTCTGCCGCAGCAGTTTTTTTTCCTTTTCATACTCAGCGATGAGCAAACCATGCGGCCGTAGGATTGGACGCCGTCCGTCTGGTTATTTGCCTTGAGATAAGCGTCATTGACCTTATTATGGATTTCCGCCGCTTCTCCTTTATACGGCTCCCAGCTCTTCCGATAGGCGGCAAGATCGGCACGCACGCCCTCGGAATAGGTCGCATAGATTTCGCTGTACATTTCCATATTCTGCTTAGCCAGCGCGTTGCCCGCGTAGATCAGCGCCAACATCGTGCCGGAATAGCGGACGTAAACCCTCCCTCGCTTTCCATGCACACCTGATAGGCGATAAAATTGCTTCGTCCTCTCGCGCAAAGCCGCGCAGGTGCGCGCCTCGTGCGCAGCGGTTGCAGCAAGGGAGCACTATCCCCTGTGTGCATTGACGTGCGCTTCGACCGTAAAGGAGAGAAAATTCCCGCAATATTCAGATACGCCAGCGGCGTGGAAAGATGGCGATCTTCGGCGCGCCATGTAACGCCCAGCCAGCCAGGGTATTTCTCCCCGGCGCGAAGATAGGCCTCTTTAACCAAACGCATCACTTGCGCTGCGTGCCGGGCGTGCGCAATCGTTCATCGCCCGTATCCAGCTCCGCACGGAGATCGTTGGCCTTCTGCGCCAGCGATACGACCAATGCGCTTTTACCTTCTATTTCGACAGGCTTTTGTCTCCAGTCCTGCCGTCTGCGCATAGGTTTGGCGGGAATAATTCAGCGCCCATCCGCCGGAAAAACAGAGAATACAGAATCAGCGCCAGCGTCAGCCAGCCGGAAGCAAAGCGCTGCCAGCCGATTTTATGCCGCACCCAGCGGACGATGGAAATCACCAGCAGCAGCGGAATGCCGACCAGCAGTCCAAGTTCTGTCAGAGATACGGGAATCAGCCCTGTAACGCCGGAAACCATCTGCGCCCAAAAAGCTTATAAATCCCTCTGGAATAGATTTTTTTCTACCAGCGCCTCATGCCCCGGCGCAATCCTGTGTCAAAATAAAGAAACAAGAGCAAAGGCAAAAGCGACGGCTGTCCTAATCCAGGGATTCTTTTTCTTCATTGAGGTTTCATCCTCCAAATTTGATCTCTATCAGCAAAACATGCTGCCCATGCAGCTTTATTTTAGCACATTTATGTTAAAAAGAGTGAAATCACACATTTTTCAGACTTTTTCATCAAAAGTAATGGAAATTCCCGAAGGAGTTGTCTATAATGAGTATTGTAAATTTGATTCTGTGAGGTTGAGCGTTATGACCAAGGAATACCTTTTCTTTCGACGATTGGAAAGCTTCCATGCAGCTTTCCTTCGACTTCAACCACATGATGGCGGACTTCGTTGCCGATGCGCGCGCAGCGGTGCGCTCCGATCTGCGCAAAGCCGCCCACAACCTGAGGGCAAGGATCTGGAAAAGGTCCAGGAAGCCGTCGCCGTGCTTTCCGATCCTCCCGACGCCTGCTGAAGAAAAACTTTGTCGAGCCCCGCGAGCTGAAGGCGCTGTCCGGCCGTTTGGTCAAGGCGCAGCACGCCGTGCAGGGAGTCCCGCGGCAGCAATGAAAAGATGATGATGTGGACTGAGCCCCCTACAACCAGGCTGAAGTGGTGGCCGATATCAACGAAACCGCCGCTGCGATCCGCGAAAAAGTTCGACGCTTTGTCGTGCTGGGCATCGGCGGCAGCGCCCTCGGCCCCCATCGCTGGTGCAGCAGGCCATGAACAACCTGCGCCACAACGAGCTGCCCGCCTCCCAAGCGCAACTGCCCGAAGATCTACGTGGAGGACAACGTCGATCCCGAGCGCATGGTTTCCGCTGCTGAACCTTATTGATCTGGAAAGACCACTTCAACGTTATCTCCAAGTCCGGCAACAACCGCCGAGACCATGAGCCAGTACCTGACGTGTTCGAGCTGCTGAAGAAGCGCGCTACGGCAACAATTACGGCGAGCACATGATCCCACCACCGATGCGGCGAAGGGCAATCTGCATCAAGATGTCCAAGCGGACGGCTTTGAGGTCTTCTACGTTCCTGACGGCGTGGGGCGGACGCTTCTCCGAGCTGTGCCCCGTGGGTCTGCTGCCGGCGGCGGTTGCGGCATTGACATTCGAAGAGATGCTGGCCGGTGCGGCGTCGATGGATGCGCGCTGCCAGAGCGATGATTATCTGAAGAACCCGGCGCTGCTGGAGGCAGGCGCGATGATTTGCAATGGAAAACATGGCCTGAACATCCATGTGATGATGCCCTATGCCGACAGCCTGAAATACATGGCAGACTGGTTCTGCCAGCTGTGGGCGGAATCTCTGGGCAAGAACGTGACCCGTGACGGCACGGCCTGCGCTGCCGGTCAGACCCCTGTGAAGTCCTGGGCGTGACCGACCAGCACAGCCAGCTTCAGCTGTACACCGAGGGTCCGTATGACAAGTGCATCACCTTCCTGCGCGTGGCCGATTTCCGCAGCAAGATCACCATCCCCCACGGGCTGCGAGGAGTTCCCGGACGTCTCCTTCCTGTGCGGCAAGACTCTGAACGAGCTGCTGACGCGGAACTGCACGCGACGGAATATGCACTGAGTACCAAACAAACGATATACGCCGGAGTTCAAGAGAATGGTTGTAGAAACCATGAAAAAAGGAACATCTGAGTATCTATACAGCGATGCAGGAATTTGGAATTAACGACCATAAAATTATAGAGCGCTGGGAACGCATTTATTTAGAAGAAGGGCCGGAAGGGTTGGCCATCGAACGGCGTGGCCGCAGCAGTAAGGGTCGTCCGCCAAAGCAGTTGCCGAAGCAGGTAGAAGAAGATCTGCTGGCAGAAGTCCAGCGGTTGCGTGCGGAGAATGACTACCTAAAAAACTTGCAAGCCTTGGTTTTGGAAGACGAGCGACGCCAGCACAAAAAACGCTGGTAGTTCAGAAGCTAAGGCAAAAACACGCACTCAGTATTCTGCTCTCAATCGCTCAACTGCCCCGTGCAACTTTCTATTATCATTTGAAGCAGATACAGAAAGAAGACAAATATGCATCTGTTAAGGAAGAAATCACAACGATTTACCACGAAAACAGGGGCCGGTACGGCTATCGCCGGATCACGGCAGAACTTCGCAAGCGTAATTTCCTTCTGAACCACAAGACTGTCCAGCGGCTTATGAAAGAGTTGGGCTTAGTTTGCCGTGTCAGGATGAAGAAGTATCGCTCTTATAAGGGAGAAGTGGGCAAGATTGCACCAAATCTGCTAAATCGAGATTTCCATGCTGAAAAGCCGAACCAGAAATGGGTCACGGATGTGACGGAGTTTAGCCTGTTTGGAGAAAAGCTCTATCTGTCCCCGATTCTCGATCTGCACAGCAGCGATCTGGTCAGTTACACCATATCGGATCGTCCTGTACTTAGCATGGTAACCACCATGCTGGACGAGGCGTTTGCAAAGATCCCTGCCGGAACAAACCTGATTCTCCATTCTGACCAGGGCTGGCAATACCAGCACAAGCAGTATCAGAGGATGCTCCGCGAGAAGGGCATCCGACAGAGCATGAGCCGGAAAGGAAACTGTCTGGACAACGCCGTGATAGAGAATTTCTTCGGCTTACTCAAAAGTGAACTGTTGTACTTACAAGAGTTTCAGTCTATGGAAC
>VOFG01004741.1_pt1 | contig 10372 bp, 23 predicted proteins | sample 5384171 | NCBI WGS metagenome assembly VOFG01 (sample SAMN12384726, study PRJNA508395) | human gut metagenome | isolation source: healthy gut F | host: Homo sapiens | reverse complement strand
AGCCTGAAAACGCTTGCATTTTATAATAATAAATGGTATGATTACCATGTTAATAGATGATGATTCAGTTTTAAGAGTGGGCGATACGTCCACTTTATTTGTTGCATTGAGTATCAATCACTGAGTTGGAGGATGTGGAGTATGTCAAAGAGGGCGGTACCTGGTACCTGCGTGCTTACATCGACAAAGAAGGCGGAATTACCGTGGATGACTGGCGAAATCGTCAGCCGTGCATTTTCTGACCGGCTGGACGCAAAGAGGACTTTATCGATGACGCCTATATCATGGAGGTCAGCTCCCCGGGCCTTGACGTCCGCTGAAAAAAGAGAAAGACTATAAGAGAAGCATGGGAAAAGAGCTGGAAATCCGACATACCGTGCGATCGAGAGAAACCGGAATTTTACGGAATACTCACCGCATATGATGATAACAGTGTGACCATTTTGAGGAGGACGGAACAGAGCGCGTCTTCCAGAAAAGCGATATTGCATTGATCCGTTTAGCATTTGATTTCTAAACAGACGCAGATACAGGAGGAAAAGAGAAAAATGAATACAGAATTAATGGAGGCCCTTGAAGTTCTTGAGAAAGAGAAGAATATCAGCAAAGATACCCTGCTTGAGGCAATTGAGCAGTCGCTGATCCAGGCCTGTAAAACCATTTTGGCAAAGCAGATAATGTAAAGGTAAGCATTAACGCCCAGACTGGTGAGTTCAAAGTCGTAGCAGAGAAAACCGTTGTTGATCTGGTACAGGATCCGATCATGGAGATCGCCCTTTCCGATGCAAAACGATGCAGACTCCCGATGAACTCGGCGATATCGTTCCGGTAGAAATCAAGTCCAAGGAGTTCGGCCGTATCGCTACCCAGAATGCCAAGAACGTGATTTTACAGAAGATCCGTGAGGAAGAGCGTAAAAGTTCTGTTTGATCAGTACTTCGAGAAGGAGCAGGATGTTGTGACCGGCGTAGTACAGCGCTATGTAGGCAAGAACATCAGCATCAATCTGGGTAAAGGCAGATGCCATGCTGACCGAGAACGAGCAGGTAAAAGGGCGAGAAATATTCCGCCGACCCAGCGTATCAAAGGTTTACGTTCTGGAAGTAAAGAATACAACCAAAGGGACCGAAAGTCATGGTATCCCGTACCCATCCGGAACTCGTAAAACGTCTCTTTGAGTCTGAGGTTTCGAGGTTGCAGAAGGCATCGTAGAGATCAAGAGCATTGCCCGTGAGGCAGGAAGCCAGAACCAAAATCGCTGCAGTATGGTCCAACGATCCGAACGTCGATGCAGTCGGCGCATGCGTCGGTATGAACGGAAGCCGTGTCAACGCGGTTGTCAATGAGCTGAACGGACGAGAAGATCGACATCATTACATGGGATGAGAACCCGGCACTCCTGATCGAGAACGCACTGAGCCCGGCAAAAGTTATCTCCGTTATGGCAGATCCGGATGAGAAGACCGCACAAAGTAATCGTTCCGGATTACCAGCTTTCCCTTGCCATCGGTAAAGAGGGACAGAACGCAAGACTGGCAGCACGTCTGACCGGATTCAAGATCGACATTAAGAGCGAGACTCAGGCACGCGAGGGCCAGTTCGACTACGTAGAAGAAGAGGAATCGAGGAAGAGGACAATTACGATGAGTCCGCAGCAGAGGAGGGAACCATCTCTGCAGAAGAAAACTTCTTGACGAGAATGATGTAGAAACAGCAGAGAAAGCCGGACGAAGAGAATTAAAATAAAAAACAAAGGCGGATGAGCATTTGAGTACAGTTCGTAAAGTGCCGCTGCGTAAATGCATTGGCTGCAATGAAATGAAAAACAAAAAAAGAAATGATCCGCGTGGTGAAAACCACCGAAGGAACGATTGTTCCGGACACAACCGGAAGAATGAACGGACGCGGCGCATCTTATGTCTGCTCTCAAAGGAATGTTTCAAAAAGCAATGAAAAACAAAGGGCTGGAACGTTCTTTGAAGATGGCAGAATTCCAAAGAGGTTTACGAACCTGGAAAGGGAGCTGAACAGATAGATTAACAGTAAAAAAGATTATCCATGATCGGCCTTGCCATGAAGGCTGGAAAGATATCGAGCGGCGAATTTTCAACGGAGAAAAGGCCGTAAAGACCGGAAAGCGCATGGTCATCGTTCAGGCGGAAACGGCGTCGGACAATACACAAAGAAATTTACCAATATGTGTACGTACTATAAAGTGCCATGTCTGTTCTTTTGGGGACAAAGAGGAACTTGGAAGAGCCATGGGAAAAGAGAATACCGTTCTTCCTTTGCCATAACTGATGAAAACCTGGCAAAAGCAATGGAAAACAGCAAAATGAAATATAAACGGATGGATGCAGAAAACACGAGAATGCCGCAGAAATGGAAAAAGAATTGGGTAAAACAAACAAAGAAGTATTGAATGTTTAAAGAAACAGGGAAGTTATGGCAAAAAGTACATTGAAGAAAAAGATGAAAAATTCAGGCCGTAAAAATGCATTCACCGCAGAACGCAAAGAAGAGAAAAGAAGCAGCTGACCGCCCGAACCAAAGAAGAAAAATCGCCGATTCGGAAATGGCCGTCCGGCAGAACGCACAAACCGGAATGGAATTTCAGAAGAAACAAACCGCAGTCTGACAGAACGGACAGGACAGACCGGAAACGGCGGAAAATGGAAGAAACCGCAGGGATATCAGAAATGGTGACAACCAGTCCAGCATGGTCAGGAGAGAAGATTCAACGGTCAGGGAAGAAGAACCAATGGAGAACCGTCCGGCCAGAGCAGAGATGCCGCTTCAGAAGATAACGGTCAGGGCGGCCGAAGAGACAATCAGAATCGTCCATGGGGAGAACGCCGCCGAGATAACCAATGGGACGTCGCTTTGATAAGCGGAAACCGTCCAGAATAATAACGGCGTTAAGAAGAACAAACGGTGGACGGCGGAAACGGAAGCCGTCGCTTCGATGGAAACGTTCCGGACGTCCGCACAGAGGCAACCAGAACAGAGACAATGGCGGAAGACCGTTCGCAGGAAACGGATGATGAACCCAGAAACAGAGACCGCGTCCGGGAGGAAACAATGGCACGCAGAAATGAACATAAGAGGTTCTGCAGGCGATACAGTGATGGGATCTGGGACTCAAGAAAACCGGTCAGAGATAAAGAACAAAGAAAAGACAAAAAAAAGATTCTTTAAGAGAAGAAAAAGAACGCAGTGAAGAAGAAACGGACAGGGGAGGAAACCGTCCGAACCAGGGACATCATCCAGAAGAGCAGACTGCCGAAAGGCGCTTCAAGAAACCGGTCATCAAACGCAGAAACAGGAAGAAAAGAAAGAAGAGGTCAAAGAGATTACCCTGCCGGAGAAAATGACTATCCGCGAGCTGGCTGAGAAGATGAAAATGCAGCCTGGCAGTCATCGTAAAGAAACTGTTCATGGAAGGAACCATGGTTACCGTAAACCATGAGATCGATTTTGAAAAAGCAGGCAGGAAATCGCGCTGACTACGATATCATCGCTGAGCAGGAAGAGAAAGTCGATGTGATCGAAGAGCTCTTAAAGAGGAAGAGGAAGATCCGAAAAGATCTCGTTCCGAGACCGCCGGTTGTCTGCGTTATGGGACACGTTGACCATGGAAAAACTTCCCTCTGGATGCAATCCGTAAGACAAATGTCACCGACCGCGAGGCAGGCGGCATCACCAGCACATCGGTGCATACACCGTTATCGATCAACAAACAGAAGATTACGTTCCTCGATACCCCGGGACATGAGGCATTCACCGCAATGCGTATGCGTGGCGCCCATGTAACGATATCGCCATCTCTCGTAGTCGCAGCAGACGACGGCGTAATGCCGCAGACCGTTGAGGCAATCAACCATGCAAAAGCCGCCGGCGTTGAGATCATCGTTGCCATCAACAAGATCGATAAGCCGACCGCTAACGTCGACAGAGTAAAACAGGAGCTGATTGAGTACGAGCTGGTCCCGGAGGACTGGGGCGGCAACACCGTATTCGTTCCGGTATCTGCAAAGACCAACGAAGGTATCGAGGAACTGCTGGAGATGATCCTTCTGACTTCCGAAGTGCTCGAGCTGAAAGCAAACCCGAACCGGAAAGCAAGAGGTCTTGGTCATCGAGGCGGAGCTTGATAAAGGAAAGGACCGGTTGCAACCGTTCTGGTACAGAAAGGTACGCTCGCATGTCGGAGATTTCATCGCAGCAGGCGCATGCTCCGGTAAAGTCCGTGCGATGATGGATGATAAGGGACGCCGCGTCAAAGAGGCAGGCCCGTCTACCCGGTTGAGATTCTCGGACTTTCCTGATGTTCCGAACGCAGGAGAGATCCTCGTTCAGACCGATAACGATAAAGAAGCAAAGAACTTCGCAGCAACCTTCGTGGCAGAGAACAAGAAGAACCTGCTTGAGGAGACAAAAGCGAAGATGTCCCTGGATGATCTGTTCAACCAGATTCAGGAGGGTAACTTAAAAAGAACTGGCACCGTTGTCAAAGCCGATGTACAGGGTTCTGTAGAGGCTGTAAAACAGAGTCTCGTAAAACTTTCCAACGAGGAAGTTGTTGTCAAGGTCATCCATGGCGGCGTTGGCGCGATCAACGAGTCCGACGTTATGCTGGCAACCGCATCTTCCGCCATCATTATCGGATTTAACGTACGCCCGGATGCGAACGCAAAATCCATGGCAGAGCAGAACGGCGTAGACATCCGTCTCTACCGCGTCATCTATCAGGCGATCGAGGATGTCGAGGCAGCGATGAAGGGTATGCTTTGAGCCGGTTTTACGAAGAGAAAGTTATCGGCCATGCCGAGGTACGTCAGCTCTTCAAGGCATCCGGAGTCGGCACGATCGCCGGAAGCTATGTACTGGACGGAACGTTCCAGAGAGGCTGCAAAGTTCGAATCAGCCGCGAAGGAAAACCAGATCTTCGAAGGAAATCTGGCATCCCTCAAACGTTTCAAAGACGATGTCAAAGAAGTGCGCCCGGCTATGAGTGCGGTCTTGTATTTGAAGGATTCAACGATCTTCAGGAGTTCGATCAGGTCGAGGCCTATATCATGGTAGAAGTGCCGAGATAGAAATGAGGAATTAAGTTGAGAAAAAACAGTATTAAAAACACCAGGATCAACGGGGAAGTACAGAAAGAGCTTTCCAACATCATCCGAACGAGATCAAAGATCCGCGCATCGGAATGATGACCTCTGTCACAGCGGCAGAGGTAGCGCCGGATCTGAAGACGTGTAAAGTATATATCAGTGTGTTTGGCGATGATGAGGCGAAGAAAGAAACCATCCGCGGCTTAAAGAGCGCGGAGGGCTTCATCCGCCGTATGCTGGCCAAGACCATTAACCTCCGCAATACACCGGAGCTGACCTTTGTCCTGATGAGTCGATTGAATATGGCGTTACGATGTCGAAACTGATTGATGAAGTAACACACAAAGAAGACAAAAAGGATGAGGAAAATGAAGAAAATTGATGAAATTCTAAACGGAGTCTCCTGCATGGCCATCGCCGGACACGTTCGTCCGGACGGTGACTGCATCGGTTCCTGCCTGGGATTATACCAGTATCTTCGCGACAATCGGCCGGAGATTCAGGCAGATGTCTATCTTGAGGATCCACGGCCGGAATTTTCCTATCTTCCGGGCTTTTCTGAGGTAAAGACAAGCTGTGAAGAGAAAGAGTACGACCTTGTGGTCCTTCTGGATGTATCCAGCGAGGAACGCATCGGCGTTGCCGTACCGCTTCTTGCAAAAGCGGGAAAGACGATCTGCATCGATCACCATGTGACGAATACAGAATATTGCGAAATCAATCACGTAGAGCCGGATGCAAGCTCTGCCTGCGAGGTGCTGTTCGGGCTTCTGGAGGAAGAAAAGATCTCCGAGCCGTGCGCCGAGGCGCTGTACACCGGTATTGTGACCGATTCCGGCGTATTCCAGTACAGCAGCACCTCTCCGCACACGATGCGGGATTGCGGCCGCTCTGATGGAAAAGGGAGTTCCGTTTACCAGAATCATCGAGGATGCATTCTTCAAGAAAACATACGTACAGAATCAGATTATGGGACGCACGCTGACAGAGAGCATCATGCTTCTCGACAAGCAGTGTATTGTCGGTATCGTGCGGAAGAAGGTCATGGACTTCTATGGCCTGACACCGGGAGATATGGACGGCATTGTCATCCAGTTAAAAAATACAGAAGGCGTTCACGTAGCGATCTTCCTGTATGAGCTGGAGCCGCAGGTCTTCAAAGTAAGCCTCCGCTCCGACGGCTGGTTGATGTGAGCAAAATCGCAGCCGTATTCGGCGGCGGCGGCCATATCCGTGCGGCTGGCTGCACGATGTCAGGTTCTCCGTATGATGTAATCAACAATCTGACTCTGTATATCGAAAAACAGCTTCTTGCAGAAGAGGAAGAAGAGACGACAGAGGAAGAAGCATAAACAGGAAACAGCCGGGCGCAGAAAATATATCCACGCCCGGTTTTCTTGTGAAAAAGAGGGAGACAAAACAACATGATAAACGGAGTTCTGAACGTATGGAAAGAGGCGGGATTTACGTCGCATGACGTGGTTGCGAAGCTGCGCGGCATCCTGCACCAGAAAAAAATCGGCCACACGGGAACCCTAGACCCGGATGCGACAGGCGTGCTTCCGGTCTGCCTTGGAAAGGGAACGCGTCTCTGCGATATGCTGACCGATGAAACGAAGACGTATGAAGGCTGCTTCACCTTGGAATCGCAACGGATACGCAGGACATGAGCGGAACCGTGACAGCAGAAGCGCCAGTGACCGTGACGGAAGAAGAGGTGCGGGACTGCATCGCCTCGTTTGTCGGGGAGCAGCAGCAGGTGCCGCCGATGTATTCCGCGGGGAAAAACTGGGCTGTGGCGGCTGCATGGAAGCTCTGATACGCACCAGAGTGGGCGGTTTGCACTGGAAGATGCGGTAAACCCGATAGGAAAGCTGGGAAGAGGGAACGGTCGACAGCCTGATCTTTCCGGTTGACCGGATATTTGACCAGTATCCGACGGCAAAGACGACTACGCAGGGCGATCTGCTGGTGGATAACGGCAACCGGCTCTTTCGAAACCGTTACAGGAAGAACCGGAGGCAAAAGCGGTTATGTCCGGGTTTACGACAGCGAAGATACCTTTATCGGGCTGTTTGAGAAGAAGACAGACCAGCTGGTACCGGTGAAAAATGTTTTACCGGAAAGAAAATTAAACAGAAAAAACTGGATGTATTGTATACAAAGAGAAGAATGGAAAGAGACATGAAATATATTACAAAGAATCTGGATTTTCAACTGGATAAACGAAGCGTGGTGACACTGGGAAAGTTTGACGGCGTCCATACCGGACACAGCAAACTGATCAACCGGGTGATGGAGATCGGCAAAGAAGGGTATGAGACAGTGGTATTTACCTTTGATGTCTCCCCTCTTGTAAAAACTGGGAACCAGGATCAAACGGACGATCCTTTACGAACGAAGAGCGCAGATTCTTCTGGAACGCCGTGGCGTAGACTGCCTGGTGGAGTGTCCGTTCATTCCGGAGATTATACAGATGGAGCCGGAGGATTTTATCAGGGAAATCCTGGTAAAAATGAGCTGCGCGCCGCGTATGTGGTGGTCGGACCGGATTTTCACTTCGATATGAAAGAAAGGGGAACCCGCAGCTGTTACAGGAACTGGGAACTGATATGGATATGAAGTGGAGATCTTAAGTAAAGAGACCAGAGAAGAACGACCGGTCAGCAGCACCTGGATCCGCGAAGTGCTTCCAGGAAGGAAATATCGAGAAAGTCAATGATCTTCTGGGGATACCGGTATTTTGTGCTGGGTGAGGTTGTATACGGAAGACAGCTCGGACGGACGTGGGGGACTTTAGCGACGATCAATCAGGTACCGGAGGACGGAAAACTGCTTCCGCCGTTCGGAGTCTATGCGTCGAAAAACGTTTATCAAAGGGAAAAACATTCTACGGAATCTCCAATGTCGGTGTGAAAAAATACCGTGGAAAAAAGTTCGTTTGCAGGTGTCGAGACCTTTCTGTTCGACTGCGACGAAGATCTGTACGGGGAGGAAGCATGGGTGGAATTGCTATCATTTCGTGCGTCCGAGTGCAAGTTTGATTCGGTGGAAGAACTGAAAGCACAGATCCAGAGAGATGCCAATGCAGGAAAGCAATATTTTCAAAAAAGTAGGTTTACATTCCTGAGAGCATATGGTATACTGTCCAAAAAAGTTAGCCCATATTCAGATATCGGACACCTGGTTCATTTCTTAATATGTGGCGATTGAAAAAATAGGAGGAAAACAAAATGATTTCTAAAAGAAAAGAAACAGGCTATTATGGCTGAATACGCAAGAACAGAAGGCGACACAGGTTCACCGGAAGTACAGGTAGCTGTTCTGACAGCAAGAATCCAGGAGCTGACAGAGCATCTGAAAACACATCACAAAGATCATCATTCCAGAAGAGGTCTGCTGAAAATGGTTGGTCAGAGAAGAGGTCTGCTGGATTACTTGAAGAAAACAGATATTGAAAGATATCGTGCACTTTAATCGAAAAAATTAGGAATCAGAAAATAAACTGCACAGAGAATGGAACAACAGGGGTGGAAGGTATTTTCCATCCCTTTTTTCTTATACAAAGACGCAAAATGGAACCCATTCTAAGACGCCGGAGAGAGCCAGTACCGAGACCACTGAAAAGCACATTGTCGGAACCACTGAAAAGAGAGTGTGTTTTTCAGTTGTTTCGGAGCATATCCGCCGGCAAAATTCGCCCTCAGAAGAAAAAAGGAGATTATTTATGTACAAGAGTTTTTCTATGGAACTGGCAGGCAGAACCTGACCGTAGACGTAGGCCGTGTAGCAAAACAGGCAAACGGCGCAGCATTTATGCATTATGGCGATACTGTAGTTCTTTCTACAGCAACCGCATCCAAGGAGCCAAGAGAGGGAATCGATTTCTTCCCGTTAAGTGTAGAATATGAAGAAAAAATGTATGCAGTAGGCAAGATTCCGGAGGATTCAATAAAAGAGAAGGAAAGGCAAGCGAGCATGCGATCCTGACATCCCGTGTTATCGACGTCCGATGCGTCCGCTGTTCCCGAAAGGATTACCGTAACGATGTTACCCTGAACAATATGGTCATGTCTGTAGATCCGCAGTGTGATCCGGAAGTCGTAGCAATGCTGGGTTCCTGCCTATCGCAACCTGCATTTCTGATATTCCGTTTGACGGACCGACTGCTATGACACAGGTTGGTATGATCGACGGCGAGTTGATCATCAACCCGACTCTCCGCAGCAGAAAGATCCGATCTGAAACTGACAGTTGCTTCCACAAGAGAAAAAGTGATCATGATCGAAGCCGGTGCAAATGAAGTACCGGAAGATACCATGATCGAAGCAATCTTTGAAGGCATGATGTCAACCAGACAGATCATTGCATTTATCGACAAGATCGTTGCCGAGGTTGGAAAACCGAAACACATGCGTATGAAAGCTGTGCGATTCCGGAAGAACTTTTCGCAGCAATGAAAGAGATCGTACCTCCGGAAGAAATGGAAGTTGCAGTCTTCTCAGACGATAAACAGACAAGAGAAGCAAATATCCGTGTCATCACCAGAAAACTGGAAGGAGGCATTTGCCGACAACGAAGAATGGCTGGCAGTTCTGGACGAAGCTGTTTACCAGTACCAGAAAAAAGACAGTACGTAAGATGATCCTAAAGACCACAAACGTCCGGATGGCCGTGCGATCACACAAGATCCGTCCGCTGGCAGCAGAAACCGATATCGTATCCCGCGTGTTCATGGTTCCGCTATGTTTACCCGTGGACAGACACAGATCTGCAACGTAACAACACTGGCTCCGCTTTCCGAAGCACAGAAACTGGACGGACTGGATGAGTTCGTGACCTCCAAACGTTATATGCATCACTATAACTTCCCGTCCTACTCTGTAGGTGAGACAAAACCGTCCAGAGGTCCGGGACGTCGTGAGATCGGACACGGTGCGCTTGCAGAGCGTGCATTACTTCCGGTTCTTCCTTCGTGGAGGAGTTCCCGTATGCAATCCGTGCGTTTCCGAGACATTTGAATCCAATGGATCTACTTCCATGGCATCTACCTGTGCGTCCTGTATGTCTCTGATGGCTGCCGGTGTACCGATCAAAAAACCGGTTGCAGGTATCTCCTGCGGTCTGGTAACAGGCGAGACCGATGATGATTACCTCGTACTGACCGATATCCAGGGTCTCGAAGACTTCTTCGGCGATATGGACTTCAAGGTAGCCGGTACAATGACGGTATCACAGCAATCCAGATGGATATC
>VOFG01002634.1_pt1 | contig 10386 bp, 21 predicted proteins | sample 5384171 | NCBI WGS metagenome assembly VOFG01 (sample SAMN12384726, study PRJNA508395) | human gut metagenome | isolation source: healthy gut F | host: Homo sapiens | reverse complement strand
CTATGACACCCTGAAGTCCAACGTGGCCTACCGCGTCGTGGGCGGCACCACTGAGGATTACGCCATGCTGAGCAGCTTCAGCCAGCATTACGGCGGCGCTGAAATACCTATCGCCAGCTGACCAAGCGCCACGGGCGTGACGGTGCCTTCACCTATATCAACAACTTCTCGCCCTGTATCCCGGCTTCGGCGGCACGAGCCTGTACGCCAACAGCAGCTCGCTGGCAGCGGGCAGCGCAAACCTGTTGGGCGCGTAAACGCAGCCAATATTGAGCTGATACCACGATGACACGAGCCTGCCCGGTTATTATTACAGCAATACCGGCGACACCAACCCGCAGTTCCTAGTGTTCATCAACGGCAGCTGCGCGGGACTGTATATCTGGTCTTTCCGCGACAGCACATTATATCCCCAGTATGCTTTGAGCGCGCGGTGCAGCTGCACAACGGCGACAGTGAAAATGGTGCGTGTCGCCATGCCCCAGTTTAACAAGGAGGATTCCCAGCGGACTTGACAGCTCGAAATGGAACCTGCTGAGCCAGCGAGGAGCACCATCAAAGCAGCGTGGCCCTGATCGACATGACCGCTCCTCCGGCAGCGCCAAGGTGGGCGACAAGGCGACGTTCTCCGCCACCGTGACGGAGGCTAACACCACCAACCTGGGCAGCGGCAAGAGCGCCGCGGGCATCACCCTGTTCATCAGCGACCCGTCCGAGACGGAGGCCCTGTCCCAGCCCATCCATAAGACCGCCGCCGCCACCGGCGCGGACGGCAGCCTGCAATACGTGTTCACCAAGCCCGGCTGGTACACCGTGGCCAAGGTCAACGTGACGCCGGATGACTACACCCGCGTGGATATCTACGGCAGCACCACCATCGGCGAGTATTACTCCCCTGTACGGCGGCGACTACGCCCCTGATCCACGTGACCGAGGCGGACGATCTCGCCGCGCTGCTGAAGCTGTACCGCGCCGAAAAGGCCGCCGAGGCCAAGGCGTATTTCGACAGCTTCCACGACTATGACTTCACGGCGGAGGGCTACGCCGCGCTCAAGGCTCAGTACGAGACCCTGACGGCCAATTTGCTGAAGCGCCACCGACCTGACGGCCCTGATGGAGACCCATGACGCGGACTTCGCCCGCTTGAAGGAGCTGGGCAAGGCGGCCATCGACCACGCGGCGGTCATCGCCGGGCTGCGGCAGAACCCTGTCCTATCTGCCCGACGATCTGAACGACCTGAACGCCAACTATAAGACGCTGGTGAAGGACATCCAGACGGTCTATGGCGGGCTGAACAGCTATCAGAAGAAGCTGCTGTCCGCCAACGAGACAAAGCGCCTGGACGCGGTGGCGAAGATCGATGCCGACAGTCTGACGGCGCTGGCCGTGGTGAAGCTGGCGATGGGAGCCAATAACGACAATAATTTAATAAGGATAACTCACAGGGTGCGGCGCAGTTCGGCTTTGAGACCCTGAAATGGAAGCAGACACCCAACCCCGACGGCACATTGCCCTCTATGAGCGGCAACTGGTGGAGGTTCAGCAGCGGTCTGCCTGCAACGGCAATGGCGGGCGACCATGTGTTCTTGCGCTACTACCTGAACACCACGGACGAGCAGTATTGGCCCGTGTGGTCGGTGGACGGCGGCAAGACGTGGAACCTGACCGAGCCGCTGACGCTGACGAGCGTTCACGGCGTGGATTGGTCTGGCTACTATCTGGCGGAGTATGTTATCCCCAGTGATGTGGCTGACGGCAGCACTGTGACGCTTCGACGTGAAGATGATCTCCAAGACGGAGTATCAGGCCATGACCGCCGACAGCGAGGAGACTGTGGCCGCCGCCAGGACTGCCGCTCTCCCCGCCTGCAAACGCTGTATAACAGCCTGGGCGACAAGGCGAAGGCCGCCTATGACGAGGGCGTGGAGAGCATCAACGCCGCCGCCTCTGTCACTGCGGTGGAGAGTGCCTATCAGTCCGCTGTGGTGGCGATGAAGAAAGCCGCCGACAACTACGGCAAGGTGCAGGTCATAGTGGAGAACACCACCTATTCCAAGAAAGGACGGAGCACCTTGGGACGGCACGCTGGTGGATACATGGGTCGAGCTGTCCGCCGACAGCACCATGATGTCCTGCGTGGCCGCCGCGCTGAAAACCAAGAACGCCACGGTGGTGGGCGCAGAGAGCAACTACATCTCCTCCATCAACGGCCTCGGCGAGTTCGACGGCAACAAGAGCGCCGGCTGGATGGGCACGCTGAACGATTGGTTCACCAACGAGGGGCTTCGGTGCGTTCACGGTGAAGAACGGCAAGCTGGCAAGCGGCGATGTGATCCGTATCATGTTCACGTCCGCGGCTACGGTGCGGACTTGGGCGGCACCTGGGGCAATTCCGACACCACCGTTAAGGCTCTGACCGTGGACGGTGCGATGCTGACCCCGAACTTTATCCCCCCGGCGAGGCTGGTGGACAGTATGATTACACCCTGATCATCGACGGAGAGTTGCATCCGTCAAGTTGATGCCCACCGCCAGCAACAAGAACTTCCAGGTCAAGACGTTTTTGAATGAGAAAGGTCACGGACAGCTCTGAGGGCAGCAGCTTCTTCAAGCGCACGGAGACGATCCCCGTCAAGGTGGGCGACACCATCTATTTGGGCTGCGGCGCGAAGAACTGGCTGAGTATGAACAATCAGGCAGGCAACAAGCAGAACAGCGACGGCACGTGGTATGCCCTGCACGTTGTCAACATCAACACTGGCGCAACCTACGTGACTGACCTGATTGCCAAGCTCCCGACTTCTCTGAAGTATGAGACCTACACCCGCAGCATGAACGATGTGGCCGCCGCACGCGCCGCGTATGAGGTTCTTGCCAAGGGTGAGCAGGACAAGGTAACGAATTTGCGCAAGCTGGTCAGCTTGAGAAGCAGATCGAGGGCTTTACGGCTGTGGATGCGTTCAAGGTGCAGCTGGCCGCACTGCCGGAGGCGGAGAAGCTGTCCCGTCAACGACCGGGAGGCTGTGGACGCAGCCGAAGCTGCCTATAAGGTGCTGGAGCAGAAGGATTGCCTGACGGTGGCTGAAAAAGAAAAAGGCCGAGGCTGTGTTCGCCAAGATGGCAGAGATCAAGGGCAACCTTGTCCTGCCGTGGAGCGGCAGATCGACGCCATCGGTGCGGTAACGCTGGAGAACGAAGCTGCCGTCAAGGCGGCACAGGCGGCGTATGACGCGCTAACTGACGAACAGAAGCAGCTGGTGAACAGCGAAAAGGTGGCAGCACTGAACGCGGCAGTCGCCAAGCTGGCGGAGCTGAAGCGCGTGAAGCTGTTGGCGGAGATGGCGACATCTATGCCTCCGTCGGCGAGAGTTTGCAGGCGCAGGTCAACAAGTCCGCGCCTATCGTGGGCAGCATCGGCGGCGAGTGGCTGGCACTGGGTCTGGCCCGCAGCGGTCGCAGCGTACCTACTGGGTACTACGACAAGGTGGTGCAGTATGTGAAGGCTAACGAACGCCAACGAGAGACTCCACAATTCCAAGTCCACCGACAATTCCAGGGTGATTCTTGCACTGACTGCCATCGGCAAAGACCCCACCAATGTAGGCGGTCATAACCTGCTGAAGGGCCTGGACAGTATGAGCTATATCAATAAGCAAGGCATCAATGGCCCTGTTTTCGCCCTGATTGCGCTGGACAGCCACAACTATCCTACCTTTCGGTGAAGTGACCCGCGATGTCCTCATCGACCGAATCCTCAGCGAGCAGGTCAAGGCGGACGGCGGCTGGGCACTGGGAGGTGCGGATGAGGAGGCTTCTGATGTGGACGTTACCGCAATGACCATCCAGGCTCTGGCTCCCTATTATAAGACCAATGCCAAGGTCAAGACCGCAGTGGACAAAGGCCTGACATGGCTGTCCGCGCATCAGCAGGGATGATGGCGGTTTCGCCAGCTGGGGTGCCGTCAACAGTGAGTCCTGCGCGCAGGTCATTGTGGCTCTGGCTGCTCTGGGTATTGACCCCCCACCGACAGCCGCTTTATCAAGAACGGCATAACCGCGCTGGATACACTGTGCGGCTATTATACGCAGGACGATACGCTGGGCAAGGGCTTTGCTCATGTGAAACAATCCTCCGGCGGGTATGTCGGCGGTGCATATAAACCAGATGGCCACCGAGCAGGCGTACTACGCGCTAAATGCGTACTATCGCTTCGCCAACAGTCAGAATCGCCTCTACGATATGACCGACGTGTGCATCACCCACAACTTCGGCGCGTGGACAGTGACCAAGGCGGCCACCTGCACCGAAAGCGGTATCAGCACCCGTGAGTGCAGCGTTTGCGGCACGAAGGAGACGATGATCGTCCCGTCTCTGGGGCACAGTATGACTGCCACGGCGGGCAAGGCTGCTACCTGCACCGAGGCAGGCCACAGCGCCTACTGGTCCTGCTCCCGCTGCGGCAAGTTCTTCAGCGATGCGGCGGGCAAGACCGAGATCGCCAAGGACAGCTGGGTCATCGCGGCCCTGGGCCACAATGAGGCCACCCGTGCGGCGGTGGCGGCCACCTGCTACGCCTCCGGCCATGAGGCGGATACCTACTGCAAGCGCTGCGGCTTCGTAGTGACAGCCGGTGCGACCATCCCTGCCACCGGCAAGCACACCTACGTCAACGGCGTCTGCACCGTCTGCGGTGTCAAGAACCCGGCAGGGGGCATTAAGGGTGACGACCTCAAGGTGGACAGCAAGGACAACACGATCGTCACAGGCGGCGGTCTGACCATCAAGACCGACGAACCTGTTACAGACGAGAAGTTGGCAGAGATCAAGGCGGCTGTCGAGAACGGCTCTATCGTCATTACCGTGAATAACACGCCCATCCTCCAGCTTACAAAGGAGGACAAGGAGTCGGACGGCGGCAAAAACGCCCTGATGCAGGCTGCCGCGCAGCGCCAGTGGCGAGCTCAAGAAGGAGTTGGATAAGCTGGCGGAGAAGCTGGATGCCCTGCGAGGTGACAGCCCAAGAAGAATGCCTGGCTGGAAAAGATCATTGACGTGACTGTGGAGTTGGTCAAGACCAACGCCGTTGGCTCTGTGGAGTCTGTTGCACAGCTGACCGAGCTGCCCCGGAGCGTTACCGTAACCGTTTCCATTACCAATGAGCTGTACGATAGTCTTGAAGGACAAACGGGTCTGCGTGGTACGCAGCCACACCGATGCCAGCGGTAACGTGACCACCACCGAGCTGCCTGCGTACCTGGGCGGCACGGAGGGCAACCGCGTGCTGAGCTTCCAGACGGATAAGGCCTCCACGTTTGCTATCGTGTCCTATGAGACTGTCTCCACCGGCGGTGGCAGCGGCAGCGGCAGCATCACTGTTGTCAAGCCCACCTCCGCCAACACGGCTGACGACAGCCAGATGGTCATTTGGCTGGGCAGCGCGGTCATGGCGGCGGCAGCTGTCGTGGTGCTGACCCGCAAACAGAAGCGCGTGAGCAAGTAACAACGAAACAGCCAACGCAGAGGCGCAATAGCGCCTCTGCGTATGGCGCTTTTACGAGGTATAAAACGCATGAAGAAAGTGAAGAAAATTTGGCTGTTGGCGCTGGCGGTGTCCCTGCTGCTGACCTGCGCCGCCTGCGGCAAGCAGAAAGCCCCTGCCGCCGACACGACCCCAACACAAAGCAGGAGCAGACCGCGGACATCAAAAGGATGGCGCGGCCAAAACGGACGACAAAAAAAGAGGACAAAAAGTCTGAGGTAAAGGCAGAAGACAAGACCGAGGACGACAAAAGTCCGAGGAGCAGCAGAAGCCGAGGAGGAAGCCAAAAAGCTGGAAGAACAGAAGAAGTTAGAGGAAGAGCAGAAGAAACAGGAGGAACAGAAGAAGCAGGAGGAGCAGCCCAAGCAGGACGAGCCTGCCAAGCAGCCGGAGCAGCCTAAGCAGGAGATCGACCCGGCCACCGGCAAGGACAAGTACCAGACCGATCCTGTGCCGGAGGGCAAGCCCATTCCCGTGGAACCGGGAACATCCTCCGCAGGCGGCAGTGCCACCTGCACCTTTTCCATCTCCTGTGCCACCATCCTAAACAACTGGGATAAGTGTGACGAGAGCAAAAAGCCCCTTGTGCCTGCTGACGGCGTGATCCTGCCCACCACCACGGTGACATTCACGGAGGGTGAGAGCGTGTTCGATGTGCTCCAACGGCTCTGCCGCGAAAATGGGATCCATATGGAGTCCAGCTGGACCCTATGTATAACAGCGCATACGTAGAGGGTATCAACAACCTCTATGAGTTTGATGTGGGAAGCCTGTCCGGGTGGATGTACAGCGTCAACGGATGGTTCCCCAACTACGGCTGTTCCCGCTATGCCCTGCAAAACGGCGATGTGGTGAACTGGGTTTACACCTGCGATCTGGGCTATGATGTAGGCGGAGGCTACTCCACCCAAGCTGATGCCACATCGCACAGCATAGGGAAGTAAGGCTTAAACAAAAGAACTGTATAGAAACACCGCCAGCAAAGCGGCAATCACGCTGCTTTGCTGGCGGTGCTTTTTATCATAGAAGTTCAAAAATCGACAATTCCATACAAAAACCTCGCATTTGCGTAGACCATTGTAGAACGAAACTATGACACAAACGGCCATAAATCGTGTAAAATTAGCATATCAAGAACAAAACGGCGTGTGTCCACCGGCAAGAGGCCCACCGCGATTTAACAAGTGCTGGCTTTCAAAATACACAGGACAGGAGGGAACATCAGTGCCTTTTAGTTTGCTACGTTTCGGAACTGGAAAAGAACGTTTCTTTGGACGCTGAACGTTTGCTGCGTCTCTTGGGTGTATCCGAAAGCTGTCTGGGTTTCACTTTGCCGTGTACATGTTGGAACAGGTGCAGGAGAAGCCGGAGTATGTCCTGCTGATCACGAAAAGGCTCTATAACCAAACGGCACAGTATTTTCATACTACCACCAACTGCGTGGAAAGAAACCTCCGAACCCTTTGTGCAGGCGTGCTGGAGACAACCTGACCACAGCTTACTTGAGCGTATTGCGGGCCACCCGTTGTCGCAGCCACCGACGAACGCGCAGTTCATTGATATGATAGCCGCTTTCTCCGCAAGTAAGTCCTACACGGTTTAGCCCCTCCGCCCACAGCGGCGGCGTATCCCCTTGCGCTGCCGCTGTGGGTTTAGTGTAGGAAATCAGAGAAAACTTTTAACAGAATATGTGAACAAGCATGACGACTTTATCTTATATGATGTTTATATTGATGATGGTTTTACGGGAACGAATTTCGATAGACCAGACTTCCATAGAATGATTGCTGACATTGAAAATAACAAGGTAAATTGTGTTGTTGTAAAAGACCTTTCCCGTTTCGGACGAGATTACATTGATACGGGGCGATATTTGGAAAGAATATTTCCAGAGCTGAATGTCCGTTTTATTTCTGTAACAGATAATATTGACAGTATGAAGCAGTCATACGATATGTTGCTTCCTATTAAAAATATATTCAATGAACAGTACGCAAGAGATATTTCTAATAAAATTCAAGCGACTGTAAAATCAAAGCAGAAAGCAGGAGAATTTATCGGAGCTTTTACAAGCTATGGTTATAAGAAATCTCCTGCAAATAAAAATAAACTTGTGATTGATGAATATGCGTCCGAAGTTGTAAAAAGAGTATTTACTATGTATGCACAAGGAATAGGAAAACAAAGCATTGCAAAAATATTAAATGCAGAGGGTATCCTTTGTCCGTCTGAATATAAAAAACTAAATGGCGAAAACTATAAGAATTGTACTCGTTTAGAGAAAACTTCCTATTGGACATATTCCACGATTAAAGTGATGTTACAAAATGAGCTTTATATGCCGGGTGCTGGGCAAGAAAAGCCCCGTCCCCGCAGAGGACCGGGCAAAAGAGTTGGTGCAGCGCTTCATGGACTCGGCCTTTGCCAGCCGGGAGCTGTTGGTCAGCCTCATTGACCGGATCGAGCTGACCGAGGAGAAACAGGTCATCATCAAATTTCGTTTCGCGGAGCTTGATGAATTCGGGTAAAGTCAGTCATATCAATGGTTTGCGCCGTTATGAGCGGCGCGATTTTCAAGACAAAATCACTTACATTAGTTCCCGCGCTATGTGTCACGGCTGGAGAAAAAGGCGCTGGGCAAGCTGGAGGAGGCTCTGCGGAGCACATATAGCGGGTTCTTAACGTCCCCGCGCCGCCATGTATAAGGATTTTCTTTCAGCAAGAATTTTTTATGCGCTCCGCCCTATTGCCTTCCCGCCGCCGCTTGCTATACTTATCGTGTATTACTATGAACTGCCCGGAGGAATTGCTTTACATGAGAAATTTCAAGTGCTCCATCGCCGATATGCGTAAGCGCATCTTTGCCGAGGTGGCCAAGCTGGCCTATGAGGGCGGCGACTACCGGCGCATGGAGCAGCTGCCCTATGAGATCGTACCCGGCGAGGTGGGCAACCATCGGGATTCCATTTTCCTGGAGCGGGCCATTGTGGGTGAGCGCATCCGTTTGGCTATGGGTCTGCCGCTGCGGTCCGTGGCGGAGCACTCCGTCCTGTCCGACGGTGTGGAGGAGAGCGCCATCGCGGAGAAGTACTATGACCCGCCCCTGGTCAACATCATCAAGTACGCCTGCAACGCCTGCACCCCCACCCACTATCAGATCACCGACGCCTGTCAGGGGCTGCTTGGCACGGCACTGTCAGAACGCCTGCCCCAAGGGTGCTATCGACATAGACCGCACGGGCCGGGCGTGCATCGACCAGGAGAAGTGCATCAAGTGCGGCAAGTGCCGGGACGCCTGCTCCTATCACGCCATCATCAAGTTCACCCGCCCCTGCCAGGAGGCCTGCGGCATGAACGCCATCACCAGCGACGAGTATGGCCGGGCCTGCATCGACCAGGACAAATGCGTCAGCTGCGGTATGTGCCTTGTCAACTGCCCCTTCGGCGCGATCGTAGATAAGGGCCAGCTGTTCCAGCTCATCCACGCCCTGCGGCAGGGTGACAAGGTGGTGGCCGTCATCGCCCCCGCCTTTTGGGGTCAATTCGGTGACAACGTCACCCCCGGTCAGATCAAGGCCGCCATGCAGCAGCTGGGGTTCGCCTCGTTGGAGGGAGGTGGCCATCGGCGCTGACCTGTGCACCGTGGAGGAGGCGGAGGAGTTCCTCCGGGTCGTGCCGGAGAAGCAGCCGTTCATGGCCACGTCCTGCTGCCCCGCCTGGTCGGTGATGGCCAAAAGGAGTTCCCCGGCTTCGCACCCTATATCTCTATGACCATGACGCCCATGGTCCTCACCGCCCGCCTGCAGAAGCAGAAAGACCCCAACTGCCGCGTGGCGTTTATCGGGCCCTGCGCCGCCAAGAAGCTGGAGGCCAGCCGCCGCAGCGTCCGCAGCGATGTGGATTTCGTCATCACCTTTGAGGAGCTGCGGGGGGATGTTCGAGGCCAAGGCCATCGAGTTCTCCCAGATCCCCGACCTGCCCTCCCACTACGAGGCCTCCGCCCCCGGCGTGGGCTTCGCCGCCGGCGGCGGCGTGGCCAAGGCCGTGGAGGCGGTCATACACCAGCTGCACCCGGAGGCGGAGGTAAAGACCGTGGCCGCCGAGGGACTGAACGAGTGCCGGCAGATGCTCCGCATCGCCCGCACCGGCAAGTACGATGGCTACCTGCTGGAGGGCATGGCCTGCCCCGGCGGGTGCATCGCCGGAGCGGGGACGGTACAGCCCCCGGAGCGCTCCCGCCGCAATCTGGAGCGCTACAAGGCCGCCGCCCCCATGTCCAATCCCATGGAATCCCCCTATATGGAGGACATCCACCTGCTGTACGAGGACCCGGACGAATGGGATCGGGTGGGCCGCCACTGACGGCGAAATGTGCCGTTTCCGCAGTTTTCCTGTCGTTTTATGCAGACGCGCCCATTTTTGACAGCGCGCTGTGGTAGAATAACACCATCACAATTCGTTTCATCTGCACAGCGCAGCGCTGCTGCACGAAAAGAAAGGGTAGATCCGCATGACAAAGATGGGTAGACTGAAAAAGGGCGACATCTTCAACCGCATCGCCTACGAGCTGTTCGGCGTCAAGATCGGTGAGGACGAGGAGGTCGTGCCCTCCGCCGGCGTGGCCGCCAAGCAGGACGGAAGCATCCGCGGCGCAGAAGCCCGCGCCTGTCGTCCCCGCGCCTGAACCCGTGAAGCCCGCCCCGGCGGTGGCCACCACCTATATCGCTCCCGGCACGGAGCTGACCGGCACACTGAAGACCGACAGCAACGTGGAGATCTGCGGCAAGTTCGAGGGGCGACATCATCAGCACCGGCACGGTGCTGCTCCGTGAGGATCATCACGGC
>VOFG01004505.1_pt1 | contig 10391 bp, 11 predicted proteins | sample 5384171 | NCBI WGS metagenome assembly VOFG01 (sample SAMN12384726, study PRJNA508395) | human gut metagenome | isolation source: healthy gut F | host: Homo sapiens | reverse complement strand
AGAACGGAGAATGACAACACAAGAAATGTTGACGCAGCACAAAAAAAGCTGATGGACGAGGCACAACGGCTGGAACCCAGCGTGATGGTCACGGAGCGGAACTGGAGCGCGCTGCTCGAAATGCAGGACAGGCTGTTTCGGCAGCAGATGCAGTTGGATGCAAACCTGAAAACGCTCCTAACGAGAGAGGACGCACAGGAGACCTTGACCGAGATGCAGATGAGTGCAGAGGAATTTTCGAGACAGGCTGGGAGCCTGAACGAGAAGTATTCTTCCGGCTGCAAGGCGCTGACCGAGACTACGAAGAACGCCCTGACTACGATTCTGGACGATACGAGGAAACAGCTTTCGGAGACAGTGCGGGAGACGAAAAAGAAAATCCGGACGTGCGCATGGATCTCAATTACGGCGGTGATCTGCTGCGCGGCGCTGTGCGCCTTGGTCGTGCTGTGGAGCAGATGATGGACGATGCACCGACGCGGGACGGAACAACCACGTCGCTACACATTGACAGCAAGCGCCGGAAGAAGCTCAAGCAAAAGAAAACCGCCCTCGGCCATGCCGAGGACGATCATGTGGATTGGACAATGGAACAGCACTTATAAAAACAGCCTCCAGCGGGAGGCAGAAAGGCAGCCTATGAAAAAGGACTGGGAGATTTATCGGGACACCGGTATTCTCGGCGGATACATACCGGAGCAGGCAAAGCTTCGGAGAACAGAGGACGGTGAAGTCGCAACTGTTTTCCGGGACACAACAACACGTATAGAGGGAGACTGCATCGCAAAGCAGCGCGAGATGTTGATCGGCGGCAAACGGTTCTGTATCACGTCTGTATTTCCGGCAGAGCCGTCTGCGACGGCAACGGACAAGCTGCTCGCATACATTGATGCGGAACTGAAAAAAGAAGCGCACAGCGCGTGAGGTTCTCATAGACTTGTGCCAGCCGGTGCGGTATACTTGCCTTACCGTACCGGCTTGCCCCACGGAAAAGGAGGTTACAATGGCAAGCCAAAAACAACAATACACCATTCTCTATGGGCGGCTCAGTCAGGAGGATGAACGCGCTGGCGAATCGAACAGCATTCTGCATCAAAGAGAACTGCTTGAAAGCTACGCACAGGCCAAGGGCTTTGAAAACACACTGTTCCTTGCGGATGACGGGTACTCAGGAACAAATTTTGATCGTCCCAGCTGGAAGAAGATCATAGAAATGATCGAGGCCGGTGAGGTGTCCACCCTGATCGTAAAAGACACATCACGCCTTGGCCGCGAGTATTTGCAGGTCGGTTACTACATGGAAATTTATTTCCCGCAGAAGAACGTGCGGTTCATTGCAGTCAACGACGGCGTAGATTCTGCGGTGGAAAGCAGCAATGATTTTAACCCCATCCGCAACTGGGCAAACGAACTCCATGCAAAAGATACGAGTCGGAAGGTTCGCGCCGTCAAGAAACTGCAGGCGGAACGCGGCGAACGGCTGGGCGGCAAGCCGCCCTACGGCTACAAGACGTCCGAAGCAGACCCGACGCATCTGGAACCTGACGCAGAGGCCGCAGAGGTCGTCCGGCAGATCTTTACCCTCTGTGCTTCCGGAAAAGGTCCCAGTCAGATCGCGCGGCTTCTGACAGAACAGAATATCCTGACACCGGCAAATTACTACTTCCAGAAAACCGGGAAAACGCACCATGGGCGTGATCCGCTCCGGCCATGCGCGTGGTCTGGCACAACAGTCAGCGATATTCTTGGAAACCTCGTGTATCTTGGACACACGGTCGGCCTGCGGCGGACCACGATCTCCTACAAGAACAAGACGATCGTGCAGCGGCCAGAGAGTGAACAATTTCTGGTGGAGAACACGCATCCGCCGCTCATCTCACAGGAGCAATGGCAGATCGTGCAGGAGGTGCGCCAGCATAAAAAGCGGACCGCAAAACAAATGGACGAACCAAATCTCTTCTCCGGTCTGGTATTCTGTGCGGATTGCGGAAAGCCAATGGTGCTGCATCGTGCCACGACCATGAAAAAGCTGGAGTACAATTTCAAGTGCTATACCTACGGCAAGAAAGGCAAAACCGCCTGCACTGCGCACCACATCCGGGAATGTGATCTCACGCAGATCGTTTTGGACGATCTGCGGCGGGTCACACACTTCGCCAGGATGAAGGAGCGACAGTTCGCGGCGTACATCAATCAGAAAAACAGCGCAGAGCTGCGGCAGGAGATCAACCGTATTCTTCGGGAACTGGATACGATGAAACGCAGAAGCGCAGAACTGGCAAAGCTGTTCAAGCGGCTTTATGAGGACAACGTGCTGGGACGCGTGACCGACGAGCAGTATCGGATGCTCGCCGGTGATTACACAGACGAGCAGCGGCTGCTGGAAGAAGAAATTCCGAAAAAGGAAGAACGGCTGGCACAGCTCAAATCGCGGGAAGCCAACGTGGAGGCGTTCATTGAGAAAGCCAAACGATACACAACGATCGACAAGCTGACACCGGAGCTGCTGCGGCTGTTCATCCAGCGTATTGAGATTGGAGAACGAGATGTGAAATACTCCCGCAATTCCAGCCAGTCTATCCGCATCATCTACCGGGATATCGGTCTGGTGGACAGCGCCATGCAGCCGGACGAGCAGCAGCCGAAAATCCTTCCGCCACTGAGCGAGGTCATTCCGTTCCCGGCATAACGCAGAAAAAGAGGGAGTGGATCTCTCCACTCCCTCTCAACCAGGGTGACAGCTTGTGTCCCTATGAAGGGAAAAAGAACGACTTCCGGGCTTTTGCGCCCATTTTTAAAGCGTGACAAAAAGATGCCAACTGCCGTGTCAGGCAAATTCGATGGACCTGTACCTTTACCCACGGCGTTTTGAGCCGCTTTTCCGAGAATTTTCGGGAAAGCGGCTCTTTTTTACCTCGGCAAAACGTAGAATTTGAGCAGGTTTTTTTGTTGGTGTTGCTGGATGGACATTCCGAGTGTATGTGCCATTGTGTTGACACGGGCAAAGCCCAAAATACACTAGGAGGATTCAAGATGACAATTGAAAATGCAAAAGCGCTGCAGGAACAGTTGGCGAACGAGGCCATCGCGCAACTGCGGAAGAATGGGAACAACGAGCTTGTCGATGACTGCATCCCAAAGCATCGCCGTCGTCGGCAAGGCGTAGGGCATTCCAGGCGACGAAACGGCGCGCAGGCAAGAACGCGCGCACAGCAGGAGCAAACGCGGCACGTTGGCGACGCTGGACCGCGAGAGACCATGGGTACACGGCACCATGCTCCTGACATGTTCACGAGGGTCATGCAGTTTGTGTGGGATATGTTCAGAAACAGCACTTAACCTCGGCGATGATGCAGACCGTTACAGACTGTTTGATACTGTGCACGCGCTGGCGGCAGTCTACCTGCCACCTGACTGGCTTGGCTCGAAGCCCATTGCGAGCTAATCATAGCAAACCACCCGCTGCCAGTGCAGCGGGTGGTCGTTTATCTACCGGCTCTCCGCAGAGCATCGGTTTTTAATGGCACGCCCATCATATCCTCGTGGGCTTCGCGAGTGTCCCGACAGAGCGGCGACAGAAACGTCAGCGCGTTCTGAATACGGCTCAGATCGGCTGCGGTGAGCACATTCTCGCGCAGATGACGCAGCACCCGGCGATATGAGCAGATGGTGCGAATATTATAAAGCAGCGCAAAGAAAAGCGCGGTCGTAGTAACTGCTTTTTCACTACCATGTCTGAAGAATTTCAATATCTTTGGGGTCATTGCGGAAAAGAATCGCAAAGATTGCATCAGGCATACCTCTATAGATTTGACAACGGTATCCTCTAGCATCGCGTTTGAATACGTTGTGCTCGCTCGCATAGTTTAGAGCCGGGCATGTTCCACAATACGTTTGGTACACACAATCGGTACACTCTGGCAATGATTCCAATACAGAAGCAGCACATACGGTTTTGCAAACAGGCGACGACATCATTTCATCATAAGAGTTTTTATAAACATTACCAAGCTTAAATGCCGAATCGCCCATTTCAGCAATCATGCGGCCCTCGTCACAGGTATAAACATCTCCGTTAAAATAGTAGGCTGCTTGTCCAATTGCAGCTCCGCATGGTGAGCGCAGTTCCATATAGTTTTGCGCTTGACCACTTAAAATTTTAGAGAGGAATATTCCAGCATGACCTTCAGAGAAAGGTTTTCCCTGCTTGTTGAGTTCCAAAATGTAAGATAGGCATTCTCGATAGAACTGTACAAACTCGGACGCACTATAGCCGATTTCATTCCAATTAGGAATCGCCGTTCCTAGTTTTGTCAAAGGACGAATGAAGACACTTTGAAAACCGAGCTCTCGATATGTGTCAATAATCTGCTTCGATTTTGAAAGACTTTGCCGTGTTGTCGTTTGAATCGCTCCAATTGGAAGGTTTCTTGCCTGAATTTTCTTAATAGCTGCAACGACATTTTCAGAAGGAGCCGACGCCAAGCCTATCTGAGCGATTAGCATTGTGCAATTCTGAATTACCATCAAGGGATGTGGAAATCCGCACATCATATTGCTCAAAAAGTCGAGCATCTCGTCAGACAACAGCGTCAGATTCGTGACAACCGAATACTGGATTGAATGGGCTTGCTTATTCTTCTCAGCGTATTCAACAATATGCCTAATCACCGGATAATTCAGCAGCGGTTCGCCGCCCTGAAACTCAAAGTTCAGATAATGCTCTGGTGATTGCAGTGCAGTCATAACAGCTTTTTCAGCCGTTTCAAACGACATTTTTTCAACGTGGACATGCTCATGATCCCGTGCCTGGCAATAAACACAGTTTAGATTGCAGGCGTTTGTTAATACGAAAATATGCAGACTGGTAGACGAGAGCAGATACCCCTTTGCCTTTCGATATCGAACTACAGTTTCCTCGGCAATTTCTTCTGCGCGATCAGGTAGAAGAAAGCCATTTTCGCGTAATTCCGAATAGATTTCAGAGTCTGGGTCCAAAGTATTTGATAACAAAGCTCGGATATCCTGTTTCGTCAAAAAAGAATATGCACCAAAATCATTCGTTAGTAGAAAGTAGCCGGAAGCAAACGGCGCGAAATTAAAATGGTTAATCATGATTTCAATTCACCGAATTAATAGGATGTAAATTCGTTTCAGCGAAGCGCAAACTACCGGAAAAAACACCGCCGCAGATATGGATGCAGGAGCAATTCTGGCAGGCTGCCGGGAACTTGCGTTTATACTCCGAAATGCTTTTCTTACAGAGTGGCCAATAGTCAGGTTCCACAGCGCATAATGGGAAATTGTATATTCCAACATTGATACCTGCCGAAATCAGCATATTAGCCGCAGGTTTTATCGCTGCAAATGCTTCACTATAAGGAATCCAAACGTTTTTGCTGTTGGCTGCAGCATTCCCCAGCATTTCTAGTCCGATGAAATGCACCCGGTATGCGGTCGGCATGGTTTCCGCAATCAGTTTTGCTAGATCAAGCAAATCGTAAGAGTTGTACTTGCTAACAACAACACGAATTTCAACAGGAACTTGAAGATGCAGCAGCCTTGTAATTCCAGATACGGTCTGAGAAAAGCTTCCCTGTGCCTGCGTGATTGAATCATGCAGTGCTGCATTGCTTCCATGCAGTGGAATGGCAAGAATCGTATTAGGGGAAATGGCGTGCGAAAGCATATCAGCATAATCATCTATGCAAAAAAACTCTCCCGTTTGTGAGAATCAGAAATTCTGTGCTGCAGAATCGTTCTTTACAGTATTCCAACACACGAAACATTGATTGCCGGAACAGGAATGGCTCGCCGCCCGTAATTGTAATGTGCTTCGCACAAGGTGAAAAAATGGCGAAGCAATTCCATAATTTCCGACTCCTCTGGAATAACCCCAGCGCGCCTGGAATACTCACTGGATGGACACATCACACAGTTAGAATTGCATTTGGATGTAATAAACAGTGTGTTATCGTCCCAATACTCACTGAATTGAACTCGAACTGCCCCATCATCAGATATCTCAAGTACGTCAAAGTCATGCAGTGTATCAAAAAACTGCGCATCCTCTGCGGGTATGGTGTAATGCGTATTTGCATTATCCAGCACCACTTCTCCATCGCGATAGTGGATTGCATTTAATCCATCCTGCTGCAAAGAAGTGTCAGTTATCTCCGATGTTGAGTAACAGCCAATATAGCATTGTCCAAGTGAATAATTTGGTATATGTAATATCATCGCAGTATTCCCATAAGTGCAAATAAGAAGTATCCAAGCGTAATAAAAATTGCGAAAGGTATCTTTCGTACAATTGTTATTTCTTTGACATCTTTTGCTTGCTAAACCATTTTCTAATTGCCGCAATCTGTTTTTCCGTGAGCCGACAGCTCAAGTCTTCAGATAAGCGAGAAGGCAAGTCAGCCATTCCAGATGGGGAGCATAAGCGCAACACTGGCCGCTGCGGGAATCATGCCCGGTTTCAGTTCTTCCGCTGAAATCTCAAGATAGTTGTAGCGCGAAATTAATTGCCGCGATAAAACAGCAACGCAACTACCGCATAGCCCCACAGCGGCAGGTGTGTATAAGCATGGCTTGAAGAAAAAATCAGCGCCAAGTCTGCAGCTGCACAAACAAGAAGCAGCCATTTGCTGCGAAAAACCTGAAAGTTAAATAGAAGAAATACTAGAAATATGTTTATAAACAAGAATAGGGGCTGATTCTCAAGATAAAACGTCGAAAGGAATCTACTAAATAATTGTGCAAAGAATGTCAGATACAGGCTGCTGTATATATAGTCTTTCAGGAATGACACAATTGCTTGTTTCTTATTTCCGTCCGAATAAGCTTTTTCTTTTCGGACTGCGCACAAGAGTGAATGTATCATCAGATACACATAACCAACTGAAAATGTAAAAATTACAATAGAGAGCGTTGGGAACATCTCGTGACTGTAGTAATGGTACAGTCTGGCCGGCATAGCGAATGCGACCAGAATCAGCAGTTTGCTGTCACCTCCAGCCCATACATGAACTGCATAAAGCAGCACGCCAAGCACGCAAAGGATTAGGACGTTCAAACTGAATTCCCTAAGAAGGTCTTTGCAGAACACCCCATAGTATATGGCGTTGATACATGCAATGAGCGGAAAAGCATATAGTATGACTTTGTTTGAGATAATTCCTTTTTTCAGGTCAGTCGCCGATGCATAAAGACACACACCTGCGGACAGCAAAAGTAGGAGTATTTCACAGATTCGCATCTTTACATCCTCGTGAACCGATCAAATCAATAACATAGTTGCAAAACTCGTCCACTGTTAGTTGCTGATCGTATTTGCATTGCGTAAAAAGCAGTTTGCAAATGTCCCTGCGCGAAATATTTTTACATTCGCCAGGGAAGAATACTCTTTGCTGCACGCTGTAATTGCTCCATTGGATATATATCTAAATCAAACTTCTTTACGATCATCGAACCAGTCTTTCAAAATATCATTTTCATCAAACTTCTGCGTTGGCTGAATCGTTTCCGCTTGCTTTCCCACAATTGTGGACGCCAATGCCCGCATTGTGATAAACTGGCGGATTTCTTTTGTCTGTAAATAAACCTCATGCCGCAGGGTTTGTGACAGCAGTTCATTTTTGAATTCATCTTCAACTATTTGATTGCTTCCGTCTTTCGGTTTCATGTCAATTAAATAATCTTCAGATGTCTGCTGGATGTAGATATAGGCCCGATCCGTATACTGATAGGCCGCTTTCAATACAACGATTTTGGGATATATTTCTTTCGGAACACAAATTCGCATGGATTCCCGTCATCCTTTTCATTATTTCTGAACAGCAGGCGTTTCATTTACTTGCTCTGCGGTGGGTACATTCTTTAAAAATACTTATTTCAGGCGCTGCGGGCGGAATGATTGTTGAAGTTGTCAGTGCCGGAAGAGTGTCCGAAAAAGCATTTTCATTAGGCGTATTCAGGCTGGGGATTGTCGGCATATTCGAATGGTTCGAATGATTGCTGTGCGATCCATGGTTATTGTGCGACCCATGGTTGCTGTGTGAGCTATGCGAGCTGTGAGAACTATGTGAACTGTGCGAGCGATGAGAGCTGTGAGATCTGTGCGAACTATGAGAGCGATGCGCAGCAAAAACATCAACCGAAAGCAGGATTCCCATCAAAATTACCATAGAGCCAATCGAAAGCAGCTTATTTCGTGGGATATTGCCTTCTTCGTCATTTAAAAATGTTTCTAATGACTTCTGTATTTTAGGGAAAATATTATGATCCATGTCAGTCATCCTTGGTAAATATTCGTCATAGATCCATTGACCCATGAAGTAACATAGCGCGTTCCTGTGCTCGTGTAATAATAACAGGTTCCGCTTGGCTTATTGTTCGTAAAAGTACCTTCCAATCGCTGCGTCTTTCCAGAGCCGAAATAATAAACACCAGAACCATTCATTTTATCATCGGCCCAAGCACCTTCGTACCAGTCATTGTCGGACCATGTGTATGTTCCATAACCACTTTTCTTTCCAGCTTCAATTGTACCAACATATGTGTCACCGTCACTAAAGGAAACACTTCCGCTGCCCGTAAGACGATTGTCCGTGTATGTGCCGGAATATTTAGTGCCGTCCGCCAAAGTTACGGTAATAGAATCCGTGACCTGTCCGTTTTCAACGATATGCACATATTCTGCTGAATTTGCGTGTATGGCTGCAGTTCCATCTGTGAACTGATTATCGAGGAATATACCCTTCAGCACGGAACCATCAGCAAATGTAAATGTACCATTTCCAGTGAAGCAGTCATCTTTCCATTCTCCGCTGAAAATTTCTCCGCTCGACCATGTATAAGTGCCATCGCCATTTCTCATACCGCTCACAATCAGGCCGGTATAGGTATCGCCATTCGCATAATGAACACTGCAGGAATAACCATCGTCGAGTGCTGTTCCATCAATCTCAGTGCCATCCGTATAGCGGACTGAGAATGTGGGAGAAGATTGCGGCTCTGTATGAAGCGTAAATGTGTAATCTTGAGATTGGTAAGAATATGTGCCATCCGTCAACTGTCCGTCAGTGAACTCACCAGAATACGCAGCATCGGATTGCGTGGTTAACGTCCCATCTCCATTGGGCATATCATCTTTCCAACTGCCAGTATATACCGCGCCATCCGGCCATGTGTAGCTGCCGTTTCCTGCACGGACGCCTTGCGCAAATTCACCGTCATATGTACTTCCGTCCGCGTATCTCAGGATTCCATTCCCAGATATCTGATTGTCAATCCAATTGCCTTCGTACTGGGTACCGTCACTCCATTCATAGCTGCCAGAACCCGAACGGATACCTGCATCAAATTTCCCGGAATATACATCACCGTTGGCATATGAAAGCGTGCCAAGGCCATTTTTAACTCCTTGGTACCATTCGCCTGTATATTGCGCGCTATCATTATATTTCATTGTGCCTGTGCCCTGGATAACACCCAGATCAAGGTCGCCAGAGTAAATTCCTTCGTCCGTTCTAATTTCGCCAAAGCGCGCCATGTCTGCGATGTTTTCAATGCGATCATGCTGCAATCCCGAAACTGCCCCAAGAACAATCAGAACACCTAAGCATGCAGCGGCCAGTTTAGTGCCTTTTGATGTATGCCTTCTGGGGTTTGCCTTCATTGTGACTACTGTTGGAGCTGTTTGAGCCGTTTTTTTCGATATTTCCTGTTTGACTTCCGGAGTTGCAGGCAACTCTGCTATAGAGAAATCCTGTGGAACAACTACTGCCGGAGGTTCAGCAACAACCGCACTTTTCTGTATTTTATAAGAAGGCTTCGGAAAAGCGTCTTCCTTTTTATTCTGCTGTATTGAGTTATCACCAGTTTGGTAATAGGAGGAACGTCTTTTTCGGATAATAGTTTAAATGGGATGCCTTCTTTTTTTGCAAAAGCCTGTGCCAAAGAGTTGGTCTCACCATATATCGTAAAACATTCATGAACCTGACCGAAAGCATCATCAGCGATTCCAATTACATTTGACGGGACAGCGATGGACTGTAAAGCACTGCAGGCGTAAAAAGCATTTTCACCAATTGTCCTTACTCCGCTAAGACCAGTAACAGATTCAAGCGAAGAACAGTAGATAAATGATTCAGGCAAGATTTCATGAATGCGTTGAGGAATATGTATTTCCTTTAGCGAATTGCAATGTTGGAAAGCCGCAGTTCCTATTTTCTGCAAACTTTCGGGAAGCGGCATGTATGTCAGTTTGCTGCAGTTGCGAAATGCGCCAGATTCAATTACGCTAAGACCATGCGTACCCATGACCTTTTCAAGATTTGCACAATTCTCGAATGCGCGGCTATCGATACGGGAAACATGACAGCCAA
>VOFG01002456.1_pt1 | contig 10391 bp, 10 predicted proteins | sample 5384171 | NCBI WGS metagenome assembly VOFG01 (sample SAMN12384726, study PRJNA508395) | human gut metagenome | isolation source: healthy gut F | host: Homo sapiens | reverse complement strand
CTTGTACTTGAACACTTTTGCTTTCATTGTTACATGATTGTCCGTTCATATAATCCGTAATTCTCATTTCCAGTTCATCGTATATCCGGTTGAACAGTTCCTGGTACTCTTCCAGAAAAGCCCCGTCCGTATCGCACATGTCTTCGAGTGTCTTTCCATTTGCAGGCACAGCTCCGTATCGGCCAGCTCACAGACAATCTCGCTGAGCATCGAGCGGTCCTTGTCTTCGGGAAGCAGCCCTCTTTTTCAGGAGGCAGTAATTACGGATATTGATTCGCAAATACAGGTCCGCCTCTTTCCACCGTCCATCGGGAAAAGAGAGAATGCCTGTTTCAGTCCGTCGGGCTGTCCGCCCCACCATTCGTTGTTCAAATTGTTCGATTCCATATTGATAAGATTTTTAATTGAATTTACTGTCTGTTTGGTTTGCCATTGCCCGATGGGCAGTGATGCATTCCTGGCGTTCCTTCTCAGTAACGCTTCTGCTTCAAAGTGTAGCCGATAAAACAGTATAACCTTACCGTTATATAGTAAAGCTTTACCGAATACCGGCTTTCTCAATTTGTCGATCCGTTTCTGAGCCAGTTTCGCGAATAATCCTTCGGCAAAATAATGCTCTCATTAGCGAGCCGTAATGGTCTTCCTCGATGTCATTTCATGGAATGCCTCCTGTATTCCATTAATCAAAGCAGGCTGTGCCCCAACGCCTGCCTGATGGCCTTGTGTGCCGGACCTTCGGGATGCGGTGTTCACCTGTTGCATGATGGCAGTGTCACCACCCTTGTCCGGGTGGTGCTGCAATGCGGGCAGCGGTATTCCTTCTTCAGGTCCGCCAATGAATGTATGTTATGAAAATAAAGCCATAGCTATAAATTATTTTATGCCCCTGCGAGGCGGTTGATAAAATATTCCTGGTTGTCAGGTCAAGTCCGCGAGGTTGCTGCGCCATTTCGATGTCATCTTCCCTCAGGTCGTCCGCCTCCCTGCAACTCTTGCAGGTGTACCGGATTTCAGAACAAAGTATTCCTGCGCTTCCATATGGCTGCAACTGCATGAGTTGCTAATCTGTTCAATGATGTTAATCTGCATATTATTCGTTTTAGAATTATACCTGTTGTAAATTTCCCGTTTATGTTCGTAGTCCCGGCTGTTCCACCATTGGTCTGCCGCATCAATGAATGTCTGCGTGTTTCGGCAGGCGGACAGTCACAGACTTTCAACCCTGTGATTTGTTCTTTTGACTCAAGACCACATGACTCCCACCAGGACTGCATCTTTTGTGTGAACTCCGCCTTAGTACAGAAAAGACCTGAACGCCACATTCTTCGCACCATTTCCCATCGCACCACAGCCCGTTATTGTCATCATGCACATATCTGATACGTTCATCCGTATTGGCGTTTATCCATGCTTGGATTTCCAACTGCCGTGAGCCGCATTCTTTGCATACAAGGATGTCGGAATCGTCCGGTTCTTTTCTGAAAGCCCTGCCGTCATAGAGTGTAACGGCACGTTCCACGAGTAGTTTCTGATTTGTTTTCCGATAACTCGGCAAAGAACCGTTCCGCCGCGCCGAATATGGACTTGTCCGCCAATGCGGACCATTTATCCCAGAAGTGCCGGTACATATCTCCAAATACGGCCTTGCATTCTTCCTTGCTCCAGGCGTTCCACATATAGTAGAAGAAGCTGGAGACTGCATTTTCCGCTTGATATTTCATTGTTCTTCAGTTTGTGGTTCTACTTTTTTTGCTCTCTTCCAGTTGCTGCCATACAGCCTCATACATTCCGGAAAGCCAGTCGATGTTGCTGGCTCCGAGTTCGAACGGGCTGTAACATTCCACTTCATCACCGCTTTCTTTCTCTTCGGCAAGGACGGTCAGGCTGCTGTCCGTTACCCGGAGTCCTGTCACCCTGCATTCGTAGGGGTCTCCGTTCTTGCCAAACCATATCACCCAGACCGGGTCATAATCCTCTTCCGGAAACCGTATCGCGTTCATGGCATGGTCATGGAGCAACTGCCGTATCGCTTCGATGATGTCTTTTCGCAGTTCTTCGATCCTGTCTCCGAACACCGACATGGAGGATTTCCCGCCTCGCTGCCTTACGGAGAGAACCTGGAAGTCCGGATGACAACCGAACTTCCAGTCCGTCACTTCATCGTCATCCCGCGTTGTGTGGATGTTGCCGCCCAATACCAGGCCGCAGTCTTCCGCCACCATGCTTTCCGCTTCTTCACGGTCTTCCGCCACCACTGTGTAAAGTACCCTCGAAGATGTACCTTACTTTTACATCATATTTTCCCATAATCTTCTATGATTTGATTGTTGATCAGTTGATTTTATCAGGATACAATGCGAACCGCATCTCCGAAAAAGGAGTCGTCCACCCCATATACATGCCGGACCGAACAGTCATATTTGGAACGTTCGTCATCCAGCCGGAAGCGGAAACCATGATAGTCCTTGACTTCCAATTTCAGCTTTACGTCCCGTTTCAGTTCCATTTCAAGCAGGCTTCCACCACCATACGTCGAACTGAAAAGTCCGCAACAGTTGCCTTTGGGGATAATGACCTCTTTCAATGAAAAGTCGGCTTCATACAGCTCTTTCAGGCTTACCCTGCCGATGTAAGTCAGCAGGTTCGCCCCGCAGCAGGAATTGATAAGTTCCTCGTAGAATTGTTCGTAGGAAACCTGCTCCTTGCCGTTCCGGTTCTTACGGTTCGGGAAACGCCCGTAAGCCCTGTAGCCGTGCTCTGTCAGGATTTTCTTTTACTCTCGCCGGATTGAGGTTCAGGCTGTCCACCATGTCCCCGAAGTAGGATTCCTCGTACCTGTAACCGCCTTGCGATTCAAACCAGTTGGAATTGATGCAGTCATAGTTGGAAAGCATCTCCACACGGATAGGAATGTCGTCCGTGTGCCTTACCAATTCCTTCACCACGTCCGAATCGTTGCGGCTGTAAATCTCGTCACGGATTTCATCTTCGTATTCATCGAAGAAGTCATCGACCGCTTCCCCGTCAAAGTCATGGAATACGGCACATTCCTCTTTCAGTTTCGCAATAATCTCACGGACAGCTTCCCATTCGGCATCGCTGTACCACTCGTCTGCCTTTTCCCACAAATGTTCGCGGCTCTTGCTGTCAAGGCATTTTTGAATCAGTCCGCAATGATTGTCAAGGTTGTCATTGTAGTCCGTCCATATTAGTGTATAGGCCGGTTCCATCAGGGATTTGATGAAATCCAATGTCAATGTTTTCTGTTCATCCATTTCTGTTACCTGTGTACGGCAGGATTCCTTTTCCCGTACATACCGTTATAATGACGGAAGCGGCCTTCAAGCCGCCTCCGTGTTGTTTCCTAACCATACAGTTCCTTCACGATCTTGTCATATATTTCCTTTGCCATTTCCGTATTCCGGTTGAAGTGGAAATAAGCCGTGTATCTGTATCCTGTTCTTGGCACTCCTCCGCACTGCTGTATTGCCCTGTCTATCTCCCAGTCGATATCACCTATGCCAAGAGATATGCTTGTGCCATGCAGCATACACCGTGCGAGTTTCAATGCGGAATCTGTCTTGTCTTCCTTTGCGCAACCGGTCGAAAGCCATCAGCGCGATTTGTCTGTTTGAAATCTTTATCTCTTCCATATATTTTGCATCTGTTTGGGTCAGACAATCCCGGTAAGTTGCCTGAATCGCGCAACTATTTCATTGCATTTGCTTTGGGCAAGTTCCTCATATTTTTGCAAATGGCACAGTATGCCTTCCAAGGTTGGCCTCTAAGCTCGTGCTCGTATGAGGACCTGACCAATTCCGGATATTCTTCAAAAAGTGTCTTGAATGCTTTACGCCATTTGCGCCCTTGCCACAATCCGTTTGCTATCAATGTTATGAATTCAAACATCTGTTCGTCTGTTTTCACATCCAATGCATAAAATGGTCTGTTGTCGGCCACACGTTGTTGGAATGCTGCCAAGTTTCTATCTGCTTGGTTTTGGCATTGTATGCCATTCTTGTAATTACCTGGTGACTCATATTGATATGTTTTTAGTTCATTACCGTATTGTCTCTTTTCCTTTGTCACGGCTTGCCAGCATCCCGAAATGGATGCTGAATATGCGCCGGCTGAAGCAGAGCGGCGAGTTGTATTCCACCCGTTGCCACAGGGTAAAGTGGTTGTCGGAGAATGACCATCTGAAATATCCTGACAACGAGCCGAATAGCGGATTGGCATTCCTGTTTATCAGGAACCTGTTCACATCCACGATGTGCCCCTGCCGTCAGGAGAATGTTCAGTATCTCCACAAACGCCATTTGCGAATAGGGGTCAACCGGCATTACCGGTCCTTTGAAGTTGATTTCCATCTTGTATATGTTTATATGCTTTAATCGTAATTGTCATCGAATACCTCGAAGCGGGGAATACCCGTGTCGAAATAGTTGCTTGATATGCCCGGACAGTACAGCAGGCTGTCATCCCCGCTGTCCGGGCAAGGCTCATCGTCGATATAGGCCGCATTTCCATAAAGTTCGATATAGTGCGCCACCAGCAGGTGCGGGTCTTCCGTACTGATGTCATGCCCGTAACGGTCACACCAGTCGAAGAAGCAATCCTTGTCGGGTTCCTCCAGCTGTTCCATCGCCTCCCTTATCTCGAAGAAGTTGGAACACAGCCATTCCCGGTTGATGAGCAGGTCCGGGATTTCCTCCCATTTCGTGTACCTATTCCGGAGTTTCCTCTTCGGGGAACAGTTCGGAGCAGGTGCACAGGAATTCCCCCATGTCGCCGAAGTCGGACATTTGCAGCAGGTTGTCTTTTTCCTGCCCCATGTCTATGAGATGCTGCGTGGTCACTGCCACTTCTGCCTGATTCAAGTCCATGATATTCTTCATTATAGTTTATGATTCGGAACCGGGTTTCATTCCACAGGCTCCAAAAGGTCCGCACCCCGGCAGTGCAGGGTTTTTCGGGAAAATACCGGAGCCTCCGGCGAGGATGATTTTCCCGAAAAACCGCTTGCGGCATGACCTTGCCCTGCCGGTAAGGGGGCGGGCTACCTTTGCCTGTGGAATGGAATCTGCGGTTTCTCATTTGTTTTTCCATTTTTCAGTTCATGATGCGCTGGCTTCCCCAGCTGATATGTATTTTCCCTTCGCTGTCACGTTCCCTGACCAGCAGGCTCTCGATGACGGACATGGTGACGTCGAACTCCTCGAAGATTTCCGACTGTTCCTTTACTTCGCCCGTCTTGATGAACTCGTTCAGCCGCTCTTTGGTAAGCACCAGCGCCATCAGGTTCTGCTCCACGGAGTCCTTGTAGGTGACATAATGCACGTCCTTCAGCTCTTTGGAGTCGAGACGGATGAAACGGAAGTAGAACTGCTCCATCTTCGGGATGTTCCATTGCAGGGATTCAAGTATCACGTCGTTGCAGGTGGGTATGTTCACCGAACTGCTCAGGCTCTGCTGCGTGCATACCAGTATGCCGTTGATGGTGGAGTCGAACTCCGTCACGATGCTTTGCCGTCTCTTGAACGCCACGTCGCCCTTGACCACGAACACCGGACGGTCCGGGAAACATTCGCGGAGATGCTTTTCGTAAAGGTCGAAAGCGGCTATGGACGTGCAGCCGACAGCCACTTTGCCGGGTATCTTCCGTACCAGCCTTTCGATGTACCTTGTCTTGTTCGGAATCCCGTCTCCGGAATAGCCCTCTATCAGGTGTGGGACGGAGCAGGCCTTGATGAGCAGCTTGATCTGGCGCATAAGCCGGAGTCCGGCATCCTTCTTTGCATCCCCGTGCTGTTGTAATACAGTTCGCAGATGCGGCAGAACTCCTCGATGATGACACGGTAAACCTCACGCTCGCCGTCGGACGGGCTGACGGTATGTGTCCGTATCTTGTATTTTTCTCCTGCAAAGTCCCTGAACTTGCGTGTAATGACGGTCTTCCCGATAAGGCCGGCCAGCTCCTCCTTGTTATAGACATCCTGGTTCTGCTTCTCAATGCCGAACATGGTGGATTTCCCGGACAGTGGCAGGCACGGAAAAGCACATGCCCCCTGAAAGCGGGGGAACGGCTCACCATAGTGCGGATTGTTATCTTCCTCTATCTCCTTGTCCCTGTTCTCGTGGTACACCCGACTGCTCCAACAGACCATGTTTATGGAATTGTTATATAACAGCTCAAACTGGCTGTACAGTTCGGCGATGTTGTTGCGTGTGGTCGTACCGGTGTCGAGTATCTTGTATTTGAGGCGGCGGAAGAGACCGAGGATATGCCTTGTACGTTGTGACGACGGGTTGGTTATCTCGTCCGACTCGTCGAAAACAAGGCACAGTTTTCTTGAACTGCGTTTGACAAACCTTGCCATGCCCCGTTTCAGCTTGCCGAGCATGGAGGTGGATAGGACGATGAACACGCCTTCCGGCACAGTTTCCAGGTCGGCATTGTTCCTTGCCACCCGGAACTGTTCCCTTGTTGATCGAGAGGAAGGGTATCCATGTCATATTGGTGGCGATGGCAGGAGCCAGTATGATGACATTCCGTACTTTGCGGAATTTGAGCAGGTATTTGGCACGATGGTACACGGCGGCTGTCTTGCCAGAGCCTTGCTGCCAGTTCAGCAGCGCGTGGCGTTTCTGCAAGACAAGGTTCAGGTCGTGTTTCTGGAGCGTGGTAAACTCGCAGGTATCGCCGTCTTTGTTGATGAATGCACATCGGTCCAGGTATTCTTTCAGCCTGTCATCTTCTTCCATTTCCGGGAACAGCCGGTTCTGCATTTCGTACTCTCTCCGCTTGCGTCGGATCACGTTTCTCCGCCGCACGGATTTGTACGCATGTTCTTTTCTGTCGTGCAACTTCCGGTATGGGCAGTTCAGTACGTGAGGTGATGTACCTGCGGATGACGGCAGCACTTTCTTCGGGGTCAGTTTGTTTTTTCCCATTGCTCCACCTGCTCCCGCGTGGCGTTCTGTGGCGGTTTCTGGTTACGGAACTGTGACCAACGCTTCCGCCTTTGTCTATATGTTTGTTCAACTTGGCGTGCGCCTTCAGCTCGTACATGTACTGGCAAGTTTGTACTGAACAGCTCTGGGTTCTTCCTTTGTCGATCCGGTTGGTTTCGCGCATCAGGTCGAAACGCAACCGGAGGTTTCATCGCCCTGGCCTCGCCGATGCGTTTTTCAGCCTCGTCCGCCGTTATGAATTCTTCCGCGTTGTAAGCCCGCATCTTGATGTGGCCCGATTTACGGAGAAATACCATGATTTTCGTATTGAAGTCATGGACCCGACTGCGGCAAAGGCTGACGGGCCCAACTTCGTCTGACCGACAAATGAGAATCTGCCGTTTATAAGGGTTGCCTTACGGGGTGTCTCGAAATAGTTCTCTTTATCAGTTCTCTTTCGTGATTTCATCAAGCCGGAGGCGTTGAAGTAACTTTAAACCGTCTAAAGCTGTCCACGCCCGAAGACTTGACGTCGATACGACCGTTCTTGTAGAATCAGGATCTGCTCGGCATTGGTCGTGAGGAGTCGTACCAGTCATTGACGGACACATCGTTGTCATCGAAACGGATAATCATTTTCGTGTTGCCGCACAGTACGTCATCCGCGCCGTAGGCGATACCTGCACATAAAGGGTTTCCAGCCCTCCGTCATGTGTAGCTGATTTTGCACCGTTGGTGGTATTGCATATAATAATCATCGAAACGGAGAATTTCGGGAAATACAATCTTGTCCTTTTTCAGTTCCGTCTTGACCTTGCTCCAGCAGGAAAGCGACTACCTTAGCAACTCTGGCAAGCAGTTCTTCTACCGCCGTTTCCCGGAAGCTCTTGCCGCCCAGATGCTCGATAACCCGCACTCCACGTATGTCCCATAGACCGGACGGGGAAGCCCATGCAGGCGTCTTTTCATCTATCCTTTGCTCCAGCACCGACACGTTGTATGTCCTGTTGAAATATAGGCGATGATGCGGTTGGCGAAATTCGAGTTGGCATTGCGGTTCTTGTCTAGCGATATCCAGACTTTGGTAGAGGTTTTTCGCTTCCGAGTCTTTGTGAAGATAGAAACGGCGGTAGGTCTCTGTCGTGAAATCACCATAGAGCGGTTCCGGTTCTCGGTAAATCCATTGTGGCACTTTTTGCCGTGAATGTCACTGCACCGTGGGCGCACGATCCGCAATGTCCCCAGTCGCCAGATGCCCCTTCCGTCCAACCGTTCGTTCAGATCATCCGTTTTTACATGGTGGAAAGCTCCACCGCTGACGCTCAGGCGGATATTATCCGCAATTGCCATACGAATGGGGCATACGGCTGTTCGCAGCAGATGGAAAGCAGGCTTTTCTTTTCATCCATACTGTCTATAAGTGCATTGCCGTAATAGTCCCCATGACGGCTGAGATAAATCAGCCTGTCACCGGTTTGCGGTGTGATTTCCGAGCGTGTCCGCTCTATAAGTTCGACATAATGGTTGGCCATATTCACATCCTCCTGTGTCAGACGGTATAGATGTCATTCTTGATCTGGATTATTTTTGAAATCACCGTGAAGATTATACCCGGAAAATTCCGGTATTCACAGGAAAACACTATCTTTTGCAGAAAGATAAGAGTTATTTGATAGCATGAGGAATATAGTGATTCTAAACAGTTTGCATTTTTCTTTATCCAAATTTGCCCATTCTCATGCGAGTTTCATATAATACACTGATCAAATAAAAAATACTTCTGACAATTATGAAATATACGGAAATCCATACAAAAGATATGGGAATTAACAAACTATTTCCCATGCGGAGACGTTCTATCGGATATATGAAACCTAAAAAATAAAAGCATGGAAAAAAAGAAGCAAAATGCAGTAACCATCACAGCCACCCCAACGGTCCTTTATTGTAGAAGGCCGATTCAAACTGGTGGACAGAGAGAAGGCAAGGCGGAAATGAAAAGAAAACGACAGCCCTCTGCCGCTGCGGACGTCTTCTACAAGCAACCTTTTTGGCACGCACCGCAAAATCCATTATAATGATTTATCCTTGAAAAGATTGAAAGAGTATCTAAAGGTCCGGAGACTTTACCTTCTTCAAAACGTAGAGTTCCACCCTCTCCAGACGCGCCTCATCTTGGGTATCATCGACTTGCGGATGCGAAGTGTCATACGGCAGTCCATATCATAGGACTGTTCCAGCATCTCCGGTTCCTCCTCTTTCACAATGCGCATTACATCATTCATGAAAGGATATTCAAAGAGAACGGTCACCGTTTCATCCACAGTCTTTTCAATAACGGTAGCGGCAGCGATAGCCTCCGGCAGCAGCCTTATATGCCACTATCAAGCCACTTGTTCCCAGCTTTATGCCGCCAAAATAGCGGACAACAACAATCAGTATGTCCGTCAGTTCATTCGAATTTATCTGCCCCAGAATAGGCTTTCCTGCCGTACCGGACGAGTTCTCCGTTGTCATTGGCTGCGAAAGTCCTTGCGCTCATGCCCCAGCATATAGGCATAACACATGGCGAGGCATCGTAGTATTTCTTCTGATAAGTTTCCAGATGCGCCTTTACTTCGCTTCAGCCGTACGGACAGGCAAGGCAATGGCTATAGCTTACTGCGCTTCTCGGTGTAAATCCCTTCGGACAGGGTGGCAATGGTTTTGTACGTATCTTTACTCATGCCGTATAGGTATATGTTTCTTAATCAGCTCCAACAACGGCTTTGCCCGCAATTATCAGTGTCACTGCGGTCAGTATCATCAATACGCCGAGCATGATACGCGGCGTGAGTTGCTCACCAAACACCACTACTCCGCAAAACAGCGCCGTCACAGGTTCCAATGCTCCCAGAATGGCAGCCGGCGTGGAGCCTGCCACGATGAATGGAAAGCGTCATTTGCAATCAATGAGATAATAGTAGGAAACAATGCCAACGAAAACATTCACCCACAACAGTGGAGCAGAACAAGCTGCAAGGCCGTACAGAAATCCAAACGTACCACATAAATGATAATTCCGAACAGCAAAGCATGAAAGTCAGCTTTGCCGTTGGCAGATTTTTCAGGGAAGAACGGTTCACACCTACTATATATACCGGCATACGTCAGCGAAGACAAGATGACGAACAACACACCCAACAGATTCAAAGTCCTACCATCCTCCGCCCTCGTACAGCAGAGATGCCCGTAAACATAGCGCAATGGAGAACATTGTAATAAACGAAACCTTCTCATGAAAAGAAGATCGCCATAATGATAGCCACCATTACCGGATAGACAAACCTTAAGATGGTGGATGCAATACCTGCATCCATATAGTTATAACTCTCAAACAAGAAAAAGTGAAGAAAAAAGAACAACAGTCCATTACCGCCAGCGGAAGTATGTCCGTC
>VOFG01002237.1_pt1 | contig 10403 bp, 10 predicted proteins | sample 5384171 | NCBI WGS metagenome assembly VOFG01 (sample SAMN12384726, study PRJNA508395) | human gut metagenome | isolation source: healthy gut F | host: Homo sapiens | reverse complement strand
CTGCGCTGTGCGCCCTGTTGGCCGTGCGGCCCTGTGGGCGCAGGTTCTGCGTCTGCTGCTGCCCGTCACCATCGAGAGCCCTGTCAGCCTTCAGGGCGGAGTGAAGTTCCCTGCCCACTGTGCCTATCACATCCAGTGCAGGAGACGGACGATGCCGACATCACCGGTGATGTCTCGTGCCGAAGGACACCCCCGCCGTGTCCATCGTGCCCGGCGAAGTCCAAACCGCCACCCATGTTCCGGCGGCGGCCCTCTGTGTCCCTGACTCCGTATGCTGCCGTGGCTATGGCTCACCGGCGTGGGCTGTATGCTGCTCTACATGGCCCTCAGCTGCCTGCGTATGTGGGCCAAGGTCCGAAAAGCGCCCCACCTTTACAGCAACGTCTACCGCTGCGGCGATTCGGCACGCCCTTTCGTGCTGGGCCTGTTCTCCCCCCGTATCTATCTCCCCGGACGGCCTGCCGGAGGACGACCTGCCCCAGGTGCTCACCCACGAGCGCTGCCACATCCGCCGGGGCGACCATCGTCAAGCCCCTGGCCTTCCTGCTGCTGGCGCTCCACTGGTTCAACCCGGCCCTCGGTGGCGCCTACGTCCTGCTGGGCGCGGCATGGAGCCTTTTGCAAAATTGACTGGCCCTGAAAAACGCCGACGCGGCGGGCCGCCGCCTGCACCGCGCCACCCTTGTCTCCTGCGCCGCCGCGGTCCCCGCACGGCGGCGGGGTGTGTCCTCTGACGGCGAGATCGCCGTCAGGAGCGTGTGAAGAGGCGTGCTGCACTACAAAAGCCGCCCTGTGGGCCGCTTCGTGCTGCTGGTCATCGCCGCCGCCGCCATCGCCGTCTGCCTGCTGACGAGCCCAGTCAGGACTGAGGCGGACGGCGGCACGGCGGTGGATGAGCTGCCGAGCATGGGGTCACCCCTGGCCCACCCTCGCGGAAGAAAACGACCCCACAGCATCAGCGCCGAGGATTACGGCATCACCTACACGGCGGACAATATGCCCGACGCTGGTACACCCGACACCGTCCCCCCAGCCTAACCTGTGCGCCTTTTCCATTACCTGAACACGGACGGCGCGTATGCCGGAGCCGCCATGGACGTGCTGGGCCCGCCGCTATCGGCAAGCCCCCAACACCGTTACTGCCTATCAAGTCCCTCCGGCAGCAGGCCCCCACGGCCCGCGACGACGCATCGGAGGTGCTGCCGGCGGACATCAGTGCCTGGGACTTCGCGACCCGCCACCGTGGACGGCTCGAAGCTGGGCCAGCAGGTCACGCAGGTGGGTGCAGGGCCTCAGTGCAGATCAGCGCATCCACAGCTACACCGAAGAAAAGGTGGTCTTATAATTCGTCTACCCGGCGCGACGCTGACGATGGTCGCCCTCTACCCTCCAGACGACAGCGAGGCCGCACCTACGGCGAGCATAAGCTCACATGTGAAGAACGGCGCACCATCGAGCTGTTCTTCAAACCGCCTGCCTCGACCTGATCAACGCAAGGTGTCGGCGCCAGGCGCGCATCTCATCCGCTTCGTCCCCGCTGGCGGCGATTACCTGACCTTTTAACGAGAACGGGAGGGTATAAGAGCGTGCCGCCGTCACCACCGGCAGCGCTACACCATGTATATTCTGGACGGCGGCTGGGAGCGCGTTACCATCCCGGCCTGACGGCACGCCCAGGGTGTCCGGCAAGAACGCCGAGATATGGCAGAGCACCCACGACACCTCCGCCCGCTTGTCCGTAGTCCACCTGAACGCCATGACGCTGACGATGCCAGGAGCTGGGCCGTGGACGCGCAGGGAAGTCCTTCACCTCCCGAGAGCAAGGGGCGATATGTCCGGCACGAACACCACGGAGACCATGTACTGGGCCTGCGCTCTTACGGTACGGATGATGACCGCTTCGCCGTCATCAAGACCTACCCCTGGAGCTGACGGAGCGGCTGGGCTATGCGCTCAACGCCATGGCCGATTACGTTCACGTCCTCGCCGCCCAAGCCCGAGGGCCTCCACCACAACGGCCACGGCCTGGCTGAGGTTCATGTCACCTGGGAGACGGGGGAGACGCGGACGCAGTATATCCTCTCACCGACGCGCAGCAGACCATCCTTGTCCGGAAAGGGCACGGTGCAGCCTGAGTGGCATCAGGTCTGCGCCACCCCTGCACCGCAGCGGCGAGGATGATGTCCGCTGGCTGTGGGCACTGCCGATTACCCCGTGCCGCCCACGGTGCTGAAGCCCTGACGGAGCAGGCGATACGTGAGTTGTCACACCGGTGATTTCGCCATGACCTCCGCTGCTGGAGTTCTACGGCGCGAGACGTACACCGCCGCCCAGGCCGACCTGCCTGCCCTGCAAAGATGCTCACCAACGCCCGGCCCTTCGGCGGCGCGTCCGCCTGCTGGTTCACCGCCAGGCTCACCGTCACCTTGACGATGGCCGCACCGTCTCGGTGCTGAAAGCAACGGACAGCTGCGCCAGCTTTCCATGTTCGCTCGTGGAACAACGCCATGGTGTCCGACAGGAAAACGATCAGTTTTGGCAGATCTTCGGCGTCACTCTTGAGAATAAAAGAACAAAGGGAGGGGAGGGCAGTCTCGTCTCCCCACTCCTTTTATTCCTACTGTCGTGCCGAGGAGCATCGCCCGTGGCAATCCGTCTTTGGCCGGCAGCCTCTTTTCTTTCAGCAGCGAAAGGGGGCTCCCACGGAATGTAAAATCCTCCCCGTCGAACAGCCCGAAAAAACCGGCACGGCCCGAATACGATCAGCGCGCTTCACCGTCCCCTCGGGATCTGCACCTCCACGTCGCCCACGCACCGCCGCCGGGGAGATACTGCCATTATCAATCGATGAAGGCAGGTGGCGTGAGCAGGGTGGTGATATGCGCATCAACACGGCAAGCTGCCTGTTCCTGAAAACGATGAGATGGCGCCCTCCGCCGCACTGCTGACGGCGACCGAGGTCGCCAAAGGCTTATCTGCGGCAACCTCCGCCTGTTGCTATCCGTCATCCAGCGCTTCGCGAGGCCGTGGCAGCGCCGATGACCTGTTCCAGGTGGGTGCCGCTGCTGGCGGCGTTGGAGCAGAGCGAGCAGGTGGAGGGCTTGCTGCTGCTTCTGAACACCGTGGGCGGCGACATCACGAACGGAACGCTCATCGCCGCGCCGCAGACCTATCACTACTTCGACCGCCTGCAGGAGCGCATCGTGCGCTTCGTGACGAAGAACTCCGGTATATCCGAGAAAAAGCTGCTCGCGCTCATGCTGGCCGCCGAGGACATGGCCGCCGACGTCGGCAGCATCCTCTACGGTGAGGAGGCGGTGGCGGACGGCCTCATCGACCGCGTCGGCACGCTCGCCGACGCCTACGAGGAGCTTTACGCGCTCATCGCCGCATCCCGTGCGGCGACGAAGTCGCGGCGGAGACGCGCGGCACAGGAAAAATGAAGCGAAAAGACGCCCGACGGGCGTCTTTTTTACACTCTGTTCATCATTCGCTCTTGAAAAACGAGGGGGAAAATGGTATAGTACATAAGTTAAAATATGTCTTTTTCTGCCTATTTTTACTCCCTTGCACAAAGGAGATCACGGAATGTACTTAAAAGCGCTCGAAATTCAAGGATTTAAGAGCTTTCCCGATAAAACCGTATTGAACTTCGGTGAGGACATCACCGCCATCGTCGGGCCGAACGGAAGCGGCAAATCGAATATTTCGGACGCCATTCGCTGGGTCATGGGCGAGCAGTCGAGCAAGTCGCTGCGCGGCGTGAAGATGGAGGATGTCATTTTCGGCGGCACGGAAACGCGCAACCAGATGGGCTTTGCGCAGGTGACGCTCGTGCTCGACAACACCGAGCACATCTTCCCCCGGATGGAGGAGAGCGAGGTCGCCGTCACCCGCCGGTATTACCGCAGCGGCGAGAGCGAATACTACATCAACAAGCAGAGCGTGCGCCTGCGCGACGTGAACGAGCTGTTCATGGATACCGGCATGGGCCGCGAGGGCTATTCCATCGTCGGTCAGGGCAAGATCGACGAGATATTGTCGGTCAAGAGCGCTGACCGCCGCGAGATCTTCGAGGAGGCGGCGGGCATCTCCAAGTTCCGCCACCGCAAGGAGGAGACGGAGCGCAAGCTCGAGCGCACGGAGGAGAATCTCGTGCGCATCAACGACAAGATCGCCGAGCTGGAGCTGCAGGTCGGGCCGCTGCGCTCGCAGGCGGAGAAGGCGAAGAAATACCTGATCCTCCGCGACGAGCTGCGCACACTGGAGATCTCCGTCTGGCTCGAAAACCTGGACAAGATCAAGACCGATTCCATCAAGCTCAACACCGACTACGCTCTTGCCCAGCAGGAGCTGGAGCGCGCGAACGCCGCGCTGGACGAGCTGTACGCCGCCTCCGAGCAGTTTGCGGAAAAGGCTCACGCGAACGACATGGAGCAGGAGCGCCTGCGCACCGAGTGCGCCGAGCTGGACGCGAAGTGCAATGAGGAGAACTCCGCCGTGGCGGTGCTGCGCACGGGCATCGAGCACAACCGCGCGAACATCGAGCGCGTGGAGAACGACCTGCGCGACCAGTCGGGCCGCGCGGAGAGCCTGACCGCGCAGATCGCTGCGAAGCACGCGCGCATCGAGGAGCTTGCCGCGCAGGCGGCGGAGCTCGAGGAGGAGCTTCGCGCCTTCCTCGCGCAGGCGGAGGAGCTTGCCCGCACGGCCGGCGAGGCCGGCAGCGAGGTCGAGGCTCTGCGCGCGAAGGAAGCGCTGGCGGCCTCCGACGCGGCGGACTGCCGCGCGGACGTGAGCGCGATAAACGCGGGCCTTGCCGAGCTGACCGAGCGCCGCGCGGCGCTTGAAGCGGAGAGCGAGAGCGTGGACGGTCAGCTGACCGAGAAGCGCAGGGCTGCGTCCGCGTCCCGCCGCGCCCTTGAGGAGGCGCAGGAGGAGGCCGACGCCGTGCGCAACATCATCTCCGGTCATACCCTCAAGATGGAGGGGCGCGTCAAGCGCGAGGAGACGGCGCGGCAGAAGAGCATCGACCTCACGATGGAAAAGAACAACCTCGACTCCCGCATCCATCTTCTGAGCGAGATGGAGAAGGAGTACGAGGGCTTCAATAAGGCGGTTCGTCTGATCATGCAGGCGGCGGAGAAGAACACACTGCGCGGCGTGCATGGGCCGGTCGCCAACCTGATGACGACCGACAAGCGCTATGCCGTCGCCATCGAGATCGCCCTCGGCGCAGGGATGCAGAACGTGGTCGTAGACCGCGAGGAGGACGCCAAGAGCGCCATCAACTTCTTAAAGCAGCGCGACGGCGGCCGCGCGACCTTCCTGCCGCTGACCGCCATCCGCGGCGACGTGCTGCGCGAGGCGGGCGTCGAGCGCGAGTACGGCTACGTCGGCGTCGCGTCGCAGCTCGTGCAGTTCGATAAGCGGTACGCGGAAATTTTCAACAATCTGCTCGGCCGCACCGTCGTGGTCGAGGATATGGACTGCGGCATCGCCATCGCGAGAAAGTACAGCAATCGCTTCCGCATCGTCACGCTCGACGGACAGGTATTGAACCGCGGCGGCAGCATGACCGGCGGCTCGGTGAGCCGCAGCGCGGGCATTTTGAGCCGCGCCAACGAGCTCAAGGAGCTGACTGCCCGGCGGGAAGCCTTAACGGAAAAGCTCGATGCCGCGCTCCGCGAGGCGGACGAGGCCAAGCGCGACCTGAACGCCGCACAGTATGAGCTGGACGTCGCGCGCGAGCAGCAGCGCGGCGCGGAGGACGCGGTGCTCCGCCTGACGGGCGAAAAGAAGCAGTACGATATGCTGCTCGAATCGCTTCGCACGCGGGAGAGCGACATCGCCGCCGAGCTCGAGAGCATCACCGCGCGCACGGAGGAGCTGAAAAAGGCAGCCGCCGCCCGCGAGGAGGAGATCAAAAAGCACGAGGCCGAGGCCGCACGCTGCCGTGCGGAGAGCGAGGAAAAGCTCGCCGGCCAGAACGAACTCCAACGCGACAGCGCGCACCTCGGCGACGAAATCGCCGCGCGCAAGAGCACGCTTGCGGGCTTTACCGCCGAGCGGGAGACGACCGAACGTGCGCTGGGCGACCTCGAGACGCTCGCCCAGCAGATGCGCGGCGACGAGGATGGACGCCGTGCGCTCATCGAGGACTACCGCGCGAAGATCAAGGCCGCAGAGGAGGAGATCGCGCAGCATGACGCGGTGACCGCATCTCTGCGCGCCGACGCCGAGAAGCGCAGGGCGGAGCTGGCGGAGCTGGCGGAGGCCAAGCTGACGCTTGAGGGCGAGCGCAGCGCGAACGACCGCAGATACCGCGAGTGCAATGAGCTGCTCTCTCAGACACAGGCCGCCGCGGGCAGGCTCGAGCAGAAGCGTGTTACCGCCGCGATGGAGGAAAAGCAGATATTGGATAAGCTCTGGGAGAGCTACGAGCTGTCCCACTCCGCGGCGCAGGAGCAGCGCATCGAGCTGGAGAGCGTGCCGAAGGCGAGCCGCCGCATCAATGAATTGAAGCGCGAGATCAACGGCCTCGGCAATGTCAACGTCGGCGCCATCGAGGAATTCGACCGCGTGAACACGCGCTATACCTACCTCACCGGACAGCGCGACGATGTGGAAAAGGCCAAGGAGGAGCTGCTGGGCGTCATTGAGAACATCACGAGCGAGATGACGGTCATCTTCAAGGAGCAGTTCGCTCTCATCCGCGAGAGCTTTCAGGAGACCTTCCTCGAACTCTTCGGCGGCGGCAAGGCCACGCTCGAGCTGGAGGACGAGAACGCCGTGCTCGACTGCGGCATCGAGATCAAGGTCCAGCCGCCGGGCAAGGCGCTCAAGACGCTCTCGCTGCTCTCGGGCGGCGAGAAGGCCTTCGTCGCCATCGCGCTCTACTTCGCCATTCTCAAGGTCCACCCCACGCCGTTCTGCGTGATGGACGAGATCGAGGCGGCGCTCGACGAGCCGAATGTCATCCGCGTGGCGCACTATATGCGCCGCATCTGCGACAAGACGCAGTTCATCGTCATCACCCACCGCCGCGGCACGATGGAGGCCGCCGACGTGCTCTACGGCGTGACGATGCAGGAGCGCGGCGTGAGCAAGGTGCTGACCATCAACATGAACGACATGGCGAAAGAACTGAACATCAAGGGGTAAGACGATGGGTATTTTTGCAAGGATCAAAAAGGCGTGGTACGACAGCATCATCTGGGAGACCATCGACGAGGATTTCTACGACGAGCTGGAGGAGAGCCTGATCATGGCAGACCTCGGCGCGGCGGTCGCGGCGGACGCCGTGAAGGAGCTGCGTAAGGTGGTATACGAAAAGAGCATTCAGCGCGGCGACGACGTCAAGCAGGCGCTGCGCGACATTTTGGAAAAGAAGCTCGAGGTCGGCGATACGAGCCTCGACCTCTCCACGACGCCGAGCGTCGTGCTCATCATCGGCGTGAACGGCGTGGGCAAGACCACGAGCCTCGGCAAGCTTGCCAGCCGCTACAAAAAGCAGGGCAAGCGCGTGCTGCTGTGCGCGGCGGATACCTTCCGTGCGGCGGCGGCGGACCAGCTCGAGATCTGGGCAGACCGTGCGGGCGTGGAGATCGTGCGCAGCCGCGAGGGTGCCGACCCCGGCGCGGTGCTGTTCGACTCCCTGCAGGCGGCGAAGGCGAGAAATGTGGACGTTGTGTTCTGCGATACGGCGGGCCGCCTGCACAACAAGGCGAACCTGATGCAGGAGCTGGCAAAGCTGCGCAAGATCATCGACCGCGAAACGCCGGACGCCGCCAAGGAGACGCTGCTCGTGCTCGACGCGACCACGGGGCAGAACGGCTTGCAGCAGGCGAAGGTGTTCCGCGAGACGGCGGGCCTGACCGGCATCATCCTCTGAGGAGGAAAGCATATGACCCGTGCAGACGGAAGAAAATATAATGAACTGCGCCCGGTGGAGATCACCACGGGCTTCATCGAAATTCGCTGAGGGCAGCGTGCTGATCCGCTGCGGCGACACGGTGGTGCTCTGTAACGCCAGCGTGGAGGAGCGGGTGCCGCCCCATGTGGCCCCCGGCTGCGGCTGGGTGACGGCGGAGTATTCCATGCTGCCCCGTGCCAATCGCCAGCGCTCCCGCCGGGACATCGACAAGCTGAAGCTCTCCGCCGCAGCGCCGAGATCCAGCGCCTTATCGGCCGCAGCCTCCGTGCGGCGGTAGACCGCCGCCGCTGGGCGAGCGCACCATCACCGTGGACTGCGACGTGCTGCAGGGCGACGGCGGCACCCGTACCGCCTCCGTTACCGGCGGCTTCATCGCTCTGGCACTGGCCTGCCGCAAGCTGGTGGAGGAGGGCGTGCTGCCCCGGACGCCGGTGAAGCACTTCGTGGCGGGCATCTCCGCCGGCATCATCGACGATGCACCCATGCTGGACCTGCCGTACAGTGAGGACAGTCGGGCCATGGTGGACCTGAACTGCGTCATGAATGAGCTGGGGAGATCATCGAGCTTCAGGGTACCGGTGAAGGCCGGGCTTTTACGGACCGCAGAGCAGCAGGAGCTGGTGGAACTGTGCGCCAAGGGCTGCCGGGAGCTGATCCGTAAGGAGAAGGATATTCTGGGGAGGTACTGTGATGAAATTCGTATTGGCTTCTCATAATCAGGGCAAGCTGGCGGAGATGCAGCGCATTTTGGGCCAGCTGGGGGTGGAGGTAGTGCTCCAGTCCGAATTGGGGCTGGCGCTGGAGCCGGAGGAAACCGGCACCACCTTCACGGAAAACGCCCGGCATCAAGGCGCGAGGCCGTCATGCAGGCCAGCGGCCTGCCCGCCATTGCCGACGCCTCCGGCCTGTGCGTGGACGCACTCCACGGCGCCCCCGGTGTGTACTCCGCCCGCTATGGCGGCTGGATGACGATGTGGCCCGCTATCGGCTGCTGCTGGAAAACCTCCGGGGAGCCGGGACCCGTGCCGCCCACTTCCATACGTCGGTGGTGTGCTGCTTCCCAACGGGGACGTGCTGGAGGCCGAGGGCGATTGCCACGGCACCATCGCCTTTGCCCCGCATGGGGGAACGGCTTTTCGGCTATGACCCGGTGTTCTTCGTGCCGGAGCTGCGAAAGACCTTCGGCCAGCTGACGCCGGAGGAGAAGAACGCCATCAGCCACCGGGGCGTGGCCCTGCGGGCCTTTGGGGCGGAAAAACTGAAAGAATATTTGGAGAATCACTGATATGGAACTGACAAGCAAGCAGCGCGCACAGCTGCGCTCTCTGGCCACCAACATGGACACCATCGTGCACGTAGGCAAGGACGGCATCGGGGACAACCTCGTCAAGCAGGTCAACGACGCGCTGGAGGCGCGGGAGCTGATTAAGGGCCGGGTGCTGGAGAACTCCTGCTCACCGCCCGCGAGGCGGCGGAGGAGCTGAAGGTAGCCGCCCGGTGCGAGGTGGTGCAGGTCATCGGCAGCAAATTCGTCCTCTATCGGATGCAGCATGACAAGGCCAAGCGGAAGATCGAGCTGGTCAAGGACCGGAAGAAGAGCGTGTGATATGAAGATCGGTATTTACGGCGGGACCTTTGACCCCATTCACCGGGGGGTCATATCACAGCGGCGCAGGCAGCGGCGCAGCAGCTGGGACTGGACCTTCTGCTGCTGATCCCCGCCAGCATCCCGCCTCATAAGGCACTGCCGGAGGGCGGCGCCGATGCCGCCCAGCGTCTGGAGATGGCCACGCTGGCCACGGCGGAGGCTGTCCTGTCCCGCACAGGTGCTGGATGTGGAGGTGAGGCGGCAGGGGAAGAGCTACACGGCAGATACCCTCCGCACTCTGCGGCAGCAATACCCGGAGGATGAGCTGTGGCTGCTGATGGGGACGGATATGTTCCTGTCCTTGCAGGACTGGCGTGAGCCGCAGGAGATCCTGCGCCTTGTCCGTGTGGCGGCCTTCAGCCGTACCGGGGACCCGGAGCAGCAGCGCTTTGCCCGGCAGAAGGCATATCTGGAGGAGACCTTCGGCGCACAGGTGGCGGTGGTGGAGAACCCCATGTGGTGGATATCTCCTCCACCCGTCTGCGGCAGCTGCTGCCGGAGGGCAGGGAGTACCTGCCGGAGGCGGTGTACGGCTACATCCTGCGCCAGCGGCTCTACGGCACCCATGCGGAGCTGAAGCACCTGACGCCGGAGGAGCTGCGGCCCATCGCCCTGAGCTTCTTAAAGCCCAAGCGGATGCCCCATGTGCTGGGAACAGAGCAGGAGGCCATCCGGCTGGCCCGGCGCTACGGGGCCGACGAGACGGACGCCCGCATCGCCGCCCCTCCTCCACGACTGCACCAAGAAACTGGATATGGAGCAGCAGCTGGCTCTGTGCCGCAGGTACGATATCCGGCTGGACGGGCTGGAGCAGCACGC
>VOFG01002174.1_pt1 | contig 10447 bp, 16 predicted proteins | sample 5384171 | NCBI WGS metagenome assembly VOFG01 (sample SAMN12384726, study PRJNA508395) | human gut metagenome | isolation source: healthy gut F | host: Homo sapiens | reverse complement strand
CGCTGAGGATTGTGAATGTACTCACTCAGTTTTGAGTTCCTCATGCTTCCCTCGTCGGAGAGGGAAGCCATACCATGTTCTGGAACAAATTAGTCATTGACTGGCTGGGCAGGTCCTGACAAAAATACGGGGTGGAGCATTGCTCCACCCCGCTTCGGAAGTCATTGCTTACTTCGGTGAAAGTTTTACCTGTATCCATTGCTCGCTTAGTGTAATCTCTTGTGGTTGCTGTGAAATGATAAGAAGGCAAGCTCTTTTGCAAATATTTAGTTTCCACCGTTGTTCCTATGGTGTCCCATGAACATTGCTCTCATTAAGAGCCCTGAAGTTTGATTTCAATAATTTCTTTTTGCGTCTCCTTATCTGTTGCGATTTTGAAATCATCATCGAGTGTAATAGAAAAATCGAAGCTCTCTGTCTTCGGTAGTAACCGAGCCTGTCCCATTTTCTATTGCTTCCGCATCTCCTTGTTGAAGCTTCAGCGTTGCAGAAAACCACCCTCGCAGCGTGATTTTTCCTTTTTCTACTTTCCAATCAGACAGTACCATCTTCGGAAAATCCAGGAGTTCTACATGATCTGCCAAAGGATCAAAGCACTCTGATTTGTGTTTTTCTGCATACTCAAAAACGGCATTTTCTTGTGTCTGAGGGAATTCCTCTATCTGAGAAATACAGGAGATGCAAATATCAGAGACTTGTTTTAGTAGTAAGTAGGCAGATTTGAAAATAGCTTGCCACTCTTCATCCAATGGGCTGATTATTTCATGGAACAAAGCATTTCTCAATGCATATACATAGTCAGCAAACCACTCCACGGCCTTCGTTGCCATTAGCGGTGCATATTCACCTCTGCGTGTTGCGTAGAGGTTCTCCCCGATCTAAACGGTCAAAACCATTGAAGGGAACTTGATAGATGATTGCATAAGAGTTCGATGCTGCCAGCGGGTCTACTTCGTGAGGATATCTGTAGTTGTACTCAAATCGGAGTCGGAGTGCCGGTCCAATCGCAAACAGGCATCTTTGATTTTTCCGGTTACGGTTTGATTGAAACCTTTCTTCGGAAGTGTTATATCAATATAATTTCGAAGCTTTTCCGAAATCTCTCTCATCACGGCATCATAAAAATCATGCACAAATTGGGTTTCATTGATAATGAGATTTTGATAACGATGCTTCTCCACAACTGCACGAATGATTGGCCGCAGATCAATTTCTTTTTGATGCTCTCGTTATACTTTGTTGTTCGGAACTGATCGGATATGCCCAAGTAGAATTTTAGACTGTGCTTATCAACAATATGTAAATTTGCTTGATACCTTTCCTTCAAGTTTCCATCTTATCCAAATCAATCGTCTTTTCCTTATAGGAGAACTCACGATTGACTTGGAAAAAATCTGGAAGAAATACTGAGGAAAAACATCCATTACTTTTCGCATACTGATGGGGTACATCGCAAAGAGTTCTTGGGCAAAATCATCCGTATTGACATTCTTTTTGCACGATGGGCATTATGCCTTCTTTGTAAGCGTTCAAGAAGGGTTTGTCTCCTCGGGGCATGCCATCTTCAGTAAAAACGTCGACATCAGGATTTAATTCCCTCAATACAGCAATAAACGTAAACCATGTTTTGATGAACAGCGTAACAAAATCAGATTCGGTGATAGCTTTCCATTGTTCGTATTTTCTCTCTACCTGCATACTGCTATTTCACCGTGTCTTTTCAGCCATGCCAGCGCAGCATCTTCTCCTTGCTCAATGGCCATTTCAACAGCCTGTTTTGCATATTCAAGTAGTTGCTTAGATTGACGGCGAAGAGCAAAGGATTCTTGCACCTTTCTCAGCAATATCTTTCTGAATTGCTGCATCCAGGACAGGGATAGAATCTTGGCAATATCATCGTCGTAGATATTGATGATACCAGTACTACCAACAACATACCGATAGATCAGTTCTTGACCGATTGCAGACTGTAGGAATATGACAACACCTCAGGTAGAACATGTGTGTGTTTTTGCTCTGTAGATTCTCAAAGTAGAATCGGTTACAAACGGCTTATCGCCATCATAAGAGAACAAACTAACCTTTCCAAGTGAACCAACACCCATAGAAGCAAATACGACGTCGTTATTGACAAAAGGTGCTTTGTTTTCGATACATGTTTCATGGGTAAAATAGCTTTCAATGCCATCGGTATTAACCCCAGAATTGGTAAGCTGCTTAGTTTTAATTACACCAACGTCACTGACCCCTTCTGCATAATTCGTTCCAGAGTTTTTCAGAACATCAAATTCGTTAGGAATCTTTGTGGTTTCAAACTGTTCAAGAGCAGAAAAGATAGCCATCGTATTTTGGCTGGTAGTATTCCGCATCCAAACGGCCTGATACTTTAAAAGAGGTCGATAAATACTTGGTTGTATAGGAATCACTCGTTATTCCCCTCTGTGCAAACCTTTAATTCTTTTATCAAGATCTGTTTTGCCTCAGAATACAGGATTTGACAGCTTGATGGTTGAGCTTTTCCAAAGTTGTAAAGTACTTCTCGACCTTATCTTTAAATGAATTAGAATAATTGCAAACCAACAAATCCCTGATAAGCGTAATTGTAAGATGGGGTTGCGCCGTCATTGAACTTGATCTAACCATTTGCTTATATGCAAAACCTGCTGGAAAAAACAAGTATAACACAATGTAATCCTTGCGACTAAGAGCAGAAGCGTTTATGAAGATTAAATCTCTTGTCACGTAACTGGGCTGAATGTAATTAAACCTGCTGTTCTGGACTCGACCTCCCTTTGTCAACACCACATCGCCTGGATAGCACATATGAAGAGTTCTAAATTCTTCGCCCATCTCAGGGATATTAACACAGGCATTGTTAGAAATTTGATCTTTTGACATCTGCGACCCGAACAAAGGGAATAAAAATGCCAGTGTTATAATAGGGTTCAAGCGATGGATAGAAGGCACTTGCATCTTTGTAATCCTTGAGATTCAATTGTTCCAAATCCATTGTTGTATCAAAGCCTTGTACATTCCAGCCCATCCATCAAAGGTTCAACGGATGGGCTTATCGAAAAAAAACGGATGGGCTTATTGAAAAAAAAACTTCCTTCTTAGCAAACTCAATAAATGCTTCTGCAATGCCGTCCGGGGTCAATCCGTCGTGACTATACAAATCATGGTCAACAATCAAGTGTCCATGGCGATCAAGTACATTTTCTCCGGTAACAGGGTCTTTCACATAGATCTTATCGCCGGAGTTGTCTTTGCTCTGCTTCTGCATGGTAGCAAAGAAGATCGGGTAATCTTCCTTCTTCGGACACAGTTCATCATCCCATTTCTGAACAAATAGAACGGAGGTCTTGGTTCCTGGTGTGGGGTTTGAACACATTACCATGCAAGCCTACAACGGCAAGGATGCGGCAACGTTCGGCAATAAACTCGCGGATGTATTTATCGCTGGAGTTGTTAAAACGCCCCTGCGGCAAGACTACGGCCATACGACCGCCGGGGTTGAGGAAGTTCAGGTTGCGCTCGATAAACAGCACATCACGGCCAACCTTGTTCTGCCATTTACCGGCACTGTTTTTGCCAAGCTCATAATGAGAAATAATTGTGTTTTCCTTGATATCACCAGCAAACGGAGGATTTGCCATCACGAGGTCAAACTGGAACTGGCTATAATCCTTCACACCAGCAGGCTGAAGCTTTTTCAGTTTCTTAAAGCCCTCGTTATAGGTATCAATCCAATCTTCCTGCTTAGTAGTCTCGCCCCAACGGGAATAGTCCAGCGTATTCAGATGAAGCACGTTAGTCTGACCGTCACCAGCAATCAGGTTCAGCGTGCGAGCAACACGGACGGTTTTTTCATCAAAGTCAATGGCAAAAACGTTGTCTCTGACGAAATTAGTTTCTTCAGGAATTCGCTCCGCAGCAGTGAATCCATCACCTTCTGGGAGTCCTTTTTCTCTGCGGATATCTTTCCAAACCTTGAAAATACTATGGACTGTGAAGCCCGAGCTGCCGCAGGCGGTGTCGATGATTTTGTCCTTGGTAGTGGGATTCATCATCTTGACGCACATATCAATGACATATCGAGGGGTGAAATACTGACCCTTTTCGCCTTTCTGCGCTTTGCTCATCAGATATTCAAACGCATCATCCACAACATCAAGATTGTTATTGAAGAGCTTAATGTCCTGCAGAGAAGCTACACAGACTGCCAGATGAGAAGGGGAAAGAAGGATTTTGCTTTCGTCGGTGAAGATGCCTTCCCATTTCTTTTTGGCGTCATCAAACAGACCCTGAATTTTTTCCTTCAGCTCATAGTCAGTATTTCCGTTGTTGCGGAACTGCAGATAAGCGGTGGGGTCATTGGCACAGATCAGCTCATCATACAGTTTAGCGAAAATCGGTTTAAAGATTTCTTCGAAAGGAATCTACACCAGCACTGGCAAGAACTTCATCTTCCATCTCTTTAATCAGGGAACGAAGGGACTTCTTCTGGGTGCTGATTTTATCCTTGCGCTTCAGATCTTCATAGGTGAACTTTTCATTAATGATGTCTGAAAGCTTCTGCGAAGCCTTGGGAACATCGCTGATTTCCTCGAAGAAATTGGGGTCTTTGCGATTGTAGCAGGAGATCTGTTCACCGTTTGTCCAAACACCAATAGGTGCACCGGTAGCATTACAGTAAGATTTCAGCTGTTCCTTGCCGTCAGTAAGCTTTGGCTTTTTCAACTCAACGATGATATACGGCACCATAGGGACGATTTTTGTCCATAATGGCGATATCTGCTCGCTTTACCTCACGGCCAAAGTGAATTGGAGTTTCCAACTGAATGCGGCTGGTTGCATATCCGTAATCGTTCATCAGCTTGTAAATATAGAGCTGGCGAACAGCTTCTTCAGGAGTGAGCTTGATTTCTTTGTTACGAATTGCGCAAGTAACATAAGGCACTTCACTACCACGGGCAGATTTCATAAAGAATACGAGACTCTATCGCAGATTTTGCCTCGGCAGAGAATAGCGTGTCATCGTATGTAGTATTCTTGAAAAGGTCATTCAATGTCATTTGTTGTTCCTCCTGATGCGGAAATGCCCGCATAAATAAGTTGCTCGATTTGTGTAACTTGTTCTTCTGATGGATCAACTGCAATTAGTTGTCTTATCAGACCCCATAGTTTCGGGTTTTTGCTGAGTTCTGCGTTTATGTCTGGTGGTGATGTTCCTTTGGCTTTTGCGAAAAGGGGTCAACATCTTTTCACGCAGTTCAGGAGGTGGCTGGAGTTGTTCTATTAGTTTTAATAGTAACTCTTCAGAAGGGAAGATCATTCCGCTTTCAATCGAGCTGAGAGAAGCGTTTGTGATATCTACAGCCAGTGCTAACTGCCGCTGAGAAAGATGCGGTTGTTTCTTTTCTCGTGCTTGCTTAATCCACCTGTTATCTAACAGCTAACACTATGATAGCATACTTGGCTGTAATTGTCAAGATAAGGGGGCGATTTGCCCTCTTAGTACGAGTTTGTATTCGTTAAAGTGGCGGCAGCGCCCATCGTTCGATAAGCGCTGTCGTTATGTGTTCAATTATTCTTCCATGACTTCCAACATCATCCTGGCACCCATCTTAAAGCCATTCTGAAAGATCAGGCAGTCTGTATTGGTTTGATGTTCCCCGCACAAAATCGGTGTATTTCTCAAACAGTTCTTTCTGCTCGTTTGTCATAGTGGCTTTAAGCTTTTCTTCGTTCCGGCAGATCAGCTTCTGCAGTTTCTTGTACTCCTTGGAAGAAGTATCGTACTCTGTAGGCTCAATATTTCCGTACCAGAATTCTTCTAAAATCCTCATACAGCATCCTCCTCGTAGATCATCTCACGCAGGACAATTTCTTCTGCACGATTGCGGATGCTGTTCATGGCTCTGACCCATGCCATCTGATCGTACTGCTTCATGCGCTCTGTCACATCCTCAGATGCCTTCATCTGCTCGATGATAAATTCAAGGCGGTTCTGTGCCTGCTCGTTCAAATCAGCAAGATATGTCCACAATTCGCCGCTGAGACACAGATCGTTAAAGCGGATGGGGTTATGCTCCTTGATGTAATCTCTGTGCATACGCCCCCACCGACCAATAGGTCTGTTTTCTTCTGGTAAGCGAATGTCGGGAATATAGTAATCACCGCAACGAATATAGTTCAGTTCCTGCATCATATGTACCTCCAATAAGATTCAAACATTCTGTTCAAAGATAGAAAAAGGCGATACCTGGTTGTGAAAACCAAGTATCGCCAATTTTTCTTGTCGCACTCCTGTACGGTAGCTACCCTATGTCAGTAATGTTTTCATACTGTCTTATTGGAAGCTACCCGACCCTGCTACTCTTGTTTTTTCTTACAACAATGTGTTTTTTCACGCGCGCAGCCCTTTCTCAGAAATTGCGGAATTCCCGCCGTATCAGCAGTCCCGCCAGACGCGGGTGCTCGGGGGCGTGGCACAGGATGCAGTAGCCGCCTATGCCAAGTCCCCAATAGACCAGACATATTACCCAAAGCATCGTCAAGCCCTCGCGGGAATTTTCGGCGCGCGCCGCGGATATTGCTTCGTGATCTACGATCACAGTTCCGTCTGCATCGGTTATTTCTGCAATATAATAAACTTTCGCATTCGGACTTTACGGCATCTTGGAGCCGTTATGCAGCCCGCACCTCTGACAAAAAAGACACGTCGCCCGGGAGAATGAAGGTCTGTGCGAACATTCCGGTTGGAGGTCGTGTCTATAAAATAATTATACGGATCGATCCGAAAAAGCAAGAAAAATCGACCGAACGGGGCGCACGGCTATGCGCAGAAGCGGTGCTTGCCGATCTGCACGATCAGCGGGCGCGACCAGATCCACTTACTCGTCGCCGTGACGGGATTGAAGTAGTAGATCGCGCCGCCGGTCGGATCGTAGCCGTTCATGGCGTCGCGCGCGGCGGCGTAGGCGCTCTGCGCGACCGGCTCGTCGAACTGCCCGTCATCGAGACAGGAGAACGCCCCGCGCTGATAGATAACGCCGGAGAGCGTATTGGGGAACGACGGATGCGCGATGCGGTTCATCACGACCGCGCCCACGGCGACTTGTCCCTCGAAGCTCTCGCCGCGCGCCTCGGCGGAGATGAGCCGCGCGAGCAGCGCCACGTCGCCGGAGGTGTTCTGTTCGATGAGCCCCGCGGACGAGATGCCGAGCGCCGCGAGCGTCTCCGCGCCCGCCTTGCCGTCGGCGGCGAGACCGTTTTTTCTGCTGGAAGAGCAGCACCGCCGCCTCCGTGCGGCTGCCGTAAACGCCGTCCACGTCGGCGCTGTAGTAGCCCCAGTCCTTGAGCTTCTGCTGAATTTCGGAAACGACGCTGCCGGTAGAGCCGCGCTTGTACGACGCCGCGTCCGCCCTCTGCGCGAGCGTGATGACCGCTATATTCACCGCGAACAGCACCGCAATCGCAATGCAGGCGCGTTTTATTCCATATTTTGTCATAAAAACCCCTCCAAACCGTTTTTCATAGTTTGGAGGGGTGCAATTTGTTTTATGATGTCAAATTTTAGTTTTTTCTTTGTGCGGACTTCCTCGTTCACGCGCGATGAAGTCGTCGAGAGCCATGACGCCCTCGTCACCGCCGCGGCTGCGCACCGCGACCGTGCCGCTCTCGGCTTCCTTGTCGCCGAGAATGAGCAGGTACGGGATCTTCTGGCTGCGGCCTTCGGCGATCTTCTTGCCGATCTTCTCATTGCGCAGATCCTTTTCCACGCGCAGCCCGGCCGCATCAAGCGCGGCGGCGACCTTTTCGGCGGCCTCGTTCGCGCGGTCGGTGATCGTGAGGACGCGAACCTGCACGGGCGCGAGCCACACCGGGAACGCACCGGCGTAGTGCTCGGTGATGATGCCGATAAAGCGCTCGATGGAGCCGAGAACAACGCGGTGGATCATGACCGGGCGGTGCTTCTCACCGTCCGCGCCCGGTGTATTCGAGTTCAAAGCGCTCGGGAAGCTGCATGTCGAGCTGGATCGTGCCGCACTGCCAGGTACGGCCAAGACTGTCGGCCAGATGGAAATCGAGCTTCGGGCCGTAGAACGCGCCGTCGCCCTCGTTGATGACGTAGCTCTTGCCCATCTCGGTCACGGCGGCCTTGAGCGTTTCGGTGGCGAAAATCCCAGTCCTTCTCAACGCCCATGTGATCCTCGGGCATCGTGGAGACCTCGCTCTCGTAGCGCAGGCCGAACACGGAGTAGACCTCGTCGAACAGGCGGACGACATTCTTGATCTCATCCTTCATCTGCTCCCAGGTCATGAAGATGTGCGCGTCGTCCTGCGTGAAGCAGCGGACGCGGAAGAGGCCGTGCAGCGCGCCGGAAAGCTCGTGGCGGTGAACAAGGCCCAGCTCGCCCACACGCAGGGGCAGATCGCGGTAGGAGTGCGGCTCGGATTTGTAAACGAGCATGCCTCCCGGGCAGTTCATGGGCTTTATCGCATAGTCCTCGCCGTCGATGACGGTGGTGTACATGTTCTGCTTATAGTGCTCCCAGTGGCCGGAGCGCTCCCACAGCGCGCGGTTGAGGATCATCGGCGTGGAGATCTCCACATAGCCGTAGCGTTTGTGTACCTGACGCCAGTAGTCAATGAGCGTGTTGCGCAGCATTCCATGCCCTTCGGCAGGAAGAACGGGAAGCCGGGGCCTTCGTCCATGAGCGTGAAGAGGCCGAGCTCCCTGCCGAGCTTGCGGTGATCGCGCTTTTTGGCCTCCTCGATGCGGGCAAGGTACGCGTCGAGCATGTCCTTGCTCGGGAAGCTCACGGCATAGAAGCGCTGGAGCATTTGCGCTTGGAATCGCCGCGCCAGTAGGCGCCCGTGACGTTCGTGATCTTGATGCCGTTGCCCTTGATGCGGCCGGTGGAATCAAGATGCGGACCGGCGCACAGGTCGGTGAACTCGCCCTGGCGGTAGAAGGAAATGACGGCGTCCTCCGGCAGATCGTTGATCAGCTCGACCTTGTAGGGTTGCTCGGCCTTTTCCATGAGCGCGACGGCCTCGGCGCGGGGGCAGCTCAAAGCGCTCGAGCTTCAGCTTTCCTTGCAGATCTTGCGCATTTCCTTCTCGATGGCTTCAAAGTCGTCGGGGAGAGAAGGTGTGCTCGCTGTCGATATCGTAATAGAAGCCCTCTTCGATCGCGGGGCCGATGGCGAGCTTCGTGCCCGGGTACAGGCGGCAGATCGCCTGCGCCATGACGTGCGAGCAGGTATGATGGTACGTTTTTGCGGTATTCGGGATTTTCCCAGCTGTAAGCGTTCTCTTCCATGATGTTTCCTCCGATGTATATTACTCTTTTGCAAACAAAAAAGCACGCCCGCGCCAAAAACGGCACAGGGGTGCTTTGAAAACACGGTTCCACCCTGTTATTTCACTCATTGACCATAACGCGGTCAAACGGGCGGGCATTTCCTCCCACCGGCTCCGGGACGGTCGATACCGGGCTCGTCCGCAGGACGCTTTCACCAAAGCGCGTCCCTCTCTGCGCCGACTTCTCCGGGCGTTTCCCTTCAACGCCTATGTCGGGACTATACACCCAAAAAAATGCGGGTGTCAAGCCCCCTGCGCCGCACGCTGCAAAAGCGCCGCCAGCGCGAGCAGCACGGGCTGATGTACAAGATAGATAAGGAGCGAGCGGCGGCTCAGCCACGCAAGAGCGCGCGGCGCGCTTGCGTACTTCTTCTTCCGGCGGCATATCGCCGAGCCTCTCCCCTGCCGCAGCGGCGGCGAAAAAGAGCGCGCCCCACGGCAGCAGCGGATAATAATCCGCCGAGGCGAACGCCGCCGTGCGCAGCCCGAACGGAAAAAGGGAACGGCACACCCACCCGCACACGGATGGGCAGCATGAACGTCAGTGCAAAAATGAGCAGCGCCGCGCCGCAGGCATAGATTCCCGGGCAGAGGCTCCCCAGCGTTTGCGCACCGCCGCATACAGCAGCATGCACACGCCGAGCAAATGCAGTATGCCCCAGTATACGGGAGCGCCGATAAGATATGTCACCGCGGACACAAGAAGCGCCGCGGCAAGCACGATGAGTCCCCGGCGCAGCGGACGCCTGGAGAGCCGCGCGCACGCCGGAGATCACGATAAAGCTCCGGCGATCATCATACCGCGCAAGCTCCATGACGGGGCTTTGCAGGAGCGTTTCGGTACAAGCCCCGCCGACGCAAGGTCAAAAAAGAAAGTGCCATACGATCATGGCGAGCAGCGCCGCTGCCCGCCATGTATCGAAGAAAACCTATGCGTTTTCGCTCACTTGGAAACGTTGAAGCGGAAGAGCGTCACATCGCCGTCGTGCATCACGTAGTCCTTGCCCTCAAGCCGGACAAGGCCCTTTTTCCTTGGCCGCGGCCATGCTGCCGCAGGCTTTGAGATCGTCAAACG
>VOFG01001081.1_pt1 | contig 10477 bp, 7 predicted proteins | sample 5384171 | NCBI WGS metagenome assembly VOFG01 (sample SAMN12384726, study PRJNA508395) | human gut metagenome | isolation source: healthy gut F | host: Homo sapiens | reverse complement strand
TTTAAGTCAGCGGTGAAAGTTTGTGGCTCAACCATAAAATTGCCGTTGAAACTGGGTTACTTTGAGTGTGTTTGAGGTAGGCGGAATGCGTGGTGTAGCGGTGAAATGCATAGATATCACGCAGAACTCCGATTGCGAAGGCAGCTTACTAAACCATAACTGACACTGAAGCACGAAAGCGTGGGGATCAAACAGGATTAGATACCCTGGTAGTCCACGCAGTAAACGATGATTACTAGGAGTTTGCGATACAATGTAAGCTCTACAGCGAAAGCGTTAAGTAATCCACCTGGGGAGTACGCCGGCAACGGTGAAACTCAAAGGAATTGACGGGGGGCCCGCACAAGCGGAGGAACATGTGGTTTAATTCGATGATACGCGAGGAACCTTACCCGGGTTTGAACGTAGTCTGACCGGAGTGGAAACACTCTTTCTAGCAATAGCAGATTACGAGGTGCTGCATGGTTGTCGTCAGCTCGTGCCGTGAGGTGTCGGCTTAAGTGCCATAACGAGCGCAACCCTTATCACTAGTTACTAACAGGTGAAGCTGAGGACTCTGGTGAGACTGCCAGCGTAAGCTGTGAGGAAGGTGGGGATGACGTCAAATCAGCACGGCCCTTACATCCGGGGCGACACACGTGTTACAATGGCATGGACAAAGGGCAGCTACCTGGTGACAGGATGCTAATCTCCAAACCATGTCTCAGTTCGGATCGGAGTCGCAACTCGACTCCGTGAAGCTGGATTCGCTAGTAATCGCGCATCAGCCATGGCGCGGTGAATACGTTCCCGGGCCTTGTACACACCGCCCGTCAAGCCATGGGAGCCGGGGGTGCCTGAAGTCCGTAACCGCAAGGATCGGCCTAGGGCAAAACTGGTGACTGGGGCTAAGTCGTAACAAGGTAGCCGTACCGGAAGGTGCGGCTGGAACACCTCCTTTCTGGAGCTGGAATCTCTAGATTAAGTCCGATGAGGTATGTAGCTCTCTGGTACTACGGTTGAATATGTATATATATATGATCTTAAACTGGAAAGACCAGTATATAGAGAGAAAAGATGATGCTGAGATGAAAATTTCAGGCACATAACGGTTGACAGTCCTATAGCTCAGTTGGTTAGAGCGCTACACTGATAATGTAGAGGTCGGCAGTTCAACTCTGCCTGGGACTACCAGTTGAAAAACGGGGGATTAGCTCAGCTGGCTAGAGCATCTGCTTTGCACGCAGAGGGTCAACGGTTCGAATCCGTTATTCTCCACGATAAACTCCGTAAGGGGTAAAAAAAGATCTTTGACGTATTGGACAACTTCAAAAAAGTAAAGTAACAAAAAATAGAGCAAGCTGAAGATATATCAATCCGACACGGGCTTCAATTTTAGCAATAAAAGGAAGCAGTGTCAGTGATAAAGAAAGTAAGCAAGGGCAGACGGTGGATGCCTTGGCTCTCGGAGGCGATGAAGGACGTGATAAGCTGCGATAAGCTTGGGGTAGGTGCAAATAACCTTTGATCCCAAGATTTCCGAATGGGGCAACCCGGCTGGTAGAAGGCCAGTCATTCCGTAAGGAAGGCGAACGTGGGGAACTGAAACATCTAAGTACCCATAGGAGAAGAAAACAAAAGTGATTCCGCAAGTAGTGGCGAGCGAACGCGGAATAGCCCAAACCGATGATGTTTAGGCATTGTCGGGGTAGTAGGACCACGTTGTGGCAAGAGATTAATGAAGTAGAACGTTTTGGAACAAACGGCCGTAGACGGTGAAAGCCCGGTATACGACTCTTTAACGAAGCCTAGTGGAATCCTGAGTAGCGCGGAGCACGAGAAATTCTGTGTGAATCAGCGGGGCCCATCCCGTAAGGCTAAATACTCCCGAGAGACCGATAGCGAACCAGTACTGTGAAGGAAAGGTGAAAAGCACCTCGAACAGAGGAGTGAAATAGTCCCTGAAACCGTCTGCCTACAAGCGGTCGGAGCAACGTAAGTTGTGACGGCGTGCCTTTTGCATAATGAACCTACGAGTTACTTTCTCCGGCAAGGTTAAGGGCTTCAGGCCCGGAGCCGAAGCGAAAGCGAGTCTTAATAGGGCGTGATAGTCGGAGTGAGTAGACGCGAAACCAAGTGATCTACCCTTGGTCAGGATGAAGGTTGGGTAACACCAACTGGAGGTCCGAATGGGTATACGTTGAAAAGTGTTCCAATGAACTGAGGGTAGGGGTGAAAGGCTAATCAAACTTGGAGATAGCTCGTACTCCCCGAAATGCATTTAGGTGCAGCCTTTATTTAGTATAGCATGAGGTAGAGCGACTGATTGGATGCGAGGGCTTCACCGCCTATCAAGTCCAGATAAACTCCGAATGCGTGCTATATATTGATAAGGAGTGAGGGCGCGGGTGCTAAGGTCCGCGTCCGAGAGGAGAAGAATCCAGACCATCAGCTAAGGTCCCCAAATAACAGTTAAGTTGAACTAACGAAGTCGGACTGCAGAGACAGCTAGGATGTTGGCTTGGAAGCAGCCATTCATTTAAAGAGTGCGTAACAGCTCACTAGTCGAGGAGTCCGGCGTGGATAATACTCGGGCATAAACTGTTTACCGAAGCTATGGATGTAGAAATACATGGTAGGGGAGCATTCCAACGGCGTCGAAGGTGAAGGATGACCTTTGCTGGAGCTTTTGGAAACGCAAATGTAGGTATAAGTAACGATAAAGGAGGTGAGAAACCTCCTCGCCGAAAGACTAAGGTTTCCTGATCAACGTTAATCGGATCAGGGTAAGTCGGGACCTAAGGTTAAGCCGAACGGCGATACCGATGGAAGAATGGTTTAATATTCCCATACTACTTTATGGAGCGATGTGGAGACGGAGAAGTGAAAGTCCTGCCATCTGACGGAATAGGTGGTTGAAGAGTGTAGATGTAGATTCCTGTAGGCAAATCCGCAGGGAGAGTCGACCTTGACAGTATGCCGCGTGCTTGCACAAGGCAAAATGGACGTAATCAGGCTCCCAAGAAAATCCGCTAAGCATATTCATAAAGTACCCGTACCGTAAACGGACACACGTAGTTGGGTTGAAAATACTGAGGCGCTCGAGTGATTCACGGTTAAGGAACTAGGCAAATTGACCCTGTAACTTCGGGATAAAGGGTCCCTACTGAGAGGTAGGGCGCAGAGAATAGGTCCAGGCAACTGTTTAACAAAAACACATGGCTGTGCGAAATAGAAATATGAAGTATACAGCCTGACACCTGCCCGGTGCTGGAAGGTTAAGAGGAGAGCTCATCGCAAGAGAAGGCTTGAATTGAAGCCCCAGTAAACGGCGGCCGTAACTATAACGGTCCTAAGGTAGCGAAATTCCTTGTCGGGTAAGTTCCGACCTGCACGAATGGTGTAATGATCTGGACACTGTCTCAACCGTGAGCTCGGTGAAATTGTAGTATCGGTGAAGATGCCGATTACCCGCGATGGGACGAAAAGACCCCGTGAACCTTTACTATAGCTTTACATTGAATTTGGGCAATCGATGTGTAGGATAGGCCGGAGACCGTGAAGCAGGTACGCCAGTATTTGTGGAGTCGCCGTTGAAATACGGCCCTTTGGTTGTTTGAGTTCTAACCCGCAGAAGCGGGGACACTGTATGGTGGGTAGTTTGACTGGGGTGGTCGCCTCCAAAAGAGTAACGGAGGCTTCTAAAGGTACCCTCAGACCGATTGGTAACCGGTCGTAGAGTGTAATGGCATAAGGGTGCTTGACTGGGAGACAGACAAGTCGATCAGGTAGGAAACTAGAGCATAGTGATCCGGTGGTTCCGCATGGAAGGGCCATCGCTCAAAGGATAAAAAGGTACTCCGGGGATAACAGGCTGATCATTCCCAAGAGCTCATATCGACGGAATGGTTTGGCACCTCGATGTCGGCTCGTCACATCCTGGGGCTGGAGAAGGTCCCAAGGGTTGGGCTGTTCGCCCATTAAAGTGGCACGCGAGCTGGGTTCAGAACGTCGTGAGACAGTTCGGTCTCTATCTATCGTGGGCGTAGGATATTTGAGGGGCTCTGACACTAGTACGAGAGGACCGTGTTGGACGTACCACTGGTTTACCGGTTGTCCCGCCAGGTGCACCGCCGGGTATCTAAGTCCGGATCGGATAAGTGCTGAAAGCATCTAAGTACGAAGCCAGCCTCAAGATGAGATCTCCCTAGAGGGTCGTTGTAGACTACGACGTAGATAGGCCACAGGTGTAAGGGCGGCAATGTCGAAGCCGAGTAGTACTAATAGCCCGAGACTTTCGATCATGTAGAGGGTTGATATATCAGCAGATGGCTGATGCCATATGTTTCTATTAGTTACTTCAGGTAATGGGGTTGTCCAGTCAAAATCTTACAAAGAGGTATTAAGGTGGTTATAGCGTTGGGGATCCACCTCTTCCCATTCCGAACAGAGAAGTTAAGCCCAACCACGTCGATGGTACTGCGTAAAAGTGGGAGAGTAGATAGCCGCCGTTTTTTAGGAGTGAGAGCGAAAGTTCTCCGTGAAGGAAGCCGATTCAGTTTTGAGTCGGCTTTTTCGTTCCCGACAGCCCATTCTTTAGAGATCGTGTTTTTGGATGGCGAGTTTGTCCTCCACGACGTTATGTCAGATTTGCGTGTAATGCTCGTATTGTAATGTCCCAAGATCCGGCAGATGCACGAATGGGGGGGATAAATGATCCGACCGTTCAGTGGAGAAAGCCGACTTGGATCAGAATTCTACACTGGGAGTATAGAGGACACGCGGTGTACGACAAGAGGCTTAAGGAAGGCCGTTCAATGAAGAGGATTAACCAGCCTTACAAATGGAAGGCATATCGTCCGAAAAGCAGGAATCCAGAATCCGGGATTCCGGAAGATGCATTCTAGGAGCGGGAGGGTCTGATAAAAAACGGGGCCTCTCAGTGTTGAGAGCCCCCGCATAAAAAGATCTTATTAAGATAGCAAACGCTTCGATTAACAAATTCTTTTTTTGAAGTCATAGTCAAGGTTACATATTTTTTCTTAGTCAAGGACTTGGATGCACAAACGTAGGCATTCCTTTTTACTATGCAAGTATTTGTTTGTTTATTTTTGAAACAATCGGATTTTACTCTCTGAGTTATTGGAAAAAAGTCGGCATGTCGACCGTTATCGTGGTCACTTGATGGGGCGTGACGGGATATGAGCATGAGTTTTGCAATGGATATATTTTTTCATTATATATATTTGTCAATATTCTGAATTGATTTTGTTACTTACTGAAATACTCTTTCTTTATCGTTTAATATATATATATTGACTGAATATTTTGATATGAAAAAAGGAGTAAACATTATGGGATATCTTTAAGGAAATAGATTATAAAATCGAATATATTTGTTTAGCTGTAGGATGTCTCTGATAAATAATAACGTTTTAGTGATAGAATTATCAAATAAGATATTTATCTTCGCTATCCAAATCTAAATGCAGAAAAACATTTAAAATGAAGAGAAGAATGTTTCTTAAATCATCACTATTAATGACTTCAGGATTAGGTTTTGATACTTATGTGAGAGAAGAGGTCAGAGAGGAGAGAGTGCAGGTTAAAAAGCCACACGTTATCCTGATCATGACTGATCAGCATCGTGGAGATGCTCTCGGCTGTATGGGAAATTCCGCTGTCATATCTCCGAATCTTGATCGTTTGGCGAAAGAGGGAACTTTGTTTGTAAATGGATATTCTGCTTCTCCAAGCAGTACACCTGCTCGTGCCGGACTCTTGACTGGCATGTCGCCTTGGCATCATGGCATGCTGGGGTATGGTCGAGTTGCAGAAAAGTATACGTACGAGATGCCGCAAATGTTACGTAATCTCGGGTATTATACATTTGGTGTTGGAAAAATGCACTGGTTTCCACAAAAAAGGCTCTTCATGGCTTTCATACAACATTGATTGATGAGAGTGGACGTGTCGAGTCGAAAGATTTTATCAGTGATTATCGGGAATGGTTTCAGCTTCATGCGCCAGGTGAGAATCCCGATTTGACAGGCATTGGTTGGAATGCTCATGGGGCAGGTATCTATAAATTGCCGGAGAAGTTGCATCCGACGGCATGGACGGGTCAGACTGCTTGCGAATTGATTCGAAATTATAATTGTGATAAACCCCTTTTTTTTTGAAAGTTTCATTTGCACGTCCTCATAGTCCTTATGATCCTCCTAAGCGTTATCTGGATATGTATAAGGATGCCGATATACCCAAGCCGTCTGTCGGTGATTGGTGTGGCAAATATGCCGAACGTCTGGATCCGGAAAAAGTGGCTCCAGATGCTCCTTTCGGTAATTTTGGGGATGAATATGCTGTCAAATCCCGCAGGTATTATTACGCGAACATTACCTTTATTGACGACCAGATCGGAGAGATTATTGCGGTGTTGAAAGAAAGAGGAATGTATGACAATGCGATAATTTGTTTTACGGCCGATCATGGAGATATGTTAGGCGATCATTATCATTGGCGAAAGACATACCCTTATGAAGGTTCGACCCATATCCCTTATATTGTGAAGTGGCCTGCCGGAATGTACAAAAGGTTCCTTTGGGAGCAAGGATCGAACAGCCAGTCGAACTTCGCGACTTTTTTGCCTACCTTTATCGAGTTAGCTGGTGGAGCTGTACCTCCTGATATGGATGGCAAATCTTTGTTGAAGCTGGTTCAGGGCCAGGAAAGTGAATGGCGTAAATATCTGGATATGGAACATGCCACTTGCTATAGTCAGGATAATTACTGGTGTGCATTGACAGATGGTAAGATCAAATATGTTTGGAATTTTCATACCGGAAAAGAAGAATTGTTTGATCTCCGGAAAGATCCGAACGAATTGGTGGAATGTTCCGGCAAGCCGGCTTATGCTACCCAGCTTAAGGAAATGCGCCAGGCAATGGTCGATCATCTGGCAGAGCGCGACGAAACTTTCGTGAAAGATGGAAAATTGGTGGTACGGGAGACAACAATGCTTTATAGCCCTAATTATCCTCAAACAAAATGATTCGTATAAATTCTTTAAACTGTGTATGCTATGATAAGAAAATGGAAACTCCTGCTTGTTGGAGTGAGTTGTGTAATGGGTACAGCTATGGCACAAAATAATCCTATTTTGCTGTTTCCGAAAGGTGCACCGGGCGAAACAACCAAGTTGATTGAAAAGGCAGATGCTGACGGTGGGAAGACCGGAGGCGAGACGGTTCTTCGTATCACGAATGTAAGTGAACCGACAATTACCGTCTATCCGGCCCCCGACGAAGTGGCGACAGGTGCTGCCGTTGTGGTTTGTCCGGGTGGTGGCTATAATATCTTGGCTTATGACTTGGAAGGTGATGAAGTTTGTGAGTGGTTGAATAATTTGGGAGTTACTGCCGTTTTGTTGAAATACCGGGTTCCTCGCCGCGAGGGCCGTGCGAAACATGAAGCTCCTTTGCAGGACGTGCAGCGTGCGATCGGATATGTCCGGACTCATGCGGAAGAAATGAACCTAGATCCTCAGCGGATCGGAGTAATGGGATTCTCTGCCGGCGGACATCTTTCGGCGATGGCAAGCAACAATTTCGATAAACGTACTTATCCGGCCGTGGATGCGGCAGATAAGGCAAGTTGCCGTCCGGATTTCTGCCTCTTGGTTTATCCTGCCTATCTGGATGGTGAAAATTTCCAGTTGGCTCCGGAAGTCAAAGTATCTTCTGCCACTCCCCTACAATGATGATTCAAGCAGAAGACGATAAATCTTATATCAACAGTAGCCTTTTCTACTATTATGCTTTGAAAGAAGCTGGTGTGCCTGCATGGATGCATCTATACAGTAAAGGCGGTCATGGTTATGGCCTGAGAGATACGGGTGCAGCTGTAAATGAATGGCCTGACAGGGCTGAAGACTGGTTTCATTGCGAAATCGGTGTGATAGAATAAAAAACTAAATAGAGTACAAAGATTTTCGATTTTTCTGTATCTTTGTACTCACAAATCATGGGGATGACCGGTTTAGACAGCGGGTAGAAGTGGTTTGTAAGCATGTAGTGCGTGGTCGGCTTGCACTTAAATCTCAGACGGCGAACAATTAACTGGCGAAAACAATTACGCTCTCGCTGCTTAATCGAAGTACAGTAGATTCAAGCTTAATCCCTGCAAAAGTTGCGGGGACGTGACATCACCCGGATGCTGTGGCTCCGAAGCGTTCCGATCAGGTGGTGCAGCAATATCGGAGATAGTTTGGAGTAAGTCTCGGGCTCCAAGTGAAATTTTAGAGGATAAGGTTCAAGTGGGTGGCTTCGGTCTTGCTTGCACCCGACAATCGAAGGCGAAGATAAACATGTAGAAAGCAGATTAATTCCTCGTTTGGACGAGAGTTCGAATCTCTCCATCTCCACAGAAAAGGCTAGCAGTTTCGACTGCAGGCCTTTTTTGTGATCAATCTTTATCGATTAATTGGATTCCTTCAGGATCGATATTGATTATCTTTTGTTTGTAAAGAGCCCCGATTGCCTGTTTGAATGCTTTTTGCTGCAGCGAAATAGAGAGTAAATAGGTTCGGTTCACTGGCTGCATATCTTCCTTGAGCTTTGAGCGAATCCAGAATTATCTTGGCAACACCTTCTGCCTTTTGATATCCTAAGGGGGGTAAGGCTGACATCTATATTTTCGTATTCTCTGACTTCTTTGATGTACCCTTTTTAATGTTCCCCTTTTCCCAAGCGTTGAAAAACATCTGGTAGCTCAGAGTATTCGTCCGAAATAAGTCGCTTCTTTCTCTGTTTGTCCGTAAGCATAGGTGTCAAATGAAAATAATAGAAGGAACTCTGTATGTCCTTATGTCTCATGCTTCTTGATAGAGAGCTATTTGCAGCTGAACTCAAAATCATGTTTCTCCCACTGCGTGATACTTGTGGTGGCATAATGATGACGAAAGTCATAAGGACATACTGATTCCGGACTTATACGTAGTTACAAATTTTTGCGTAGCATAGTAAAATGGTCATATCAGTCTTACAACGGCTACGAAAATAGGACAAAGATTCCATATAGGAATAGTACGGTATCGATGGGGGGTACCCTTTTGGGTGTACGGCTTACCCAGATCTATTACACTTGCATTAGTTCTGTGGGTGTGGGATAATGAGAGCGGATATAATCCTCTGACCTCTTTTTGATTGAAGATCTTGGATAAAATCCCAGCAACCGTACCCAAAGTCCTGTTTATTGGTTTCTGCTGACGAGGGATAGGATCTTCTAATTTGGTGGTAGACTTTTTCACTATTAGGTAATCGAATAGCTCATTACTGCTATAAACATTCATTGGAAAAAGACAGAGTCACTTTAATCTTAGATTGAATCAGGTTTACAACCTCGTTTTTCCCAGGTGATCAATTAGCATTTGGAAATTGGATTTTAGATAAGGATTATTCATAGGCTGAAAATTTTGATTAATATCAACCTATAGGTTATAAATGTTATCCCAACTCTAAATTCATAATTAACATTTTATCAAGTGATTGCAATATGAAGTTGGGATAACATTTATTGTTGCTGCCACCAGTGAATTTGCCAGAATTCATCATATTTTTGTTCGTGAGGCAAATAATTATCTGATACGCTTTAATGGTATTGACTTTCTTACAGAACATTATGATGCAGAGCATTTGTTTTCATTTGATGATACTATTCAGGAGCTTACGCAAGTTTGTCTAAATAATGGAGGGGGCATTCAATGAAACCATATTACGGTTCTAATACTATAATTGAACAGATAGACTTGTCAAGGTGTAAACCTTTACAAGGACTTCAGACAAGGGTTCTATCTGGCAGAGATTAGAGAACAGGTAGAACAAATGGTAAATATAATATTTTAGCTATTTAATTGATAATAAAATAGTTATCATATCATTTACAAAAAAATAGGTAACGGTTTAGAAACGAGTGAGATTCAACCGATTGTTTTATTTTGCATACATTCAAAGAACATTTTTGTAACGCAAATATAAGATTTACTGCTGAAAAAAGCAATATTACAGGCTTTTACTATCCCAAAATATCGGTCAAGGGAGTCGGCTTTCACGTTCCCCCAACTATAACCTTCCATCCGTCAGATAAAACCGTGTCTTCGTCACTTTTCAAACAAGTTATTCAATTCATATTTTAACCAATAAACTTTCTATATTCATTCAAATGAAGTTATCATACCAAATAACCTCGTTCCATTGTTTCTATTTTTATTAAAATATTTTGTGTTAATGGAAAATACGGGATTCAAAATGAGTTCCGTATTTTTTATTTTATACATTTACCAAATGAAAAAGATTATGAAAGAAAAGAATCAAGTAGTGCCTGATGAGGTGTTAAGCAAGGAGTTCCTTAGCCAGTTCAAGACAGAAGCGGATGTGAGCAAGTTTCTGAAACAGTTGCATGCCCAGGTGCTGGAGAAGATGCTTGAAGGTGAAATGGATGC
>VOFG01003378.1_pt1 | contig 10478 bp, 14 predicted proteins | sample 5384171 | NCBI WGS metagenome assembly VOFG01 (sample SAMN12384726, study PRJNA508395) | human gut metagenome | isolation source: healthy gut F | host: Homo sapiens | reverse complement strand
CAAGCAGTGCAGCAAGCACAAATGGGCACCCAAGACCTACCAGTCAATCTGGCCCTGGAACCTCATCATCCCCTAGAATGCCAGAAAACTCATCATGTACCCCTAGCATCCCTTGGGACCCGGCATGCAGAAAAGCGCACTGCGGCACTACCCTCCATGACATCGTTGTTTTTGTGTTTGTTCGTGCATGGTCGTTTCACCTCTTTTCGATTCAACAAGGCACAAATAAGGCACATTCCAGAGCGCATACTATCCCATAAAACGGGCACTATGAGAAAAGTAAAAAAGCAGACGGCTCACGAGGGCGGCAGAAATGCCTCTGTGAGCCGTCTTTTGTTATGCGTGCGACTTTTCCTTGATACGACTGAAAACGTCCGTCAGCGCGTCCGCTGCCGCCGCATCGCTGGAACGGATGAACCCTGCGTAAATGTCCGTGGTGGTGCTGGTCTTTGCGTGGCCCAGTCTGCCCGAAACCGTTGTAACCGGCACATGAGCCGCTATCAGCAAGCTGGCGTTGGTGTGGCGCAGGCTGTGGAAGTGAACCGCCGGGAGACCATGGGCGGCCAGAAAGCCCGGAAACCAGCTTGTAACCGCGTTGGGGTCGAACGGCTGACCATTCCAGCGGGTAAACAACAGGTCATTGTCCACCGTCTTGCCGTTCTCGATTTCCACCCGGCGCACCCACTCGGAACCGACCTTGAACCGTTCGGCCTTCTGGTGCTGGCGGTACTCCCGCAGCAGCTGCACACACTCCGGGCCTATCTTGATGCACCGCCGGGAGCGTTTTGTCTTGGGTGCTGTGAATACCGTGCCGCGCCCGGCGATGTTCTGCACTGTCCTGTTGATGGAGATCACACCCGCGTCAAGATCAATGTCCGACCAGCGCAAGGCGCATATCTCGCCCCGGCGGGCACCTGTGAGCAAGGCCAGCTGTGTGATAACGCTGTACTGCGCTGGCGCGTCCTGCAGGGCTTCCAGCAGCTTTGCAACGTCCTCTTCCTGCAATGCTTCCACTTCGATTTCTGCCGCTTTAGGGGCTTCTGTGCGCCGACAAGGGTTTTCATCGATCAACTGCCACTTGACCGCCTTTTCAAACACGCTGGACAAAAAGCGGTGATAGTGCAGCTGTGTATTGCCGCCCAGCTTACCGCCCGCCCTGACCTTCTCGGTGAACGCTTTGGACAGGGGCAGCCCAGCGGCATCGGCCACCTTCTCGGCGGTCTTATGGCTGACAGGCTTGCCGCTGCACAGCCCCCGCATGGTTTCCTCGCCCACCCCGGCGGCTTCCCGGATCCTTGCCCGCTGGCCTTTCGGCAGAAGCTTCAGCAGGGCCGCCGTTGCTGTATAGGTGGAATCTTGCCGCACTCCGTCCTCTGACAGGTTCGCATAGAACGCCATGAGGTGCGCCGGGCGTATCTGGTTGACCTTCATGTGACCCAGAGCAGCGGACACGCGCGGCACCAGCTTTCTGTATTCGGTGGCCGTCTTGGGCTTCAGCTGGCGGTCTGCGTACTCGGTGAACCACTTTTCTATCAGGTCATCCAGCTTCATGGACGCTTCCAGAGAAATGCCGCTGTGCACTTCCTGTTCAAAGGCATCTGCCTGACGCTGCAATTCCTTTTCCAGCTTTTTCCCGGTCAAGCCCGGCGGGGGAGTAAAAGTGCGGTTTACCAGCACCTGACGGCCCTGCCGATCATAGCCGTTGGAGACCCGGATGCAGTAGGAGCAGGTGCCGTCCTTCTTTGTGCGCTTTGTTATTTTCGCCATCTGTCACCCCTCCTTTGTGGGCATGGCCTTTTGTGCATTTTGTCCACGGCGGTGCATTCATCTGGCCGCGATCAGGCCCACAGCAAGAGCATTCTGCACAAACCGGGCAGCGCGTCAGCCAAATATTAAAATTTGTCTTCGTCCCGGCGGTACTCATTTATTTCAGCTAGAGCTTCCACTGCTTCCACCGCTTTTTCTGCTCCGACATGGTTAAGATAGGTAGGAACGCCATAACCATTCGACAGTACAAGTTGTACTCCTCACCGTATGCCGCCTTATTATTGTTGATTTCAGCTGTCATTGCTTCTGTGCTCGTGGTAAAGTCCCCAATGCTATAAACGGACACTCCTAGAGCATTTGCAATTTTTGAAGCGTTGATAACTTGGGATTCAGCTTTCCTAATTCATAGCGTCTAATGGTGGGTTCTGCAATGCCCGCCTTGTCACCCAGCTGTTTCTGTGTTAGTCCCGCTGCCATCCTGGCCGCTCGAATATTATCGCCCGCTAAACTCATTTCAAACCCTCCTTTAACCGCATTATAGCATAACCACGCAAATACAGCAACAAAAAATTACTGAAACGCTTGACAGTAATAAATTGTTGCTGTATTATATTAGCAGAAACATTTTGTTACTGAATAAATTAAGAAAGGACTGTTCTGAAGATGTCTAAATCCGTTACTGTAGACCGCGTGAAGGTTATTGCCGAAATGGCCAGACAGAACATTACCGGTGAAGAACTTGCCCAGAAGGCCGGTGTAGGCCGCTCTGCTGTTCAGAAAATGCGCAAAGGGCAAGCCGTATGGCGCACTACCGCCGGGCACGTTGCCGCAGCTCTCGGCGTGTCTGTGGAAAGCCTGATGGAGCAGTGAGAAAAATTCACCACGTCAGTGATTCAATTTCATCAATAATTTTTGATGTGCAAAATCAGCAGCATTTATCCATAAATCAGGTGGGCATCCCTCTGTAAATCTATTGCAAAACAAGGTAGTCCGTTGCAAAGCATGACACTGGATATCACCAGATGACACTAGATGGATTTTGACGCAAGGGACTTCATTTCAACAATGGTTCATGGCATCAATTTTTAATCAAAATTTGGCGGTATTGCAAAGATTTTCGTTTTATGGTTTAATGCCGACACATCAAAAACGACAGGACAAAAATGACCTAAAGGGGGTTGGAACATGGGTGATACCATCCGTTATCCCAATATGGGAACCGTCAAAAAGGCCGCTGAAATCTACGGCCTGTCACCGGCCTACATCCGGCGGCTGTGCAAGACGGGTAAAATTCGGTATGTGAACGCCGGGCACATGTGGCTGGTCAATCTGGACAGTCTGGCCCGGTACTTTGAACAGGGCGACCCGGTAGACGGCAGCCAGACCGCCGAGGGAAGCCGCCGGGTAGCGAGGTGAACAATTTGGAAATTGCAAAGAATATCCCTGACGCGCTGGCCATTCTGCCGCAGTGGGTTTGCTGGGGTGCCAAAGGCAAGCCCCGCAAAATGCCCTTTGACCCGCGCACCGGAACCCCGGCAAAGGCCGGGCAACCTGAAACATGGGCAGACTTCCAGACCGCTGCACAGGCCGTGGAAGCCGGCCGCTTTGGGGGTGTGGGCTTTGAGTTCGATGCAGCGGGCTGTGTCGTTGGCATCGACTTTGACCACTGCTTGCATGACGGGAAGTGTGACCCGTGGGTGGAAGCATGGGTGACAAAGCTGGACCGCTACACCGAAATTTCCCCAGCGGCGAGGGCCTGCACGTTTTCTGTTCGGCCCATCTGCCCGGTCAGGCAATCAAACGCAAGGAAGCTGAAATGTACGACCGTGGCCGATATTTCACCATGACCGGCAGGCTCTACGGCCCCGAAAAGCCCCTGCGCGCCGCACAGGACACGGTAAACGCGCTGTATGCAGAATTACAGGCCCGTGCCCAGAAGCAGCAGCAGGAAAGGCCCACAGAGAAGCCGACAGCGGCCCCCGGCGGGGTGGATATTGAGGACGCGCCCCTGATCGCCAAAATGAAGAAGGGCAGGAACGGCGCGGCATTCTCTGCACTGTGGAACGGTGACATTTCGGCTTATCCTTCCCACTCTGAAGCGGATGTTGCACTGTGCAATATACTGGCATGGTGGACGAACGGCGACCCGGCCAGAATGGACAGGCTGTTCAGGCAGTCCGGCTTGATGCGCGAGAAGTGGGACAGAAAGCAGAGCGGCACCACTTACGGCGCGATCACCATCAAGAACGCCGCCAGCAGCACCCGCGGCGGGTATGACCCGGCGGGATACTTCAAAGAGCGGGCCGCAAAGGTGGTCATGCCTGTGTCTGCTCCTGCCGAGGATCCCGGCACCAAAAGCGCACAGCCTGCACAGGTGTCATTGACCGACCTTGAACCCGACAATAACGACCGATACGGCTGGAATGACATCGGAAACGGCAACCTGTTCGCAGATTGGTACAAGAGCGTTGCCCGGTATGTGCCAGAGCGCAAACAGTGGTTCGTTTATGCGGATGGCGTGTGGAAGCCCGACACCGGCGGCCTGAAGGTCATGCAGCTTTGCAAGAAACTGGCAGACAGCCTTTATATTTATGCGCTGTCCATCCCGGATGAATCCCGGAAGCAAAGCTACATGAAGCACGTTGCCAAGTGGCAGAGCCGCCACAACCGCGAAACCATTTTGAAGGACGCGGCCAGCGTGTACCCTCTGCCCCTGTCCCGATTCGATGCAGACCCCTTCCTGTTCAACTGCCAGAACGGCACCCTGAACCTGAAAACAAGGGAGTTCCGAGATCATTCCCCGGCGGACTTCCTGAGCATGAAGGCCGGTGTTGAATACCATGCAAATGCCCGCTGTAAGCGTTGGGAGCAGTTTATTTCCGAGATCATGCAGGGCGATCAGGACAAGGCCGCATTCTTTCAAAAGGCGTTGGGCTATGCCCTGACCGGTGACACGGCGCATGAATGCTTCTTCATCCTGTACGGCGTAACCAGCCGCAACGGCAAGGGCACCAGCATGGAAACCTTCATGAACCTTGTGGGGGACTATGGCCGCGCCACTCGACCGGAAACAATTTCCATGAAACCGACTGTCAACGGTAATATGCCAAGTGAGGATGTGGCCCGGCTGGCCGGTGCCCGGTTCGTCAATATCTCCGAGCCCGATAAGAAGATGGTCTTGAGTGCCGCGCTGGTCAAAACCCTGACCGGCAATGATACGATCACCGCCCGCTTCCTGCATGAAAACAGCTTTGAGTTCCGGCCACAGTTCAAGTTGTTCATCAACACGAACCACCTGCCGCAGGTCACAGACGTTACCCTGTTCACCTCTGGCCGCGTGAAGCTGATTCCCTTTGAACGTCACTTTGACGAATCTGAACGTGACACCGGCCTGAAAAAAGCCTTGAGCACCCCGGCGGCGCTCTCTGGCATTCTGAACTGGTGCCTTGATGGACTTTGGGTGATTGAGGAAACCGGCTTTGATATGCCTGAATCCGTCAAAATCGCAACGGATGAATACCGCCAGCGTTCCGACAAGATGGGCCGTTTCGTGGCTGAATCTCTGGAAGCAGACCCACAGGGGAAATCCGCACAGAGGACGCTTACGAGTTATACAAGGCGTGGTGCGCCCGCAATGGACAGTTTGCCGAGAGCATGGCCAACTTCAAAAGTGAGATGGAGAACTTCGGCACGATCAAGCGTAAACGCCCCGCCGGGAGTGGCAGCACTGCACAACCCAAAACCTTTATTCTTGGGTACAAGCAGCTCCGCTTTGCCTAAATGTGCAGACCTGTGCAGGGTTCTACTGTTAATAAAAAAATTCGTTTCTTTATAGAACTAACACAAAAAGCCTGCACAACCCTGCACAACCATCTAAAAATCCGCATGAATCCTTGATTTGTGGGCCTGAGTGCCCGGAAGGAAGAACAACGCATGAAACAGATCAAATGCCCTTTTGACGGCACCCCGTGCCAGTCTGATTGCATCGACCGCTTTCCCCATCTGCAGGAAGGCGGCTGCCGCCTGACTGACCATCTTTCCGCTGGTATGCCGGTACTGGTAATCAACAAGCCCACCGCCGAACTGATAGGCTTTTACCCTGACGGAACGCACGAGGTGTTCGATTTGAGCGATCTCCCCGCGATCATCTGTTCCGTTGACAGCCCGGACGAATTGAGCGGGTGCCGGTCAAACTGAACAACCCTTGAACAACGAGTGAACCACGGTCGAACTCGTGACACGCTGGGCGCATGGGGCAACCTGTGCGCCCTCTTTGAATGGGGGCAGCATCATGAATCCTGACAACCTCCGCAGTCTGGCCGACCTGCCACCAGAACGCCGCCGGGAGATAGCCCGGATGGGCGGCAAGGCCAGCGGCATTGAACGCGCCCGGCGGGCCTATATGAAGCAGTCCGCGCGGGAAATCATTTTGAAAATGCATTATTTCTACGAGGCCGAGGAAGAACTGGAAGCCGAGTGGAAAGAGTTTCAACGCTGGCGCAGGCGGAAAAAAGAAGCACAGCACTTCACTCAAGTAAACAATTTATTGACACGATACGCACCCGCGTGGCCGTATCTACTTACTCCGAAAGGGGATGCAGCAATGGAACAGAATCGACCCAAGCAGACCGACCAGCAGGCCACAAACGCGGCCCTTGCCGCACTGGCAGCCGCCGGGAATGCCTTTGCCCTAGGCCAGCTTTGGGAAGTCAACAAGGGCTTTGTGCGGCGCCAGCTGTGGCAGTGGTACGAGAAGAACCAGACCGTGGCAGACAGCGCGGGCCTGTCCTTTGAAGATTTGGTGCAGGAAGGGTACTTTGCTGTGGATTATGCAGCCAAACACTACAGCGCAGAACAGGGCAGTTTCACAACGTATCTGAGCTATGCGCTGTTGAAGCAGATCCGCACCGCCACCTGTGGAGAGCACACGCGAGGTGTCATCACCGAGGACGGCCGGCGCGTGGCTGTGTCTGCCAACCCTCTGAACGAATGCACCAGCCTTGATACTCCTGTGGGCGAGGACGGCAGCGACACCGCTTTAGGTGACCTTCAGGAAGACCCGGCGGCCGCTCACGAGTTCCAGCAGGCCGAAAATGAGATCTACAACGAGGAACTTCACGCCGCACTGGAAGAAGCCTTGAACAAGCTGGCAGACCGAGAAGCGGACGTTATACGCCGCCACTACTACAGCGGCCAGAGCCTAAAGGACATCGGGCAGGATATCGGCATATCCAGCAACCGCGTGAACCAAATCGAACGGCACGGCTTCCAATGCCTGCGCAGTATGTCGGCTTTGCTTCACTGGCGGGATGAGATCATCAGCACCAGAGCGTGGCGCGGCACTGGCTGGAACGCATGGAACCGCTATGGCAGCATTCAGGAGCGCACCGTTGAATATCTGGAAAAGAAGGAAGAAGAACGCTTTGACTACTACGCATGGCGCGATCAGATGATACGGGAACACTACGCAGACTTTGAAGCCGCTGGCTATTTTGACCGCCACCCGGAACAGCGGCCCAGCCTTGAACCCCGGACGAACCCCGAAGAATCCACCCCGCCGGGCGAGGTGTAACACACTAGACTTTGTTCCAAAGTCCGTGTGCCCTTGCAGGGGGCTTTCCACCGCAAATCCACCGCAACCGGGAGTTTCTTGACACGATAACGCGCGCGCATATCGTGTGAAAAAACTCTGCTGCAAGCAGTGCTTTTGTACGCACAAAGCCTTGCAAGCAATGTCTTTGTTTATACAAAGCGGCCTTGTTGGGAAGCATCCCAAACCCTTTGACCGCGCAGCACCCGCCGGGCGCAGCTCTTCTGCTGTACAACAAAGCCCCCAGACCGTCATACAAGGCGGCTGAGGGCTTTGTTTGTTGCTTGTTGGTAAATCCTTACGGCGGGTGTGTCAGCGCTCTGGCAGCTCCGGCGGGGGCTGTTACGCTGCACAGTCGGGGAAGTTCACAACGGTGATCTCTGCCACGGCCTTTTCGACCGTCTGCAAGATGTGCTCTATCTTCTCCACCGTGTCAGCTGACAGAACGACCTCGCCGCACTGTTCGCATTTCAGGCAGGGCACGTTCTTGATGGCCACAACACAGTTCTTCAGCTGAACCGTGTGAATGGTCGTGATGGGCTTCATTTCGCCCTTGCAAAGTAGACAAGTCATGTATGCCCTACTCTTTCAGCTTCTTCTTTTCCTGTTCACGTTCCAGCTGCTTGATACTCTTTTCAGGCGTGGGAAGGTCTTCGGGCATTGTGCCGCCCAGATCCTGATGGTCTGGCGTACCTTTGCGCCCACCTGATAATGCACCTGATTGGCTGCTGCCGTGCCCTGCACGTTGTCCCGGCGGAGCTTTTCATCCGTCTGCGTAGCACGGAAAAGGTTCGCTGCAAGCTCTGTGCTGCCCATGTGGTCAAGAATGTTCTGGCTCTTTTTCAAGCCTTTCCGAACCTTGATGTCCGCAGCCCTCAAACCTCCATACAGGCCCATGTACCCATGGTTCTGGAACGTGGCATAATCCAGACTTGTTTCGACACCGGCCATCTGTGCGGCTTCTGCAAGGGACTTGTTGTGCTCTGCCATCTCATGCCGGATCGCAATCCGCTTCTGGTTCTCCGTCAGCTCGTCGTAGTTCTCTACAAGTTCCTGCTGACGTGTTTTGATAGCAAAGTAGGTCTGACCGACAGCAATAACCTCTTTGCGGGGGTCACCGTTCATCACGATCAGATAGCAGGCATAGCGGGAAAGCATAAAATCTTCAACTTCCCGAACACCACCGTTTGGCATCGGGGATGATTTGTTGACCTCAACAAAATGTTCCCCAACGGGATTTCCGCTTGTAGCACAGGCATCCTTTGCCTTATCTATGATCTTCTTGAAGTTTCGCCATTCGGTATACTCAAGTGCAGTTTGCAGCTCTCTCGCATACCAGAACTCTTGCCCGTATTCGTTGATGTGCTTGATACTCTCGAACGTCTGTTCACTGTATTTCTGAATGTCGGCCATGTTCTCACGTCCTTCCATTTACTCCCCGGCGGTGTCCTCTGTGGGCATATCCGATTCAAGCCGCTGCCGAATCGCTTCCACAATATAGGCGTTCAGGCTTTCGCCCTTGGCATCTGCCGCCGCCTGAACTTCATCTTTCGTGGGGCTGGTTTCTTTTTTTTTTAGAACGAGGTTCACACGATCGTATGCCTTTGCGTTCCATTTATTGTTTGCCTTTGTTCTGGCTGTTCCCATGCTAACACCTCTTTTCCACTCTATTATAGCGCATTTAATACACTTGCGCAAGTGTACAGTTTGTACTTATGCAATGGTAAATCTTTGTGCATTCCGTGCATTGAATGTACTTGCGCAATGGTATATAATAAAGACACAGCAAGGGAAGCACGACCGGAAGGCAAGGGGCGAAGGATGTACCGGGAGCGCAAGAGCAGAACGCCAGCTAAGACAGTAACCCACTTCCTGATAAGCTGTATAAAAAGAAAATGGCCCGGTGTCCGCTACCAACGAAATCACCGAGCCAAACCCACCAAAGGGTCAAGCCCATTATACAGGAGCTGACCCGCAAAGTAAAGCTAGGACAGTATGAAGAAGTACAATCTCTCCGAGATCATGCACAAGGCATGGAAGCTGTACCGCAAGGGCGTGAGCAGCTTTGCCGAAGCCCTGCACCGGGCATGGAACAGCGCAAAGGCCGCCCCGGTCAACGCCCAGCGCATCGAGGAAGCCCAGCAGGCCGACGGGATCACCGAGCCTGTGAACACCTGGGCGGGCTGGAAAGCCGCCGGGTACATGGTGGAGCATGGCGCAAAGGCTCTGTTTCAGGCGGTGCTGATCCACAGCAGCAGGGGAGACGGCCAGACCTACCGGGCATCGTTCTTCGGTGCATCACAGGTGCAGCCGCTGGAAGCGCAGTAAAGGGGGAACAGACGATGAAAACCGAGATCACCACCAAGGAACTGGAAGAAGCCATGAACGCCGTTTTGAAGCAGGCCCGCAAGATGGAAGAATCGGACGAGCCAGAGGAACGCCGCTACGGCTTCGGCATGGAAAGCGCATTGACCGCCCTTGCGATCTATCTCGACCTGTAACCCGGCGGAAAGGCCGTCAGCATCCCAGAACAGCAGCAGGGGAACAGGGGGCATACCGCCCCCGCCCCTCTCCCTCTGGACTTCCTGCACTGTACTGTGAATATTTTCTCGCGGAAAGCAGCGGGCAGGGGGGGGAGTGCCCCCCCCGGCGGGCTACCCGGCGCCCCCTGCTGTCCAGCGCCAATATTTACACACGGGTAATTTTTTGAGAGAGGTTTTACGATATGAAAATTGAAAAGCGTGTCAACCTGTACGCCTTTGAGGTGGAGTACATCGACCAGCGGGAAGCAAAGCCCCGCACCGTCCGCCGGGAAACCGTCGTGCTGGACGGTGGGCGCGTGTCCGCGCTGGAACGTCTGGGCCAGTCCCCGCAAGACTGGATTTGCCAACAGTACGCCCGGCGGGGATTCACTGTGGGTTCTGTCCACAAGGGTGAGCGACTGACCGCAACCGTTGACACCGATTTCCTGTGGAAGTTGGCCGTGCTGGATGTGGCCGCCGCAAAGGCTGGTAAGGCTGTGGCCCAGCTGCTGGAAGGGGGTGTTAATCATGCACAAGCCTGACTATACCCCCACGTTGACCGCTAGAGAGTTCTGGACGGTCTGGAACTATGGGCCATG
>VOFG01002315.1_pt1 | contig 10478 bp, 16 predicted proteins | sample 5384171 | NCBI WGS metagenome assembly VOFG01 (sample SAMN12384726, study PRJNA508395) | human gut metagenome | isolation source: healthy gut F | host: Homo sapiens | reverse complement strand
CTATAAGACGCGCGGCGATCAGTTTGTGACCGTCGTGGTAGAAACGCCGACGAAGCTGACAAAGGAGCAGAAGGAGCTGCTTCGGAAGTTAGACAACGGCGGCGAGGATACCCAGCCAAAAAAAGCTTTTGAAAAAGCTGAAGGAAGATATGGAATAATACCAATCCATGGATGATCCCATTCCATAGAAAAATCCGTTCCGGCAAGTGCCGGAACGGATTTGCGTCTGTTGGGATTACTCGGTAAACGTATAGCGGATGAGAATGCCCTTGCCGTCGCCGGTTGTGATGACGCTGTCGCCGCGGCGTTTTGCCGGAGTCGATCACCGGGTAGCGGCCGTTCTGGGCGACGTAGCTTTCTGGGCTCTCGGCGAAGACTTCCGTGAATTCCTTCTTCGCGTGCGCCTCGCCGCCGCAGGGGTTGATGGTTTTTCGATCAAAAGCTCATATTCGTGCATGGTTTGCTCCTTTCCGCCCGCGGGCGGTTTTTCTTTTAGTATACCACGAAATCAGAAAAACTTGCAAATGGGCAGAATGCACAATTTGAAAGGTGCATGTTAGAAAGCAACGGTTGCACGGGTTAGAGCAACAATGAATGATTATTTCTCCATATATGAACCAAGCTTTTTATCAGGAAGGACATATATGAGCAAAGAGGCAACAGGAAGTCATGGACAGGTTGTAGGCAGTGCGTCGTATTTCAGTCAGATCAATCGGTCGACGTTCTGGGGAAATGCAGACGGCTTCGATTACGGAAGAGTGCTGCGGGAGCTGGCAGGCCGGGCGGACAGCGCAATCAGCAGCGTCTATGACGATCTGCAAAGAAGAAAGGATGCGTTACTTGCAATTCCAGAATCAGACAGGAAAAAGCTTGCAAAACAGGTAAAAGCGCTATATGATGTAAGTAGTATGGGCGGCGGCTTCGGAAGCCGGAGCAGTGATTGCATCAGTCTTCTGGAATCGTCTGACGGAAGCAGCTTTTCGTTCTTTACGAAAAACGAACTGAACAAGCGGCAAAAAGAAAATAAAAAGACAGCTGGACGTACTCCAGCACAGAAGCGGAAGCACTGGTGGAGCGGGCGGCCAAATAGGGAATTGACTGGGCGGCCAACGGAGACGAGAAGAAACGGAACTTTTAAAGGAGATCGAGGACGGAAAAGGGCAGCGGTTTTTATCGGAAGCGTTGGAGGCGTATAAAAAGCTCGGAAACAACAGCGACCTGAGCGGGCGAAGCGGGCTACCGGATTGGAAGCGACAGCTATATGCACGCATTGGAGCGGGATGTTCGGCTGCAATATTCCGTCTTCATATGGCGCGGACTGGGGAAACCCGCAGTACGAAAAAAGCTGCTGCGCGAGGCGCTTCAGGAAATTGCGTCGCAGATACAGAACAATCTGGAGGAAGCGCAGCGCAACAACTGGTATATGCGCGATGAGAACGCGGAGCATATGCGCGAGGGCAATTCGCAGTCTGGAAAAGTGCGGAATCAGCACGTTTTCCTACGCCGGAATTGTCGACAAGCTCTCGTGGTTCGTGGGCGGAGACAGCTATAAATCCCGGCAGCTCGAGCAGAAGCTGAACGAAACGGGCGCAGACCATCTGACGGAGGACGGCGTCTATGGCAAGAAAAACACATAATGCATGGCTGGATTTTCTAGATAAGCTGGCACATTGCAGTGCGCCGACACTGGCCTGGACAGATTTAACGCAAAGCAAGCTGTCAAAAGTTAAACTTGGTGGTACAACATATGCGAATAATAACGGCTTGACCAATGCGTTTCTCTATCCAGGTAAAGACCGTATATTCATTTCAACCCACCGCATCCGAATAAGCATTTGACGGTTAACGGGAAGAAAATACCGATTGATTTTCCGCATATTAACCTTGATGAGAATCTGGTTGGGCATGATGCCATTTATGATAAGCTTTTTGAAAATACAATCATTATCCGCTTAGTGATGAAGCGTATGCAGTGCTTTCGCGGATGGACAAGGTGGAAAAAGTTATTAGAATTGGCGGAAAATCCTTCTCGTTTGAGGTATTGTGCTGGATGCGTTGGAGCTAGGAAAGGCAATTGAGGATGATTTACATGATGTGGATGGAAAAACTTGGCAGGAAAACGCTGTCAACGGCGGCCAGCATTGGCGGACAATGGGGCGGCGCTGCTTTGGGCGCAAAGCTTGGCGCGATGTTTGGTGCCGCCACTACAATTTATGCGCCGGTTACAGTTCCGATTTTAAGCCTTGTTGGAGGAGCTGTGGGCGCATTTGCAGGAGACGCTCTGGCAAAATGGGTCGTTGATATTACATATGTAGGAGAATGATATGGGACTTTTAGGACTACTATTGGAGTGGCTGTTTTCCGACGCGCGAGAACAGCAGAATCAGCCGCAGCACACGCGCCGAAGAGCGTGATGATTGTGGGCTTGATCGCATTTCCGACGCCGCGCATCATGGAAGACAGCACCTCCGTCGCCGAGAACAGGAAGTAGCACGGGGCAAGATAGGTGATGATCACGCGCCCCTGCTCGACGACTGCGGGGTCAGAGTTGAACAGACGAATCGTCCAGTCGCGCGTGAAGTAGATGAACCCGCCGATCAGCGCGCACATCGCAAGGTGCAGCGCGATGCCGACGTGCATGGTCTGCAGAATCCGGTCTTTTTTCCGCGCGCCGTAGTTCTGCCCCGCGAAGGTCATGACGGCAATGCCGATGGCGTTGGAAATCGGCCAGAAGATGCCGTCGAGCTTCCAGTAGACCGACCAGGCCGCGACCGTGTCCGTGCCGAGCAGATTGATAGCCTTCTGGACATAGACGTTTGTGATGTTATAGAGCATGCTGGAAATGCCGGCGGGAAGGCCGATGACGAGCATGCGCTTGAAAAGCCACGCGTCCGGGCGGATTTTTTTGAGGTCCAGGCGGTGGTCTCCGTGCGCGCGCTGCAAGGTGCGGATGACGAGCCACGCACAGATGATCTGGGACAGGCTCGTCGCAATCGCCGCGCCCGCGACCTCCAGCTTCAGAACGGCGACAAAGAACAGGTCGAGGATGGTGTTGACAATCGTGCAGACCACGAGAAACAGAAGCGGCCGCTTTGAGTCTCCCAGCGCGCGGAGGATGCCGCTTCCCATGTTGTAGATCATGGAGGGGATCATGCCCGCAAAGTACCAGACGAGGTAGTCCTTCGAGTACTGCATCGTATCCTCGGGCGTACTGAGTGCCGGCAGCAGCAGAGGCGCTCCGAACATGCCCAGAAGCATCGTCAGCGCGCCGACGATGATGGCAAGGAAGACTGCCGTATGGACAGCCCGGCTCACCTGCGCATGCTCCTGCGCGCCTGCGTGCTGCGAAATGACGACCGACGCGCCGGACGATAAGCCAACAAAGAAATTGACAATCAGGCTAATCAGGACGATGTCCGACCCGCCGACTGCCGCGAGCGCGGTTTTGCCGACGAACTGGCCGAGCACGACCGCATCGACCGCGGAGTAGAGCTGCTGGAGAAGCGTTCCCAGCATGATCGGCAGGAAGAACGCCAGCATCCCCTGCAAAACGGGGCCTTCGGTCATGGAGCTCTGCGGAACAGCGTATGCTTCATATAATCGCTCCTTTCCGGCTGTGTCCTCCACAGGAGGTCAGCAGATACTACTATATCGGTTTTTCGCGCCTTTTGCAAGAGGGCATTCAAAAAATTCCGCGGCTTTTTGGAGAATGCGGCAAAAATAAAGCTTGACGAAACGCGGCGCGCTTCTTATAATAAGGGTGAACCGCATACAATCGAACACAGGGGCGCTGGGCAACCGGCTGAGATTGCGCATTGCGCTTGTCCCTTAACCTGATCCGGGTAATGCCGGCGTAGGAAGCTGTTTCGGACATATTTGTTCTGCCGCTCTACACCACACCCGGTTGTAGGCGGTATCTTTATTTTTCTGAGGTGCTTTTCCATGACAAAACGCAAAATGACGCTCCGCTGCCTGTGCGAGGGGGCCATCATGCTGGCTCTGGCGCAGGTGCTGGGCTACATCAAGCTCTGGGAGCTGCCGAACGGCGGCTCGGTGACGCTTTCGATGCTCCCGATTTTCCTGTTCTGTGTCCGCTGGGGCTTTGGCCCGGGCCTGCTTGTCTCGTTCGCGTTCGGCCTTCTGCAGCTGTTTCTCGACGTTGCGTACGCCGCGGGCTGGCAGTCGATCATCGGCGACTATCTGCTGGCTTTTGCTGTGATGGGCTTTGCGGGCCTGTTCAAGGGCAAGAAGAACGGCATCTACTGGGGTTCGCTCCTCGGTACGTTCCTGCGTTTTCTCGTCCACTATGTTACCGGCGCGACGTTCTGGGCCGAGTCTATGCCGGATGAATTTTTCGGCATGACCATGACCTCTCCGTGGATCTACTCCGCGCTCTATAACGGCAGCTTCCTGCTTCTCAGCCTCGTGCTGACGCTGGTTGTCGTAGCAATTCTTCAGAAGCCTCTGGGCAAGTATCTGCGCGCAGAGGACCTGCAGAAGTAAGCGCAACACCGCGTTGCGTCTGCATGCTTCGCCGGATCTTTTCCGCCAATTCTGCGGTTTGAAAAAGCGAGAACCATATGTCGCAGCCGTTGGCGACAAAGGAGCCATACGGATGCGGGCATGCCCTTCGCGGGTACACAAAGTATTCCTTCGCTTTCCAAACCTTGCCTTGACGAAAAATCTCTCGCCGAATCCGCTTGCCGAATTGTGCGGTGCCGCCCTGAATCTGGATCGGCGCCCGCTTTCCCCCCGAGAGCGATAAGAACCGCTCATCAGACGTTAGCTCTGATGGGCGGTTCCATTTTTTATAAGGGTGTCTTTTTGATTTTGGCAAAGGGGCGGGGATATCTGGACGGCGTGGGGGCTTCCTTACGGATGACGACCGCGCGGTGGATGGCGTCTTCCACCTCGTATTCATACACGCGCTCGACGCGCCCGCCGAGAAGCCGGATGCCGCGCTTCGCCTCGTCCAGCTCGACATCTGCCAGCTGCCCCTTCATCGCGACAAAGCAGCCTCCGACCTTCACATAGGGAAGGCACAGCTCCGAGAGAATGTTGAGCCGCGCAACGGCGCGGGAGACCGCGATATCATAGCTCTCGCGGCAGACCGTCACATATTCCTCCGCTCTTGCCGTCACGACGTTGGCCTCGACCTGCAATTCCGGCAGAACCTCGCGCAGCCAGTCCATGCGCTTGCCGAGCGAGTCAAGAAGCGTCAGGTCCATCGACGGCTCTGCGATTTTTAAGGGAACGCCCGGGAAGCCCGCGCCGCAGCCGATATCGACCACGCGCTTCGCCCCGAAATCCGCCGCGTTCAAAAGCGCGAGGCAGTCGTAAAAATGAAGCTCGGCAACCTTTTGCGGCTCTGTGATGGCGGTCAGATTCATGACCTGATTTTTTTCCAGCAGCAGCGAACCAAACCGCGCGAGCGTATCGAGCTGCGCAGATGTCAAGGACAGATTCAGCTTCGGGAGCAGACGCTCCAACGTTTCTTTCATGGCTTACCTTTCATGGTTCATACAGGAACAGAACGCCGATCGTGCCGGGTCCGCAGTGGCTGGAGACCGTGCAGCCGGCGCGCGTGACGCAGATTTCCTCAAAATTCTGATAGCTTAAAACGGCAGCTTTTGCCGTTTCGATGATCTCGTCCGGCACGCCGGAGTGGGTGATGAACACGCGGCGCAGATCGAGCTGCTGCCTGCCCTGCAGGCGGTCTTTGATATACGCCTTGACGCAGGCTTCAAACGTGCCGCGGTATTTTTTGCAGACGCCCATCCTGCCGTCTTTGACCTCGATGGCCGGGCGGAGCCTTAAAAGATTCGCGCCCAGCACGGCAACAGATGAGCACCGGCCGCCTTTTGCATGTAGTCGAGGCGGCTTAAAATAAAGCTGGCGTCCACACGGGCGGTGCATTCGTGCAAATGCTCGACAATGCGCGAAGGCTCCATGCCTTCTTCCGCGCACCGGACTGCCTCGAGAACGACAAGCCCGTGTCCTGTGGAGAGATTGCGCGAGTCTACGATGTAGACGTTTTCATACTCTGCCGCCGCGAGGCTCGCGTTCTGATAGCAGCAGGAAAATTCGGAGGAAATGCAGATGTGGATCACAAAGTCGTATTTCCGGGACAGCGCGGAAAACGCGCGCACATAGTCAGACAGATTGACTGCCGCCGTGGTCGCCAGCGCGCCGCCGGCTGTGATGTGCTGGTAAATATCGTCCGGAAAAATATCGACGCCGTCCTGATAAGTCCTGTCTCCCAGCTGGACATACAGCTGCAGAATGCCGATGGAATACCGCCCAATCTGCTCAGGGCTTAAATCGCAGGTGGAATCAGCCGTAATTTTATAATTCAAACTCCTCACCTCTCGTTGATTCGCGCAACAGTTTCTTTCTTTCGCGAAGCGAGCGGAAAAAGGTCTGCAAAAGTGCCTGGCACTCCTCTTCGAGAACGCCGGTTGTTACCGCGGGGCGAAAACACCCCGGAAGACACAGAAGATTGACGAGCGAGCCGCCCGCTCCCATTTTAGAGTCCTTTGCACCATAGACCACGCGCGGAATCTGCGCGCCGGTGATGGCCCCCGCGCACATGCAGCAGGGCTCCAATGTCACATAGAGCGTACACTGCCAAAGCCGCCAGCCGCCAAGCGTCCGGCATGCCTCGCCGATTGCCTCAAGCTCCGCATGGGCAAGGGCAGAGCTTCCCTTCTCCCGGCGGTTTCGCCCCCGCCCGACAACCCGCCCGTCCGGCATCGCAACGACGCAGCCGACCGGCACCTCGCCGTCGTCCGCCGCAGCCTGTGCAAGCGCGAGCGCCTCGCGCATCATGGCAATGTCGTCCATACATTCTCCCTGTCTTCGTTCTGAAACCCGCCCTGAGGTTCATCCCGGCAGACCCTGCCCGGCAGAGAGCGGATTTGTTTCCGGCTGCACACACCTTTTTCAGCCGCAGGCACCGCATGCAGCGACGCTGCCATCATCATACCCGAAAGAGGGCCTTTCGTCAATATGCCGCGTCAGGATAACGGCGCAGCAGAACCTCCGCATCGACGCACTTTATCCCAAAATATGTAAAATTCTGCTTGACAGCGACCGAGTCCTGTAGTATGCTGTTATTGGAAATAAATGGTATATCCTGCCGAAAACGGCAGGAACCGGTGGGAGGGAACAAACCATGGCAAACACCCGGCAAACGCAAGCCGACCCTCAACAGCAGAGCGCCGTATGCCATCTGCGGCCTGTGCGGCGGGGAAATTTATCTGGGGCAGCTGTACTACGAGATGGACGACCGCTTTGTCTGCCCGGAGTGCCTGGGCGAGTATGCAAAGTCGTATTTTCTCAGCCGCCAGCGCACGGCCATGCTGCCGCAGTGGCGCGCATGACGCTGCGGGAGCTCTCGGTGCAGTATGAACAAAGCGCGCAGCTTCTGCGCGTCCGGCTTTCCGAGCTGCGGCGGCAGAAAAAGACGGCGGAAGACCGGCAGGAGCTTTTCTGGCTGGAGCGGCGGATGGCCGCGCTGTCGCAGATGCTGCGGCAGACGAACGAGCTGGCCGAGCTCACCGCGCACTATTATGAAAGGGGATATTACCGCAATGAAAGCTATCGGATATGATGACTATCAGGGCCCGCGACTCACGCGCCAGCAGCAGATTGCCCGTATGCACCGCGTGATCGAAAACGAGCTGACGGAAAAGCAGCGAAGAGCCGTCCTTGGCTACTATGTAGATAAAAAGACCATGCCGGAGCTTGCCCGGGAGTTTGGCGTGTGCAAATCGACCGTCTGCCGCACCATCCAGCGCGCCGAGCGCCGCCTGCGCCGCTGCCTGCGCTACTGAAATTTTGCAGCCCCGCAGCCTTTTTCAAACAACGAAGCTGCTTTTTCCGAAAAAGTTCCCCGACCGGTTTGGGTCGGGGATTTCATGGTTAGATTGACGGCGCGTGCCGTCCGGGATATGAAGTGCGCTCGCATTGGATCGCATTGGATAAGCTGTACGCTCAGTATAGCGCGGGGAGGAAAAAGTCCGTCGAAATGGTCGCGCGGGATGAATTTTCAGTTGCCATGTGCAGCTTGCCCTGCATTCGGAAAAAAGAATACACCGCTAAATGCCGTGCTCCCGGAAAAGAGCGCGCCTGCAGGCAAAGCGCACGCGCCCAGCGTGATTGCCTGCTCGTGGGTCGAGCGCGAGCGCGCAGATTTTCTCGCAGCAGCTGTATGGAAGCATCCCGCGCAGGCTCTCCCGGCGGCCTGTCTCCGGATACGACAGGTTGGCGGCCAGAAGCCCGGATACCGCCTGCCGCAGCAGCGCGTCAAAATTCCATCGCCTCGCCTCCTTTTGGCCTATTTTACACGAAGGCGGGCGCGAAAGAGCGAGAACCGGGGAGCCCGGCTTTTTCTGCGGAAACCGTCGCGCGTCCTTGCAAAACCGGCCATCGCTTGCTAAAATAATATCTTAAATGAAACGGAGGCGATGCATATGAATTACGCGGCCGGGAGCTACGATGTGGCCGTCATCGGCGCGGGACACGCGGGGATCGAAGCAGGGTTAGCGTGCGCGCGGATGGGCCTTTCTACTGTCGTCTTCACGATCAACCTCGACGCGGTCGGCAATATGCCCTGCAATCCCGCCATCGGCGGCACGGGAAAGGGGCACTTGGTTCGCGAGCTCGATGCGCTGGGCGGCGAGATGGCCAAAGCGGCGGACCGCTGCTGCATCCAGTACCGGATGCTGAATCTTGGAAAGGGCCCGGCGGTACACTCGCTGCGCGCGCAGGCCGACCGGCGGAAATATCAGGAGGACATGAAACGCACCCTCGAGCGGCAGGAAAACCTGGACCTCAAGCAGGCGATGGTGATCTCCATTGGCCTCACCGACGGGCACGTTTCGTCCGTCACGACAAGGCTCGGCGCGGTGTACGGCGTGAAGGCCGTCGTGATCGCTTCGGGCACATATTTAGACGCGCGGGTCATCACGGGCGACTGCGCGTATGCATCCGGTCCTGATGGCATGCAGGCGGGCATTTTGCTCACCGATTGCCTCAAATCCTTCGGCCTTCGCATGCGGCGCTTTAAAACCGGAACGCCCCCGCGCGTGAACCGCCGTTCGGTGGACGTCTCCAAGATGGAGCTTCAGCCGGGAGATGAGCGCCCGGAGCCGTTTTCCTTTTCCACAACGGGCGAGGTCAAAAATCAGGCTGTGTGTTACCTCACCTATACGAACGAGGAAACGCACCGGATCATCCGGGAAAATTTTGCGCGCTCGCCGCTTTTTTAACGGGATGATCGAATCGGTTGGCCCCCGGTACTGCCGTCGATCGAGACGAAAATCGACCGCTTTCCGGAAAAAACGCGCCATCAGCTCTTTGTGGAGCCCTGCGGGCTCGGGACGGACGAGCTCTACATTCAGGGCCTTTCGTCAAGTCTTCCCGAGGATGTGCAGATCGCGATGGTACACACAATCGCGGGACTCGAGCACGCGGAGATCATGCGTCCGGCGTATGCGATTGAATACGACTGCATCGACCCGACGGAGCTTCTTCCGACGCTGGAGAGTAAAAAGTTCCCGGGCTATACGGCGCGGGGCAGTTTAACGGCTCTTCGGGCTATGAGGAGGCGGCGGTGCAGGGCTTCGTCGCGGGTGTGAATGCGGCGCTCAAAATCAAGGGCGAGGAGCCAATGATCCTAAGGCGCATGGACGGCTATATTGGGACACTCATTGACGACCTCGTCACCAAGGGCACGAACGAGCCGTACCGGATCATGACCTCGCGCTCGGAATACCGGCTTTTACACCGGCAGGACAATGCAGACCAGCGCCTTTGCCCCATCGGGCACAGGATTGGCCTGATTTCGGATGCGCAATATGAGGCGGTCTTAGAAAAATACCGGACGGTCGAGCGCGAGAAAAAGCGGCTGGAGGCGACGGGCGTTTCCGAGAGCGAAGCGCTCAATGCCATGCTCCTGGCGCATGATACCGCAGTGTCAAAGGGCTCTGCAAGGCTTTCTGATCTTCTGAGACGGCCGCAGATCGGCTATGAGGATCTTGCACCGTTTGACCCCGAGCGCCCAGCGCTTTCTCACGCAGTGCGCGAGGCCGTGGAGATTCAGATGAAGTACGCGGGCTATATCGAGCGCCAGCAGCGGCAGGTCGCGGAGCTTGCGCGAGAGGAAAGCCGCCTGCTTCCAAAAGAGATCGACTATCTGTCCATTACAGGTCTTCGCGTCGAGGCGCGGCAGAAGCTCGATGAAATTCGTCCGCTTTCCATCGGGCAGGCCGGACGGATCTCGGGCGTGTCGCCGAGCGATATCGCGGTGCTTCTCATCTGGCTGTCGCAGCACGAAAAAAGGAGAATGACATGTATTTTTGATTCCCACGCGCATCTGGACGACGAACGGTTCCAGAAGGACTTTGAAGAAATTCTTGCGCGCATGAAACATAGCGGCGTAACGGCGATGATGAACATCGGCTGCGATCTGCCGT
>VOFG01002964.1_pt1 | contig 10480 bp, 20 predicted proteins | sample 5384171 | NCBI WGS metagenome assembly VOFG01 (sample SAMN12384726, study PRJNA508395) | human gut metagenome | isolation source: healthy gut F | host: Homo sapiens | reverse complement strand
CCACGGCCTCATGGTCCCGAACCATGCGCGCTACCAACTGCACGGATATACACTTTTACACTCTGCATATAAGGGTTTTCTTCCCTTCTGTCAAGTCTGGAAGCAAGATTTTTTTGGAAAACGGCGCGCCGTTCGGCGCGCCCATTTCCGTTAACAAGCAGGACTTCGCTTGGCCCGCCGGCTGGAAATAGCCCTTCATGTCGTACTTGTTGTAGCCGCTGTAATCGCTCAGTGCGCGGCCATCGAGGAAGTAACTGCGGATGAAGCGCTTGCCGTCCACGCTGGTCCAGTTCTCGGGGTCCCAGTGCAGATAGCCGTCCTCATCGCTCTGCTTTTCATCGAAGACCAGATCGACCTGACGGTTGCCGTTGGCGACCAGATCGTCAGCTCCGCCGTGGTCGAATCCCAACTCCGTCTTCTTTACGGTGTCTTTCACCAGCATTGCGTTTTTCCTCCTTAGCCGATATAACCGGCGCCCTTGAGCAACTCGACGGCCTTCTCGTGGTTCGCCTCGCTCATCATGACGAGCGGGCCGGTGCAGCCCATGCCGGTCTCAGCATAGATGCCGGCCTTCCACAGCACCTTTGGCAGCGTCCTCAAGGTCCATGACCTCGATACCGGGGATGCTGGCGGTGCAGGGCTCGGCGCTCGGGCACTTGACCTCTTCCTCTGCCGCGGCGGAAGCGCCCTCCGGCGGCCTTGGCGCCTCAGGATACGGCTCAGGCCAGCCTTTTCAGCGGCCTCGAATTCCTTCTTGGCGACCTCGAACACCTTGCCGCGTACGAGCTGAGCCGCATACTCGATCGCGTTGGCGATCAGCGGGCGCGCCGCTGGCGCGGGAGATGATGAGGATGAGCTTGTTGTAGTCCTTGCCGATGCCGGGGCCATAGCCATAGCCGCCGCCTCAAAGCTGCCGCCGGTGGTGTGGGCGGACATCATCTTGATCGTGACGTTGCCGGTCAGGCTGTCCATGACCATGATGTCGGGCGTGCCCTGCAGCACGTCATTGCCGCGCATCACAGCGCCGCCGTCCGCACGCGCGGAGGTGGCCCAGCGAAGTCATAGCCACCTTCACGCAACTGGTTGAGCGCCATCTCAGTCTGGCGCGCGCCGTCCACGTTCAGGATACCGACCGTGGGGTCCTTCACACCGCAGGCCTTGGCGGTGATGATGCCGTAAATGGTGTTCTTGATCATGCCCTCGATGCGGTCGCCGCTCGAGGTACCGGTGGTGTTCGCAACGAACATCTCCTTGCCCTTTGCGGGCGTCACAACGCGTCCCACCGTGGAAACGCCGATGGGGAACGGGAAGTGCATGGTCACAGCGCCGTCGACCTCGCCGTTTTCCACCATCTGCTCCATCTTCTTGTGGCCTTCCTCATCGTCGGCAACATGGATGGTGGTGATGCCTTCCGCCTCCAGTGAGCCGATGTAGTACACGTCCACACCGCGCTTGCTGGCCATGATGGCCGCCTGCATGGCGTTCTCTTCACCATGCTCGCTGCCCATACCGGTCAGCGCGATCTTGGGGGCGCGGACCGTAGGAGCCGCTCAAGACCTTCGGCCATTTCAGGAAGGTCCTTGCAATGGTCTTCTGCAAATCACTCATGTTCCTCCATTACTCCGCCTGCGCAAGCAGCGTCGCGGCGAAAATCACGCATCGTCTTGGCGATCATGTATCGGATCTGACCTCAGCCTCGCTGCGCCGGACTTCTCCTCACCGCTGTTGGCCTCGATGACAAAGGAAACGCCGTCAAAGAGGTTGGTGAGGCGGCCCAGGAACAGAGAGCCCTTACCAATGATCATGACACGCTTGCACTCGCCGGAGAGGATATCCTCGCGGGCAAAGCCGATGTACAGGCACACCGGAGGGATGTGGCCCTGCGTGGGCGCCCAACCGGTCAGGCCGTGCTCCTCGGGGAACTTGGCGAGGTCGGCGCGCTGCAGCTCGCCGCGCTTGACAGCGAGGGCCGCGATCATCTTGTAGTTGGCCAGCGGCACATCGCCGGCACCGGCGGGCTTGGTGATGTCGGGGTTCTGCATCTCGGGGGAGTACTTGTCGATATCGGTGATCTTCATGCCGAACTTGTCGAGAGGATCGGTGACAAGGCTGGAAATAACAGCCTGCGGCGCGGGCCCGTGCCGACGGTGTGGCGGCCGATCATCTCGAGGTTGACCTCAGGGCTCACGCCGTCATCCTGCGTCAGAACGACCGCGAAGCCGCCGAGCATATCCTCCAGAATGGGCAGCCCCTTCTTCACATGATCCTTGCCATTCATGCCCAGCTTTGCCGTGCAGCCGCCGGCTGTGACGACAACGGTCTTATATGCGCCGGAGGCGACGAGGGATGCAGCATCGATCATCGCGTGGGACGGGCCGGCGCAGAAGCCGCGCACGTCAGAACCGGTCGCGTGACTCCAGGCCCGCGATCTCAGCCCGCAGCCTTGGCGAAGTTGCCGCCGCCACGCTGGTTGATATCGCCGCAGGCCTCCTCGGCACAGTCGATGACGTACTCCACCTGATTGCGACGATGCCGGTGACATGGATCACTTCAGCAGTGCCAGCACGGAGGACGCCTTGGACACCAGATTCTCGTGCATGACGTGGGCGGAAAAGGTTCACGTCGATATCATGCGCACGGTTGACGCAGCCGACCAACTCGCCGTTGTCGTACAGGCCCGCCCTCGGAATGCTCCTCGGCAACGAGGCGCTCGATCTCCCTTCAGGTCTGCGCGTTTTTCAATGCGGTCCATGATGGTCTCATCAATGACGGGGTTGGCCTCGAGCGCCTCCGCGATGAGCGGCCACAAAGTTCGCGTCCAGTTCCACCAGATCGAACACGTCGCAGGCCTGCATCAGCAGCAGGAACTCCTCCTGGGGCATCATCTGGCCGAACTTACCCGTAACGCTCGTGGCAGTCGCACGTCCTTGTCGCACCAAGGCTGGGGAACGGCGGCCAGGTCATCGGGGGTCTTGTTGCCGATGTAGACCTGGTTGGGCCAATAGGCCACCGCCTGCTCGAAGCTGCGGATGTGGCTCGGCAGCTCCTTTGAGATACTCGCTGTCGGGGTTGACGATACGCTCTGTTGTCTGGGTAGTGCCGTTGTGCAGCACCATATCGGGGGTATGAGCCAGAACATAGCCGGCTCCACGGATGACACTTTTCATAGGTCAGATCACCTTTTCGTATGTATGGGGGTGTAAAATCCCTGAGTTGTATACAATTTATATATAGAATAGAGAGGATGGCGGTGTGCATCCCCGCTTCATGGGTGAGACCATTAGTCTTTGAAGGCACAATACTGTTCACGGATACTGGTCATTTCGCTGACGATATCGTCAACGTCCAGCACCATCTCCATCATACCGACCTGCTCATCATAGACAGCTTCATCAAACTCTGCCTTGACTTCCGGCTCACATACATGATAAACCCTGAGTCCCAACGAGACTCCTGCCAAAGGACCTGCAAAAGTGGGGTCACCGTTCGTCACGGTCTCGGCTGCCAAACCGGCACCTCGCCCTCGGCAGCACCCAGCAGAACCACAATGTTTTCTGCTCCGTACTGCTCCACGAACTCCTTGACTCTCTTCTGATTCTCCAGATCCATAGCACCTGCGGCCGTTCAGACGAAGCACTCGGTAGAGGAGAACACGACTTCGGCGCCAGCGCTCTCGGCACAGGCCGCAATGGCCATACCGGGGACACCGTCACGGTCACCGATGACGATGGCCTTTCTGCCCTGAGAATACTCATTTCTATTTTCCTCCTTCCTTTCAGATTTTTATTCCATGCCCATGGGGCGGGAAAACAAAGGAATGAGTTTTCAGCAATGCTTGAGGATCATTGCCTCGATGCTCTCAGCGGTGGCGTCATCCTTCACCACGGAGTCGATCATCTGGCCGTTCTCATAGATGGCCATGACCGGCAGACCCAGCACCTTCTGGCTGATGGCCAGACGGCGGGCCTTGGTGGTGTTCAGGGAGCAGAACTTCATCTTGTCACCGTACTTCTCGGAATACTCGTGTACATAGGGCATCAGCGCAGCGCAGGGCACGCAGCCGTCGCCGTAAAAGTCCACGAAAACCTTGCCCTCTGCCTTGAGGACTTCCGCCTCGAAATTTTCCTTGGTCAGATCCAGCATAGTAATGAACTCCTTTCAAAAAATCACTTCTGAGCGCTGATATACTTGTAGCACTGCATGGCGGCGATGGCGCCGTCGGCGCAGGCCGTCACCACCTGACGCAGGGGGGTCACCCGCACGTCGCCGGCGGCAAATACACCGGGGACGTTGGTGCGCATACACTCGTCGGTCTTGATGTAGCCGCCCTCCATGTCCAGAACGCCGTCGAACATCCCGGTGGTCTTTTTCCCGGTGAAGCCGAACAGCCCGAAGAAGCCGTCCTCCTCATCGGCGTGGAGCACCGTCTCCTCGCCGGTCTTGGTGTTCTTCAGGACGATCTCGCTGAGCAGCTCATCGCCGCCCACGTCCTCCACCTCCTCGTTGCACAGAACGTGGATCTTAGGCTCGGCGTCCAGACGCTCCTTCAGCATGGGGGACACCGTCAGAGCCGGACCTTTATGGATCATAGTGACCTTTCTGGCATAGCCTGCCAGATACAGGGACTCCTCAGCGGCGATGCCGTTGCCGCCCACCACGTAGATCTCGAAGTCCTCAAAGAAGTTGGCGTCGCACACGGCGCAGTAGCTGATGCCCTTGCCCACATACTTGGCCTCGTTCTTGCAGCCGATGGAGCGGGTCATGGCACCGGTGCAGACGATAACGGTCTTGCCCAGATACTCGCCCTTGCTGCCCACGAACTTCTTCACGGGGCCGCTGAAGTCGCAGGCGGTGATGGTGTCACTGACACGCTCACAGCCGAACTTTTTGCACTGTTCGGTCATGGGAGCCACCAGCTCCTGACCGGTCATGCCGTCCACCTTGGACTGGCCGGGATAGTTTTCGATGTCATGGGTCACGGCGATCTGGCCGCCGTCGATGCCCTTTTCCAGGATCAGCACGCTCAGGCGGCTGCGGCCTGCGTACAGACCGGCAGCCAGACCCGCAGGGCCCTCCACCCAAGATGACTACATCATAAATTTTATTGTCCATAATAATGGCTCCTGTCAATCAGTAAATACGGCGTTGCTCTCGCCGGACACGGATCCACCGCCCTCGGTCAGCAGGTTCAAAGCGCCCATGACGATCTCACGACGGCGGTTCATCTCCTTCTCAGGAGGCAGGTTGGGATCGCCGGTGGGATAGGGGATGGCCTGAGCGCCGAAAATACGGGCCGCACCGACGGTCTTGGAAATGGGGGTAACTGTGCAGATATGAGTGGCGGGGATACCAGCCTTCTCCAGCTTGCTTCACGATCGTTGCACCGCAACGTGTACAGGTACCTCAGGTACTGGTCAGAATGACGCCATTGACCCCGGCGGACACAAGCCGCTCAGCGATCTCCTGGCCCATTCTGGTGGAGTCAGCAACGGAGGTGGAGTTACCGGTGGTAGAAATCAGCGCCGGATACACACTGCCGATGATGCCTTCCTTCTCCAGCATTTTCAGCATATCATACGGGGCGACCCGGTTGGGGTCGTTGTTGGCGTACACGGGGTCGAAGCCGGCGTGGACGGACTCCCCACTTGCCGCTCTCCAGCTTGTCGCCCTCCACGGGGTACTCCTTCCAGAACTTGGCGGTAGCCGCCACCATGTGGTCGGGGTTGCCCATGGGGACCATGCCGCCGGTGGTGCAGAGGGCGGTCTTGGCCTTGCTGAGGTCGGCGATGGGGGGCAGAGGGCTCCACCTTCTCATAGGTGGAGATCTCCAGCTCGGTCTTGTAGGGCTCGCCCTTGACCTTGGCCAGCAGCATATCCACGGCACGCTCGGCGCCGTTCTTCTCCCGGAAGATGTTCACACGCTTGCCCTTGGCATAGTACTGCTCGTCCTCCGGCATGCCGATGGGCTCCCCGGTCAGCAGCTTTCTGGCAAAGCCGGCCATCAGGGGCACGGCCTTGCGGATACCGGCAGCGGACTTAGCCACCCGCAGGATGTACACGTCCTTCTTGAACATATCCACGGCGGGGTTTTCCTCGTACAGGCCGGTGATGGCCTCCACCCCCGCCTGCTCCTTGGCCGTCTTGCACACGTCGCCGCAGGCGATACCGAAGCGGCCGGCGTTAAAGGCAGGACCGGCAATGATGAGGTCGGGCTGATACTTCTTGATCTGCTCCAGCAGGAAGGCCCTTGGCTCTCCATGTTCTCGGCATAGAAGTTATCGCCGCAGACGATCGTGGCCACGATCTCGGCAATATCCTTCAGAGGGGCACCGAAGGTATTGGCGGAACCATGCATCCCCTCAAAGACCTGAGGCTCTGCATACGCCATATCCTCGCCGCCGATCTGACCGAAGAACTGGTTGGTATAGAACAAAATTTTCTTCATTCTTTCCCTCTCCTTCGTCAAACAGTGGTAGCGGACAGGTAGGTGTTACCCTGCAGATTATGTCCGCCCATGATACCGTGGATCTCCAGCAGCAGCGTGCCGTCGGGCTTGATGGAATCTACATTGCCGCCGGTGACACGCTCCACCTCCTTCAGCTCGCCCAGAACACGGTCCATCTTGGGCAGCAGGATGGTGGCATTGGAGTTGCCGGTGGACACGATGGCGTTGGCCTCGGTGACCACATCCGGCAGAGACTCGGACATACCGTCGGTACCGGCGTCCTCGTTGGTGATGATAACGGTCTTGACGCCCCGCTTCTCCAGACCCCGGCAAACGTGCATCAGGTCGGTGGTGGGGTTGCCGAAGCCCTCCTGAGAGATGATGGCGGCGTCGGCGCCGAACTCCTCGGTGGCGATGCGGACGCTCATCATGATGTCCCGCTGCTTCTCCTTCAGGGTGACCATCAGGGGTTCAGAATGATGCCCACGAAGTTCAGCTCCTTGCCGTGCTTGGCCCACAGGGCCTTGATGACGGCGTTGTTCAGGTGGTGATAGGTCGTGGTCTTGGAGCCGGGGGACACGCAGTTGCCGCTGATGATCGCACCGTCAAAGAACTCCGTGGGAGAGACAACGGTGGGTACCAGCTGCTTGGCATCCCGGCCGTAGAAGTAAGTATCGTGCAGCAGGCCCTGTGCCATGCAGTTGCACACATACACCCCCTTGGGCAGGTCGGGATACTGGTTGGCACGCTCGGCAGCGGTGGGCCAGTGATAGAACTCGGAGTCGTAGCTCTCCGCCTTCACAGCCACCTCGCCCAGCCAGCGGGCCGCCTTCAGCCCGGCCATGCGGACGACCTCCTCATGCTCGTGCTGATCCACATCCTCCCGCTTGGTCAGGTGCAGCACCACGTTGTTCAGCTTGGAGAAGAGCGTGTACTGGGCGGCGGGGCCGCTCATGTCGATGAGGCCCTCCTGAAAGCCCACGATGGGGCCCGTGGTCACCACGGCGCAGCCCTTTGAGTACATAGGTCACGCCGGAGCCTGCCTCCGGCACTTCGAGCCGAACACACCGGGGAAGATCTCTCCCCCGGCTTGTAACGGGGCTCCACCACATCCTTCACCGGAAGGATACGGCAGGATTCGCCCGGCTTGGCAAGATCCACCTTCACGGCTGTCACACGGGGTCCTCCAGAATGAGCTTTTTTAGCCCTTCCACGTCCACCGTCAGCACGCCGTCTTTCAGGTCGTTCTTGTCACCCAGGACGACATCTTTTACTTGAACATTTCTCAGTTCCAGATCCATGATCGATGTGTCCTCCCTATCTATAGTCGTTGCTTTTTTCACAATCGCATCTGCCTATAATATACCCCACCAAAACCAAAAAATCAATCATTTTATCAAAATTATGTAAAAATTTTTTAGTAAAATATTGTATACAATTTAGGAGCGAATTTTCTCCTCTTTTCGTTCAAGAACTCGCTCTATTCCCACTGCATCGTGTGTTTTTTCCTACATGGATCCGCCTGCCACCCCCCGGGCCGCCCGCTCACCGCCCCCCTTCGCCGCTGCCACCGCACAGGGCACCTTCCTTGTCGCCGGTTTCTCCGTTTCTTTCATTATCGTTTTTTAGATATTACCTCTTGCGGTTCCGACGGCATATGCCGGGATGCCATCCACGGCGAAATAAACCGCCCCGGACACATAGGCGTCCGGGGCGGTTCTGCTTCGTTTTTCATATGCCCCTCTCAGAAGGCGAAGGTATTCCTCACCAGAGAGCAGTCGATCATCTGATAGTCCTCCAGAATACGCTGGGGCATCTTCGCCCGATCCGGCGGCGTGAAGGTATCGATGCGGGTGATGGCCTCCGACATGATGAGGCACTCCTCCCCGTCCGGAGTCTGGGGCCGATCCGACAGTACCACCGTGCGATAGGGCGTCTCGTGGGGCCGCAGACTGCCGTACAGCGGATGGTTGCACAGCCGGTGGCCTATATACACCAGATCTCTGGCCCGCACCAGGATCTCCCGATAGGTATCCTCCGTACAGGCGAACCTCCCCTGCCCGGCGAACTCCTTCGCCGCCATGGGGTTGTTGGTAACGATCAGATACATGGCGCACCTCCTGCTCCGTCATAGGCCGCCCTCCGGGCGGTCGGGTAAAGGATGCCCCAACGCTGTGCGTTGGGGCGTTTCTGGCGGAAGTATGTGGGAATCGAACCCACCAGGGCGGCTGTTCACCGCCTACACTGGTTTTGAAGACCAGGGGGCACACCAGAACCCATCTACTCCCATATCCCGGTTGTATACAGGAGTTTAGCACAGGTCACGACGGTAAAATCAAGCCGATAAATTCGCCGCAAAATTGGAAAATCCGATCCTCGTGGCCGAAATTTATCCGCTTTGTCGCCGCTCACAGGCTTCCGATGACCTCCCGGTGGTCGCCTACCATTTTGGTCACCTTGGTCTTGTCGAAAAATTCCAGAATGGCCAGCGCATATTTCCGGGAGGTTCCCAGCAGGTCCCGGTACTCCGCCAGCGTAAAGGCGGGGTGGCCTCAAAGAAATCACGGGTCAGGGCGCAGACCTCCTCATAGACATCCTTGTGGTAAAACAGCTGGGGCGTCAGCATCACCAGCTCGCCGCAGGACACCAGATTCTCCAGCACCTTTTGCAGTCGTCCCGCTCGTTGGTGGGGAAGGAGGCGTAGATGTCGTCCACAAAGGGGACCTCCCGACCGGACTTGCGGTAGCTGTCCAGCAGCTTCTGCCGCAGGGCCGTCTGGCGCTTGGTGAGCACCACCCGGAAGTCCGGCAGGGCGCAGCGGTCGGCAATGGCGGTGACGGTGCCGCCCGGAGCATGGCGGTAAGGATGGCGTCGGCCTCCTTCAGCTCTGCTCCCCGGAGGGCCTTCTGCCGCAGGGGCCGCTACCTTCATACCCGCATGGAGGGGTTGGCCTTGTGATACTCCGCCAGCACCTGCTCCACCGACTGGCAGGCCTTCCGGTACAGGGGGCCGCCAGATAGCGCCGGGGCAGGATCTCCAGCAGATCGCCGCTGTTCACCAGATCCTCCAGTGCCCGCACCATCTCCTCCTCCGGCATACTCTGGCGCTTGGCCAAGGTCTGGGCCGTGGGCAGGGCGTAGCCATACTCCTCCACCAGCTGCTGCAAGCTGGGCGCCGGCGGAGCCGCCCTCCCGGATGGTCAAGGCCCGGATCACCTCCGGCTGATGCCGCTTATGGCGGGGCGGGCAATCGTCCAGAATGACGCCGCCGCCGATGGTCTCCATGGGGAATAGAACCGGATGACGAAGCGGTCCCCCCGCTTCACCGCCACCGGCTCCGTAAAGCGCAGTTGGGCAAAGCCGGACTGGCCCGGCTCCAGCGTATCCTGCTCCAGCAGCACCACCTTGGCGATATGGGTGGCAGCCCCGTGGTAGAAGTGTACCGGGGAGCCGTTCTCGATGATGCGGTGGGAATCCTTCAGATCGGTCAGGCGCACATCCAGCATCCGGGACAGGCGCAGGGTATCGGGCTTGCAGAGGGTATCGCCCCGCACCACGGCATCCCGCCGCAGACCCGCCAGATTCACCGCCACCCGCTGCCCGGCGTAAGCCTGCTCCACCGAGTGGTTGTGGACCTGCAGGGTGCGGACCTTGGCCCGCTGGCCGGAGGGCATCAGCTCCACCGGGTCGCCTACGGAGAGGTTTCCCTCGATCATGGTACCGGTGATCACGGTGCCGAAGCCGTCCTTGGAGAACACCCGGTCCACCGGCAGGCGGAAGGGGATCTGCTCGTTGCGGACGGCCACCCGGCTCACCCGCTGCTGAAGCTCCTTTTTCAGCTCCGGGATGCCCTGACCGGTATAAGCGGACACCGGCAGGACAGGTTTGCCCTCTAAAAATGTCCCCTTGACGTGGGCGGCGATGTCCTCCCGGACAATTTCCACCCACTCCTCATCCACCATATCGGTCTTGGTGATGACCACCACGCCGTCCCGGATGCCCAACAGGGTCAGGATATCCAGATGCTCCACGGTCT
>VOFG01000038.1_pt1 | contig 10544 bp, 20 predicted proteins | sample 5384171 | NCBI WGS metagenome assembly VOFG01 (sample SAMN12384726, study PRJNA508395) | human gut metagenome | isolation source: healthy gut F | host: Homo sapiens | reverse complement strand
AGTATCTGCTGGATGATGAGGACGATGAGGACGACGAAGACGAGGACGACGAGGATTACGAGGAGGACGATTTCGGCGACGAGGACGAGTTTGACTTCGGCGACGAGACGCTCTACGAGGTCAAGTGCCCCACCTGCGGTGAGGTCATCACGATTGACGAGGAGATGCTCGACGAAGGCTCGACCAAGTGCCCGGAACTGCGGCGAAGAGCTGGAGTTCGACATGGACGAGGACGAAGAGTCTGACGACGAATAAGAAATGAAAAAATGCCCCTGCTCCGCGATCGTGGAGCAGGGGCGCTTTATAGTTGTAGGGGCGGACGTCCCCGCCTTTATCGTCGGAGAGGCTGTATTTGTTCTGCATGTATAACAGCACTGCCGGGAGCACGCCGCAGCTGCCGCAGGTGGGCGCGGTGACGACGGTTCCGTTGCGGCGTTCTGCTCGGCAGCGGCGAAGGCGTAGGCGCAGACCAGCTGAAGCTCTCGCACCTGCGGAATGTCCAGCAGATGTGTGCGCTCATAAAGGAGCTTCGCCTTCCGGGAGACGTTCAGCCCGCCGGGGAGAATGCCGGTGGCTGCAAGACCGTCCTGAATTTCCTTGCGCATGGTGTTCCAGATCGTCTTGAGAAAATCCCAGATTTCGGGACCCTCGTTGAGCTCGACGTATTCCGGCAGCGTGATATAGCGCCAGCGGCAGAACTGCGTGATTTCGGCAAACGAGCCTTCGGGATAGACGTCGTCCTCCTCGGCTTCCGGCTCACCCTCGATAACGATATCGCCGCCGCCGACTGACATGACGCGCATGCGCAGCTTCGGCTTCGCCTTTGTAGGCGATGAAATCCATCGTATTGGGATGGGGCAGATCTGCCGGGTCCTCCGCGCTGAAAACAATCTCTGTACGATCAGGTCCCAGCGTTTCTTTCAGTACGCGGTCGGTGCCGTGACCGATGCCGGTTTTGCTCAGAGAGCCGTAGAGAATGACCGTGAAGCGGTCAGCCTCGGGCGCACGCTCCAGAAATTTCAGGGCGGCGCGCTCGGGGCCGATGGTATGTGAACTCGACGGGCCCTTGCCGATTTTATATAGGTCTCGAAGTGATTTCATGGCAGATACCAGATTTCCTTTCGTATGGTTTTGATGGGATGTGTTTTGGATAGAGTATAGCAAAGTTTGCGGCAAAAACAATGGCGCTTTTGCCGGTTTCCGGGAGAAATCCGGCGCTTTTTTGGTTTTGTGCGCGCTTGCGGCTGATTGCCTCCAGCGCAAGCTCTCCGGCAAGCTTGAACAGCGTATCGGACAGCACGGTCTCGAGCGTCAGACCCGCCTGCGCGGCGATGCGGCGGTAAAATGCCTCGACCGTTGGGTCGAGGACGACGGTAAAGCAGGACATGGCAAACTCCTCCTCTTAAAGGTATTTCATTTTATGTTGCGCGCAGGTCCTGCGTGAACGCGGAAAACGCCGCAATTTGCCGCAAAACGGGGCGAAAACGCTTGACAGGCGTGATATAATACTTTCGATAAATTGCAATTATTTCCGAAAGGATGTTATTGGTTATGGCGAAAGAGAAGAAAGTGCAGCAGATCACCGACATGGAGGTCGATTTTGCGCAGTGGTACACCGACATCTGCCGCAAGGCCGAGCTGGTGGAATATGCGTCGGTCAAGGGCTTTACGATTCTGCGCCCGTATGGCTATGCGATCTGGGAGAATATCCAGTCGATCATGGACGCGGAGTTCAAGAAGACCGGACATGAGAATGTGGCGATGCCGGTTCTGATTCCGGAGAGCCTGCTCAAAAAAGAGGGCGAACTCGTCAACGGCTTTGCTCCCGAGGTCGCATGGGTCACGATGGGCGGCAGCGAGAAGCTTGAAGAGCGGCTGGCGTTCCGTCCGACGTCGGAGACGATGTTCTGCGACCACTGGTCCAGAGTTCTTCAGACCTACCGCGAGCTTCCGATGCTCTATAACCAGTGGTGCTCCGTCATCCGCTGGGAGAAGACGACACGGCCGTTCCTGCGTTCGAGCGAGTTCTGGTGGCAGGAGGGGCATACGATTCATGAGACCGCCGAGGAGGCCATCCATGAGACTGAGCAGCAGCTCAAGTGCTACGCCGACTTCTTTGAAAACGTCCTTGCCATTCCGGTCGTCCCCGGACAGAAGACCGAGAAGGAAAAGTTTGCAGGCGCCGAGGCAACCTATACCGTCGAGTGCCTGATGAAGGACCACAAAGCACTGCAGGGTGCAACGAGCCATTACTTCGGCGACAAATTCTCGAGAGCTTACAACGTGACCTTTACCGGCCGCGACAATAAACTCCAGTATCCGTTCCAGACCTCGTGGGGCTCGACCACGCGCATGATCGGCGCTGTCATCATGGCACACGGTGACAACAACGGTCTGGTGCTGCCGCCCAAGATCGCGCCGACGCAGGTCGTCATTCTGCCGGTCGCGATGCACAAGGCGGGCGTTCTGGACGCAGCGGCGAAGGTCAAAGAGCGCCTGATCGCCGCGGGGCTTCGCGTGAAGATGGACGAGTCGGACAATTCCATGGGCTGGAAGTGCGCGCAGTATGAGATGAAGGGCGTGCCGCTTCGTCTGGAGCTGGGCCCGAGGGACATTGAGGCAGGACAGTGCGTGCTCGTGCGCCGCAACGACGGCGAGAAAACCGTCGTTTCTCTTGAAAATCTTGAGGCCGCGGTCCAGGAGCAGCTCGAGCTCGTGCAGAAGGGCATGTATGAAAAGGCCAAGCAGAATCTCGACAACCACATCTTTGAGGCGCATTCTCTGGAAGAGGCAAAGAAGCTTCAGCCGGAGAACGGCGGCTTCATCAAGACTATGTGGTGCGGCGAGCTGAGTGCGAGCTCAAGATGAAGGAGGAGGGCGGCATGTCGTCTCGCTGCATGCCTCTCAAGCAGGAGCACCTCGGCGACGTCTGCCCGATCTGCGGCAAGCCCGCGAAGAAGATGATCTACTGGGGCGTCGCGTACTGAGTACGGAACCACTGATTCCATCGCCTGCGGGCGTTTGCCGGATTTTTTTGCCCTGAGGCTTCGGTTTGGCAGCTTGAAATACATAAAGGATTCCTGCGCTGCCGAACCTTGCTTCGAACAAAATCTTCGCCGAATCCTCTTGACGATGAAGTCGGTGCCGCCTCTGCGCTTTTTGATTAGTTTGTACATAACAGAGCAAAGTAAGCCCTGAAAATTCGGCAAAGTTCATCAAAAAATTGAAAACCCCCTTGACACCAAGGGGGTTTTATTATATTATATATGAGCGTGCGTAGGAAGCGGTCTCAACGCGACCGTGCGTGTCACTTGCGATGATGCAGGAGATTGCGCCTCTAGGCGGTAACTTCTGCGGAGTATGTCCGGTCATCGGGCGGCTGAGAATCCTGCTACGGCGTATATCGCCGCAGTGGAGCAAGGCCGACAACGTCGGTCTTTTTTCATGGTGCGGAATGATACGCACGGCTTAGCGTACAGCGATTTTCGACCGTACCCAGCGGCTTACAGAAACAACTGAGTACGTGATTCAAGGAGGAAAACAAACATGGCAAACCAGGAAATGATCAGAATTCGCCTCAAGGCTTACGATCATCAGCTTATCGACGCGAGCGCAGAGAAGATCGTGGAGACCGCCAAGCGCAACGGCGCTTCCGTCTCCGGCCCGATCCCCCTGCCCACCAAGAAGGAAGTCGTCACCATCCTTCGCGCTGTTCATAAGTATAAGGATTCCCGTGAGCAGTTCGAGCGCAGAACACACAAAAGACTGATCGATATTCTCAACCCCAACCAGAAGACTGTGGAAGCTCTTATGAGCCTCGACCTTCCCGCCGGCGTTGAGATTGAGATAAAGCTGTAATTCACAATTTTATACAATTACAGCAGCCCGCCACGGTTCGTCGCAATATGAGGACGGACGGGTCATGTTGATAACCAATGCGTCCCAATGCGCAAGTTCTCAACCAATAACCTTAAATTAGGAGGAAATCACATGAAAATGCAGAAAGCGATCATCGGCAAAAAAGTGGGCATGACCCAGATTTTCGATGAGAGCGGCAAGGTCATCCCTGTAACTGTTATCGAGGCAGGTCCCTGCGTCGTCACGCAGAAGAAGACCACCGAAAAAGACGGCTACAATGCAATTCAGCTGGGCTTTGAGGACGTCAAGGAATCCAAGCTCTCCAAGCCGGAAGCCGGTCATCTCAAGAAGGCAGACGTTGCCTTGAAGAAGCATCTGAAGGAATTCAAGATTGAAAAGGCTGCTGAGATGAACGTCGGCGACGAGGTCAAGGCAAGCGTTTTCGCAGTCGGCGACAAGATCGACGTCACCGGCATCAGCAAGGGTCACGGCTATGAAGGTCCGGTCAAGCGCTGCGGCGGTCATCGCACCCCGATGACGCACGGCGGCGGTCCGGTTCATCGTCAGGCCGGTTCCATGGGCCCCACCTCTTCTCCGAGCCGGATCTTCAAGGGTCACAACGGCGCAGGTCAGATGGGCGTTGAGCAGGTCACGGTTGAGAACCTCGACATCGTCAAGGTCGACGAAGAGCTCAACATGATCGTTGTCCGCGGCGCGATCCCCGGTCCGAAGGGCGGCATCGTGTATCTGAAGAACACGGTCAAGAACTTCAAGGCAAAGGGCGCTGCTGCAAACGCCAGCATCAACCCGCAGAAGGCTTCCGCACGTACCAACCCGCAGAAGGCTTCCGCAAGAAACCGCTGAGAGAGGAGAGTAAATCATGCAGACGAAAGTTTTTGATATGGCTGGAAAGCAGGTCGGCGAGATCGCGCTCTCTGAGGCTATTTTCGGCATCGAGCCCAATGAGGCTGTTGTGCACGACGTAGTGAAGAACCACCTTGCCAACTGCCGTCAGGGCACGCAGAGCGCTCTGACCCGTGCAGAAGTCTCCGGCGGCGGCATCAAGCCGTGGCGCCAGAAGGGCACCGGCCGCGCTCGTCAGGGCTCCATCCGCGCTCCGCAGTGGTATCACGGCGGCATCGTCTTCGCGCCGAAGCCCCGTGATTACAGCTACACGCTCAACAAGAAGGTCAAGAGACTGGCTATGAAGTCCGTCCTCAGCGCCAAGGCACAGGAAGAGAACGTGGTCGTCATCGACTACATCAAAATGGGCGAGATCAAGACCAAGAGCTTCAAGAGCTTCCTGAAGGCTGTCAACGCCGACTGCAAGGCTCTGGTTGTCACCGCAGAAAACGACGATCTCGTCGTCAAGAGCGCTGCCAACATCCCCGGCGTCCTGGTCACCTTCGCCAACCTCATCAACGTCTACGACATCCTGAACGCCAAGAAGCTGGTCGTTGATAAGGCTGCTCTGGCAAAGATCGAGGAGGTGTTCGCATAATGAAGACCGCATACGACATCATCATCAAGCCCGTTATCACCGAACAGTCCATGGAACAGACGGAAGCGAAGAAGTACGTCTTCCAGGTTGCCATCGATGCCAACAAGAGCGAAATCAAGAAGGCTATCGAACAGATTTTCGGTGTCAAGGTCGAAAAGGTCAACACCATCCGCATGGACGGCAAGGCCAAGCGCCAGGGCGTGACCTCTGGTCGCCGCGCCAACTGGAAAAAGGCTATGGTCAAGCTGACCGCCGATTCCAAGACCATCGAGTTCTTCGAAGGCATGGTCTAATTGAATTCTTAGAAGGAGTGTAAACGCAATATGGCGATTAAATCTTTTAAGCCGTATACCCCGTCGAGAAGAAACATGACCGTTTCCGCTTTCGATGGCGTAGATAAGAAGGCAAAGCCCGTACCCAGCCTGCTGCAGACCGTCAAGAAGAACGCCGGCGCAACAGCTACGGCAGAATCACCGTTCGTCATCGCGGCGGCGGCAACAAGCGCAAGTACCGCATCATCGACTTCCGCCGTGACAAGATGGAAATGCCCGCAGTTGTGCAGCGTCTCGAGTACGACCCCAACCGCAGCGCATTCATCGCTCTGGTGAAGTACGAGGACGGCGAGCTCCGCTACATCCTCGCGCCCGTCGGCCTGAAGGCTGGCGACACCGTCGTCTCCTCCGCTTCCGCCGATATCAAGCCCGGCAACTGCCTGCCGATCGCCAACATCCCCGTTGGTACCATCATCCACAACATCGAGCTGTACCCGGGCCGCGGCGCCCAGCTCGTCCGCTCCGCCGGCACGGCTGCGCAGCTGATGGCAAAGGATGCTGAGCTTGCACAGGTTCGTCTGCCTCCGGTGAGGTCCGTTACGTCCGCATGAACTGCACCGCAGTCATCGGCCAGGTCGGCAACATCGACCATGCCAACGTCCACATCGGCAAGGCCGGCCGCACCCGTCACATGGGTATCCGCCCGACCGTCCGCGGTTCTGTCATGAACCCGAACGATCACCCGCACGGCGGCGGCGAGGGCAAGAGCCCTGTCGGCCATCCCGGTCCTATGACCCCGTGGGGCAAGCCGGCGATGGGCCTGAAGACGCGCAAGGCCAAGAACCGTACGAACAAGTATATCTTTAAGCGCAGAAATGCGAAGTAAGGAGGATATGAAATGAGCAGAAGCATCAAGAAAGGTCCGTTTGTAGCTCCCGAGCTGTTCAAGCGCGTGGAAGAGCTCAACAAGAACGGCGAAAAGAAGGTCCTCAAGACCTGGTCCCGCGCATCTACCATTTTCCCCTCCTTCGTCGGTCACACGATTGCTGTGCATGACGGTCGCCGTCATGTGCCCGTATATGTCACCGAGGATATGGTCGGCCACAAGCTGGGCGAGTTTGTTCCCACCAGAACCTTCCGCGGCCATTCCGGCAGTAAGACCACCAATTCTTAATGAAGGAGGACGCCAGAACAATGGAAGCTAGAGCTTATCTGAAATATCTGCGGATCTCTCCGCGTAAGGTCTCCATTCTTTGCGACCTCATCCGCGGCAAGGATATCAAAACCGCGACCGCTTATCTGATGCAGACCCCGAAGGCGGCCTCCGAGCCCATGCTCAAGCTGCTCAAGAGCGCTGTGGCCAACGCAGAGAACAACAACGGCATGGACGTCGAGAAGCTGTATGTGTCTACCGCGATTGCGAACCCGGGCCCCACGCTCAAGCGTGGCATGCCCAGAGCGCAGGGCAGATACAACCGCATTCTCAAGAGAACCACTCACATCACACTTGGTGTGAGCGAGAAGGCTTAATCAGGAGGTTACTATGGGACAGAAAGTTAATCCCCACGGATTGCGCGTCGGCGTAATTAAGGACTGGGACTCTCGTTGGTATGCCCGTGAGGACAAAGTCGGTGATCTGATCGTCGAGGACTACAACATCCGTAAGTACCTCAAGAGCACCCTTTATGCCGCAGGTATCGCCAAGATCGAAATTGAAAGAGACAACGCAAAGGTCAAGATCAACATCCACTGCTCCCGTCCCGGTGTCATCATCGGCAAGGGCGGCACGGAGATCGAGGCCCTGCGCCAGAAGATAGAAGCCAAGCTCGGCAAGACTGTCGCTCTCAACATCGTTGAGGTCCGCAGCCCCGACCTGAACGCACAGCTCGTCGCGGAAAACATCGCCGCCCAGCTGGAGAAGCGTATCTCCTTCCGCCGCGCGATGAAGCAGGCCATCCAGAGAGCGACCAGACTCGGCGCGAAGGGCATCAAGTGCTCCTGCGGCGGCCGTCTGGGCGGCGCTGAGATTGCAAGAAGCGAATCCTACCATGAAGGCACTATCCCCCTGCAGACCATCCGTGCCGACATCGACTACGGCTTTGCTGAGGCCAACACGACCTACGGCAAGATCGGCTGCAAGGTCTGGATCTACAAGGGCGAAGTTCTGAACACGACTCTCCGTGCAGAGAACCCCGAGCCCGCAAAGCGCGAGCGCCGTCAGCGCGACGACCGCCGCGGCGACCGCCGCAACGGTGACCGCCGGAACGGCGACCGCCGCCCTTATGGTGAGAGAAGATACAACAACGACCGTAAGGAAGGAGGCAACCGCTAATGTTAATGCCCAAAAGAACAAGTACCGCCGTGTTCAGAGAGGCCGCATGAAGGGCGCTGCTTCCCGCGGCAACAAGGTCGCTTACGGCGAATTCGGCATCCAGGCATTCGAGCCCGGCTGGATCACCGGCAATCAGATCGAGGCGGCCCGTATCGCTATGACCCGTTACACCAAGCGTGGCGGTCAGGTCTGGATCAAGATCTTCCCCGACAAGCCCGTTTCCAAGAAGGCGCTCGGCGTTCGTATGGGTTCCGGTAAAGGCGCCCCCGAATACTGGGTCGCAGTCGTGAAAGCGCAGAAGGTTATGTTCGAAATCGGCGGCGTTTCCGAAGAGGAAGCGCGCGAGGCACTGCGTCTGGCGCAGCACAAGCTGCCCATCAAGACGAAGATCATTGCCAGAGAAGCCCCGGAAACCGAGAATGGTGGTGAATAATGATGAAGGCAAACGAAATCCGTAAAATGTCTGCCGCTGAGCTGGAAGGCAAGCTGGCGGAGCTGAAGAAGGATCTGTTCATGCTGCGCATGCAGCACGCGACCAACCAGCTGGACAACCCCTGCAGATCGCCGCGGTCAAGAAAGACATTGCCCGCATCAAGACTATTATTCGTGAGAACGAGACCAAGTAACGGAGGTAAGCGAACATGAGTGAAAATACCAGAGCTTTCCGCAAAACCAGGATTGGTACCGTCGTCTCGGATAAGATGGACAAGACCATCGTGGTTGCGATCGAAACGAACGTGCAGCACAAGCTGTACCACAAAATCATCAAGAGAACCTACAAGCTGAAGGCGCACGACGAGCAGAACCACGCCGGTATCGGCGATACCGTCAAGGTCATGGAGTGCCGTCCTCTGTCCAAGGACAAGAGATGGAGACTTGTAGAGATCATCGAAAAGGCTAAGTAAGGAGGTCGACAACTATGATTCAGAGTGAAAGCTATTTGAAGGTTGCCGACAATACCGGCGCCAAGGAAATCAAGTGCATCCGCGTTCTGGGCGGCGCAAAGCGCAAGTTCGGCAACATCGGCGACGTCGTCGTGGCTTCCGTGCGCAAGGCTGCTCCGAACGGAACGGTCAAGAAGGGCGAGGTCGTTAAGGCCGTTATCGTCCGCTCTGTCAAGGGCACCCGTCGTACCGACGGCACCTACGTCCGCTTCGACGAGAACGCTGCCGTTCTCATCAAGGACGACAACAGCCCGCGCGGCACCCGTATTTTTGGGCCGGTCGCAAGAGAGCTTCGTGACAGCGGTTACATGAAGATCTGCTCTCTGGCACCTGAGACTGTTTAATAGGGGGACCATGCAATGAACATTAAGAAGAACGATACCGTGGTTGTCCTGTCCGGCAAGGACAAGGGCAAGAAGGGTAAGGTCCTCGAGGCTATGCCCGCAACCGGCAAGGTCATTGTTGAAGGCATCAACGTTGCGACCTGCCATGTCAAGCCGAAGAAGCAGGGCGAAGAAGGCGGCATCATCCGTCGCGAGATCCCCATGTACGCTTCCAAGGTGATGCGCGTCTGCCCGAAGTGCGGCAAGGCGACCCGCGAAGCTTTCAAGGTTGAAAACGGCGCGAAGGTCCGTGTCTGCAAGAAGTGCGGCGAAACTATTTGAGAGGGAGGATTGAAGAATGTCTAGACTGCATGTAAAGTACAATGAAGAAATCGCTCCCGCTCTCATGAGCAAGTTCCAGTACAAGAGCGTGATGCAGATCCCGAAGCTCAGCAAGGTCATCGTCAATGTTGGCTGCGGCGAGTCCAAGGGCAACGCCAAGGAGATCGAGGCAATCTGCAAGGACATCGCTACCATTACCGGCCAGAAGCCCATCACGACCAAGGCGCGCAAGTCCGTTGCGAACTTCAAGGTCCGTGAAGGCGAGACTGTCGGCGTCAAGGTCACGCTGCGCGGCGAGAGAATGTATGAGTTCCTCGATCGCCTGTTCAACGTGGCTCTGCCCCGTGTCCGCGACTTCCGCGGCATCAACCCCAACTCCTTCGACGGCCGCGGCAACTATGCCTTTGGTCTGAAGGAACAGCTGATCTTCCCGAAATCGAATACGATAAGGTCGATAAGATCCGTGGCATGGACATCTGCATCTGCACCACCGCGACTACCGACGAAGAAGCCAAGGAACTGCTGACCATGGTCGGCGCTCCGTTCTACGCTTGATTGGAGGATTTGACGAATGGCTAGAAAAGCAATGATTCTCAAGCAGAAGGAAGCTCGGCATCGCAATCATTTCCACCTCCAAGGGCGTTATGACCGACAAGGCTCGTCGTGCAAAGCATGTCGGCGGCGAAGTCCTTGCGTTCATTTGGTAAGGAGGGTATTGAACTATGTCTAGAATCGGCAGAATGCCCATTACCATCCCCGCTGGCGTTGACGTGACCATCGCGGAAAACAACGTCGTTACCGTCAAGGGCCCCAAGGGTACGCTCACGCAGGCGCTGCGTCCTGAGATGATCATTAAGCTCGATGAAGGCAACGTCATTACAGTCGATCGTCCCTCGAGGATAAGCTCCACAAGAGCCTCCACGGTCTGACCCGTTCGCTGCTGCACGACATGGTCGTGGGCGTGACCGACGG
>VOFG01000709.1_pt1 | contig 10556 bp, 12 predicted proteins | sample 5384171 | NCBI WGS metagenome assembly VOFG01 (sample SAMN12384726, study PRJNA508395) | human gut metagenome | isolation source: healthy gut F | host: Homo sapiens | reverse complement strand
TCAATTATATTGACATTTTGAGTATTACAATTATGATTAAAGAGTTATAAGGTATCACAGCGTAAAAGAATACATATGAGGTTAAAAAATGAGCAGATTAATAGAGCAGATAAAACAAAAGGATGCCTGTGCCTTTACACATGGCGGCAAATTTCATGCAGATGATGTGTTCTCATCAGCCCTGCTTTTGTATATAAAACCCTGAGATCAGCATAACAAGGGGCAACAGTGTGCCTGATGATTTCACAGGAATAGTTTTTGATATAGGGCGTGGTGAGTTTGACCATCATCAAAAGGACAGCAGAATCAGGGAAAACGGTGTGCCGTATGCGGCATTTGGCCTGTTGTGGGAGGCTGTTGGAGCGGATATTCTAGGTAAGGAGCTTGCGGTGAAATTTGATGAGTCATTTGTCCAGCCTCTCGACAACAATGACAATACAGGTGAGAAAAACGAGCTTGCAGCACTTATAGGCAATTTCAATCCGTCATGGGATTATGAGGGTGGCAGCGATGAGGCTTTCTTTCAGGCGGTAAGCGTGGCAGGCATGATACTGGAAAACAAATTTGAGAGATACCGTGGCAATGAGAGAGCTGATAAGAGAGTGGAGGAGGTGCTTGCAAAGCACGATCCGGCAAGCAGGATACTTGTGCTTCCTGAGTTTATCCCATGTCAGAAGGCACTGAGTGAGACGGATATCGCGTTTGTTATTTTTCCGTCAAACAGGGGTGGCTTTTGTATACAGCCGCAGAAAAGAGAGTATTCGATGAATTACAAGTGTTCTTTTCCGGCAGAGTGGCTGGGGCTTGAAGGTGAGGAGCTTGTAAATGCTACAGGAATTTCCGGTGCGATATTCTGTCACAAGGGAGGCTTTATCATGACTGTTAAGGAGCAGGATGAAGCGGTAAAGGCATGCGAAAAGGCACTTTCTCTTCATAAAGACAGCTCTGTGATAGTATGGTATGGAAATAAAGGAGATACTACAGCGAAGGCATGTGACAGTCAGACCAACGAGCAGCTTATGAATGTTGTAAAGGCACGAGGCATAAAGGGCGTGCATATCTGTCATGTTGATGCAATGCCTGTTCCGCAGCTTGAATTGACAGAGCTTGACAGTGAGACAGCATATGCAGAGGTCTTGATGGAGAAGCCGCAGTGGAAGGCATATGTAAAGGAGCAGGTGAAGCAGATTGTAAAGTACAGACCGGAGGCAGTATATGTGGAAGGAAACGCATTTGAGACATATCCGGTTATACGTGCACTCAGAAAGAAGCACATTCCTGTGCTTACGATGATTGAAAATAAAGAGAAAAAAAATAATGGTAAGAATACCATGATTTATGTGCATTTTTGAAAAAATTTGGTATAATGTTGTTAAGCGCGGACATCGTGCAGTTTTGCGAATGTGCGGTGTGGTGGTTTGGAATAATACGGGTAATATACAAGTAACAATACGAGGATGCAGTAGGTATGAAGACAATCATAAAATACGAGCTTGTCATAAATAAGGCACTCAGATCTGCACTCAACTATGATACACCGGATGAGCAGATTAATGAGTTTATCAGATTTTTCGGAAAACATATCGGTTCTGACCGCATATATATATTTGAGGATTGTGATGAGAAGCATGTCACCAAAAATACATATGAGTGGTGTGCGGATGGAATAGTGCCGGAGATACATGAATTACAGAATGTCGATATGGACATAATAGGCTGGTGGTATCAGGTCTTTGACAAGGACAGGAATGTAATTATCACAGATATAGAGCAGATAAAGGATGAGCATAAGGTCTCTTACAATTTGTTAAAGGCACAAAATGTAAAAAACCTGGTAGTATGTCCAATCCGCTACAAGGATGAGATAAAGGGCTTTTTGGTGTGGATAATCCACCGGAAAGTGATACTCTCGGACTGACCACGTTCTTGGATATGATAGGAACCTTGCTTATATCACTGCTTAAGCTGCGCAATTCCTTCACAAAGTCGAATAATGTAAGCGAAGCTTAGCAGTTATTCATCACTTTCAAGTATCTATATATCCATGGCACTGGTAAATGTGCAGACACACAGATACCATATAGTAAAGACTTTGGATGAGGTTGTACACTTCCTGGGGGTAAAACCGCAAAGTGAGGGGGAATATAGGATAGATGAGGATTTCCCGGGGCTTATAAACAGTGTGATGAATGAGTTCTGTACTAAGGCACAGCGCAAAGAGACACTTGATTTTGTGGATATCAGTACTGTAGAGGACAGACTTCGTGGAAAAAATACCATAGTGCACGAGTTTATCGGAAAGGTATCAGGCTGGTGCCGTGAAAGGTTTATTCCTGTAGACTATGATGCAGATGGCAGGCTGTGGCATGTGCTTTACTGCGTGGAGAATATTGACGAGGAAAAGCGACGTGAAGACAGGCTTATGTATCTGGCACAGATTGATTTGATGACAGGTATACGCAACCGCGGAAGTGGAGAGAATAAGATAACAGAGTATCTCGTCCGCAAACAGTGCGGTCTGCTCTGTCTTTTGGATACTGTGACAAGTTTAAGTCAATAAACGATACCTATGGACATGCAGTGGGCGACAAGGTGATAATAGCAATTGCTGATACTCTGCGCAAATCATGTCGTGATGATGATGTCGTGCTTCGCCTGGGCGGGGATGAGTTTGCGGTATTTATACCGGGAATGTTGATAAAGAGCGGGCAGAAGCTTTTTTGACAGGCTTTTTTCAAACATAGAGCATATTGATATAGCAGAGATGAATGGAAAGAATATACTGCTCAGTCTTGGCGCATGCTTTTATGACGGAATGGATTGTATCACGTTTGACCAGCTCTACAGAAGGGCAGATATCGCCATGTATGACAGCAAGAAAAAACAGGGCTACAGTGCGACAATTTATGATGCAAAGCAATGATAGTCCGGCATATTAAATAAAAAGAGGAGAATGAAAATGCAGACAGGAAAAGCAATATCCATTCCATCAATCCTCAAGGTGGGAAATGGAACATTAAACAAAATCGGAGAGTATTTAAAGAGTGAGGAGCTGACGAGCGTAGTCATTTTTATGGGAAACGGTCTCATAGATATGTTTGGAGATACTATAATGAAGTCGCTTACTGATGCCGGTATCACCGTGCTTGAGTACAGTGAGCTTGATACAGTTGAGATAGATGATATAATCACCCTTGCATTTGATATACCAAACAAGGCAAAGGCAGTTGTGTCAGTGGGCGGCGGAAAGGTAATAGATGCAGGAAAATATGCAGCTTTTCTAAGAAATCTGCCATTTATCAGTGTGCCGACCTCAAGCTCAAGCGATGGTTTTTCTAGCGCCAGTGCATCACTTTTGGTGCACGGCAAGCGTACGTCGGTTCCTGCAAAGCTTGCGCATGGTATCATAGTTGACACACAGGTCATCCGCACAGCACCGGAGAAGTTTATATATTCAGGCATCGGGGATATGGTGTCAAAGATTACAGCACTCTATGACTGGATTTTTGAGGAAGCACATGGTGCAGGCGTGGTCAATGACTTCGCCGTGATGGTTGCTAAAAAGGCGGTCAACAGCTTTGTGCGTACACCTTATGAGAGCATAAAGGATGAGCTTTTCCTAAAGGAGCTTGTGGATTCGCTTGCCATGAGCGGCATAGCAAACGAGATAGCGGGAAGCAGTGCGCCGACCAGCGGCAGTGAGCATCTTATTTCACATGCGCTTGACAAAATTCTTGAGCATCCACAGCTTCATGGCATACAGGTCGGCATAGCAACCTATATCATGAGTGTAGTGCAGAACCACAGATATGTAAGGGTGTGCACAGTGCTCAAAAAGGACAGGCTTTTTCGACTATGCGGCCACTCTTGGCATGAGAAAGCAGGATTTTCTGGATGCGATAGATATGGCGCCGTCCATGAAGCCGTTCAGGCACACATATCTGCATGAGAAGGAGTACCGCTACGCGGCAAAGAAGCTTGTGCTTGAGGATGATATACTGAATAAAATACTGGTATAGAAATATGTATGAGAAGACTATAGAGCCGGTTGCGATTATGCACACCGGATTTGGAGAGAAATTTGGCATTCCGAGGCAGAGCGGCCTCGTACCTGAGGCGGCAGGGCAGATAATATTTGAACCCAAATACCAGAAATCCCGATGCGCTTCGTGGAATAGAGGAGTTCACACATTTGTGGATTATATGGGACTTTTCTGAAAACAGGGTGGAGAAATTTACACCGCTCGTCACGCCACCCAGGCTTGGAGGAAGGGAAAAGAGAGGTGTTTTTGTCCACACGTTCGCCGTTTCGCCCAAACGGCATGGGACTATCCTCTGTAAGGCTTGATAAGGTTGAGTACAAAAGCAGCAAGGGCCCCATAATTCATGTGTCAGGTGTAGATATGCTTGACGGCACACCAATCTATGATATAAAGCCGTATCTGGCATATTCAGATTCACATCCTAAGGCATCAGATGGTTTTGCCGCAGAGCACAGATGGGATACGGTGCATGTTATATGGAGGGATGAGGCACTCAAAAGCTGTATAGATGAAGATACCCGCATTACTGTGGAGCATATTCTGGCACAGGATCCAAGAGCTGCATACAACAAGGCCAGGGATTATATCTATGGCATGAGATACGGCAAATTTGATATACGCTTTGTGGCTGATTCACATGCCGGCACGATAGAGATAGTGGATGTCGTGGAGTGCATAGATGGGTTTCATAAGGTGAAGTGATTTTGATTTGCATATGGCGCCACAAGAGAGTAAAATGGTAATGCATACAAAAGGACAAATGCGTCACGAATATATTTGTAAATACATATTAAATACATATAAGGAAGGTACATACAATGAAAACAGTAAAGGACTATATCAGAACTATCCCGGATTTCCCGGAGAAGGGCATCATGTTCCGCGATGTGACAAGTGTTATCCAGGATGCAGATGGATTAAAGCTTGCAATTGATGAGATGATAAAGAGGCTTGACGGACTTGATTTTGATGTGATAGCAGGAGCTGAATCAAGGGGCTTTGTTTTTGGCATGCCGATAGCATATGCGCTTCATAAGCCGTTTGTCATGGTGAGAAAAGCAGGCAAGCTGCCATGTGAGACTGTATCAAAGACATATGACCTTGAGTATGGCACAGCAACAATTGAGATGCACAAGGACTCAGTAAAGCCCGGTCAGAAGGTGGTTCTCGTGGATGATCTTATCGCTACAGGAGGCACAATGCAGGCAGCAGCAGAGCTTGTTGAGGAGCTTGGAGGAGAGGTTGTGAAGATGCTTTTCCTTATTGAGCTTGCAGGTCTTAATGGCAGAAAGCTTCTTAGCAAGTATGATGTGGACGCAGTTGTGTCATATGATGGCAAATAGAGCTGTTATATCTGAATGAATATATTTTATATGTTTGTGCATACTGACATTAATTAAATCTATGATTTGATGAGATTAAGAGTAAGGAGAGTCGGTATGCAGCAAAAATTGGGAAAGTGGAGTCTCCGTTTTACGGAGGCTCCTTTTATATTGGAAAGCAGTTCGGTTGTAGGCACAAAGGAGGCGGACGGACCGCTTGGTGGTCTGTTTGATATTGTAGGCAAAGATGACAGGTTTGGGCAGAATACGTGGGAAAAGGCAGAAAGCTCCATGCAGCGCGATGCACTCACAATGGCCCTTGGGAAAGCACATCTGGATGCATCCGACGTGGACTATGTATTTGCAGGAGATCTGCTCGGACAGTCTATGGCCACAACCTTTGGTGTGGAAAACTTCCGTATTCCTTGGTTTGGAGTGTATGGAGCATGCTCCACATGCGGGGAGTCGCTCTCACTTGCCGCGGCATTTGTGGCAGCAGGGTATGCAAGGCATGCGGTGGCAGTGACATCGAGCCACTTTGGCAGTGCCGAAAAGCAGTTTCGCTTCCCTAACCAGTATGCCAATCAAAGACCGGTGTCAGCGACGTGGACAGTGACAGGAAGTGCAGCATTTATTGTGGGCAGTGGAGCAGGTGGTAATGAGATACAGGCCGGGTGTGACAATGAATGGACTGGGGTGACAATGCAGATAGTATATCAAGGAATGTACAGATTGAGGGAATCACAACAGGAGTTGTGGTGGACTATGGCATAAAGGATGCCATGAACATGGGCGCCGCTATGGCACCTGCGGCCTGTGAGCTGATAGTAAATCACCTGAGTGATTTTGGCAGAAAGGCTTCCTATTACGACAGGATAGTGACAGGAGATCTTGGAAGCGTCGGACAGAAGATACTGATTGACCTGTGCAGGCAAAAAGGCGTGGACATAAGCAAAAATCACGAGGACTGTGGCATGAAGATGTTTGATGCAGCGAACCAGAACACGGGCTCAGGTGGTTCGGGCTGTGCGTGCTCGGCAACCGTTTTGTCAGCATATTATCTGCCAAAGCTTAGAAGCGGTGAATTGAAGCGTATACTTTTTGTGCCTACAGGAGCACTTCTTTCGCCTGTCAGCTTCAACGAGGGCGAGTCAGTACCGGGAATTGCACACGGTGTGGTGCTTGAAGCAGTAATGTGAAGCTGTAATTTGAAGCTGATGGCTTCACATATATAATAGGGTGAATGAGATAGGGTGAACGAGCCGTTTTTGAGGGATGGGCTGCACGTTCAAAAAAAGAAGAAAGGCGTAAGGATATAATGGATTATGTAAAAGCATTTGTGGTGGGTGGTATAATCTGCGCCATCGTACAGATTTTAATGGAAAAAACAAAGCTCATGCCGGGCAGAATTATGGTAATGCTTGTGTGCACAGGAGCGCTTCTTGGCGCCGTCGGCATATACGGGCCATTTTCAAAGTGGGCAGGTGCCGGTGCCAACGTACCGCTTTTGGGCTTTGGCAATGTACTGTGGAAGGGTGTGAAGGAGGCTGTGGACAGCGAGGGCTTTATAGGCCTGTTTAAGGGCGGCTTTAAAGCCTGTGCGGTCGGAGTATCGGCAGCATTAATCTTTTCGTATATTGCAGCACTCATCACGAAGCCTAAATTAAAGAGCTGATTGATTTTGATGGTGATTTCAGAGTAAATATGTATCGGAAAAGGGAAACTAACACAGAAACCGTTGAGAAGATACTTAGGCTCATCCAGCCAATATTACTATAATATCAGATTAAAATGATTGATAAATCCTGACATTTCTGCTATTCTGAATAATATAGAAATATTGCAACGGAGGTGGACAGGCATGGCGGTCAGAGAGATAATCTTAACAGCACAGCACAGCACAGCACAGCACAGCACAGCACAGCACTCTGATTGCGCCTTTTTTTCGACTGTTCGTATTCATAAAGGAAACGGATAAAAGCATCAATAAATATGTACATGGATTAGATGTACGTATTGATTGGTGCTTTTTTCTGTCTGATAAGGGGGATCATTTGATTTGAATTTAAAGCATGGTCATACATGGAAATTAAGAAAACGTATCTATTTTAATACTATATTTACAAAAACAAAGGAGGATTCAGATGAGAAGATTAAAGCATAATTTTAAGAAAGGAATGGCGTTTGTTCTTTCTCTTGCTATGGTGGCAGGACTGGTTCCTGCTATGTCAGGCGGAGCAAATACGGTGCAGGCTGCAACCGGTTCCGGAACAGAACCAAGCGTTACCGCATATGCTACGAAGGACCAGTTAATGACCGCATTTACCCCGGATTCTAATGGTGATGCTACGACCATCGGCAAGCTGGTATTTGGTAAGAAATCAGATGGAACAACAGCACAGGAATGGTACATCTTAGGAAAGGATGAGGGTGTATCAGGGGATAATACCATCATCTTTGCCGCAAACCCCATAGCAACAGGGCAGAAGTTTAATTCAGACATAAGCAATAAGAATGATGAAAATCTATGGTCAGATTGTGTTTATAGTGAAGCGACTATAACAGAAGTATACGCAAATCACTACGGAGCAAGTGAACTTCGTGATACACTGCAGGGTATGGCTACGAATACATCTTACTTCACCACAGCAGAGCAGGGCTTGATGAATCCTACCACAGTGACAACGAAGGATACGAAGAATAGTAGTGTAACCTATACCACCACAGACAAACTGTATGCGTTACAGGGAGATTATGATAATGACCAATACTTGTGGGCAGGAACCGATGACAGTACAGTACTTGCCATGAGTAGTTACTTGAGGAACGGAGAGTGGTTCTGGCTGCGCTCGCCTTACGGTAGTAGTGGTGACATTGCGTTGTGCGCGGATCGGGGCTATTATGTCATCCTCGGCCGTGTCAACATCGACTTTGGGAGCCCTGTTCAGCCTGCTTCCAATCTGGATCTGTCATCTGTTCTCTTCGCATCTGCTGCGACAGCAGCATCATCTGATACAAAATCGGAAAAGATAACAGACAGTGCGGCGATGACTTTAAGACTTGACGGAACAGGTAAGGATATTGGTACAGCAACATATAACACCACAACAGATGCTATTAAGGCGGTGAAGGGTGCTACCTCACAAACCGTGGCACTTGTCGTACAGGGCAATGACGGAACAAATGACTGGTATTACAGTAAACAGATTACAGGAACAGAGACTGTGAATGTATCTGATATAAAGACAAAGTTAAGTTCATCAGCAGTCATAGATTTATCAGCCTGCAAAATCTGGCTGGAAATAACCGAGGATAATGTGACTTATGCGGTCAATGCAACTGAAACTGTGGTCAGTGAAATTTCATCAGTAGCAATTACAGATATTGCTACTCCGGTGTCAAATACTGCATTGATGCCGAAGCATTATGTACAACAGAAGGTGTAAAAAGCACCACACCACAGATTACATGGACACCAAGTGATACCACAGCGGGATATAATAAGAGCTACACGGCAAGCGTTACACTTACAGCAGATACAGGCTACGAATTTGCAGATAATGTGACAGCTACCGTATCAGGAAATACCGCAACGAGCGTTACAAAGAATGCAGATGGAACACTTACAGTAACCAAAGAATTTACAACAGACAAGAGAAAGATAGAAAGTGTAGCTGCGCCGACAGTGCCGGAAAATAATACATTTACAGCTTACTATGGCTATGATGGATATGATACAACGCCTATAAGCGGAACGAACACGGAGCTTGGCAAGACGGCAACAGTAACATTTGAAGGAACAACGTCACCAACTACAGAAGATATGGCTGTGACATGGACCATTGAGAGTGACGGAGGAGTTTATGACAAAACGCCGGAAGCAGAGAACACCTTTAGGTGGACTATCCCTGAATCTGCATTGACGAATTATAATGCTGCTGACTGTCAGGGCTATGATATAAGTACAGGCAATATCACAGGCACGATTACGGTTAAGAATAAAGCCGCAACCCCTGTCGCCATAACAGGAACAGACAGCAGTATAGTATATACAGGTGCAACCGTTGATGTATCACAGTATTTTAGCATCGACAATAATGCAGGAGCTGCAACATATACACTTGTTACTGGAACGAATGGCGGAACCGGAGAAGGCACGCTTTCAGATACAACACTTACCGTAACCCATACAGGAACCTTTAAGATTAAGGTAAGTACTGCAGCAAATGGAATCTTTGCGGCAGGAGAGAAAACAGTTACTCTTACGGTAGATAACGGAACCATCCTGTATACGGCAACGGATTACAGCACAACCTATGATGGACAGCCACACAGCATCAGCGTGAGCGTGACCAATCCTGAAGGAACAGATGTAACCTACAGCACAGATGGCGTAACCTACGGCAGTGATAATCCTTCTTTAGCAATGAAGGTACGCATACCGTATACTATCGGATTACGAAGGATAACTATACCACCGTTGAGGCTTCAAAGACAGTAACCATAAATAAGAAGCCTGTTACCATAACAGCACAGGAACAGGATATTGTCTGGGGTAATGATATTAACCAAAGTCTGTATACCGTATCAGAGGATGGACTCATTACAGGTGACAGCATTAAAGAAATAACCCTTACACCAAGCACAACAGCTCGTACAGAGAATGGAACGATCTCCGTAAGTGGTGTGAAGATTGAAAATGCTGCAGGTGCGGATGTGACAGCCAACTATGATATTACAATGGTTAATGGTAATTTGAAGATTACCCACGATGCAGCCCTTTGCCCCTGAGCGGATTGAAGCATCAAAGACAAAGACCACGTATACAGCAGGCGATACCCTGAATATGGATGACCTTTGCAGTTACCGCGTACTATGCAGACGGATATAGTGAATCTGTGCAGGATTATACAACCAATGTATCCGCAATAGATATGTCAGCGAATGGAGATAAGATACTGACAGTATCATATACTAAGAATGGCGTAACAAAGACAAAGGATATTACAATAAAGGTAAATGCAGCTCTGGCATCTTATAAAATTATATCTGGTGCAGACAGTGAGTGGAAGCAGAATACAGACGAAACCATCACTATCATAGGAAATGGAGAATTTTCTAAATTTGAAAGCGTAAAAGTAGATGGAAGCATAATTGATGCAAAGAACTACACCGCAAAAAGAAGGTTCAA
>VOFG01004358.1_pt1 | contig 10584 bp, 13 predicted proteins | sample 5384171 | NCBI WGS metagenome assembly VOFG01 (sample SAMN12384726, study PRJNA508395) | human gut metagenome | isolation source: healthy gut F | host: Homo sapiens | reverse complement strand
GGGTTACGTATTTCGCGTATCCACTCCCGGTTTTGAGGTCAATTGTCCACTGCCACCGGGTGGGAAGCTTCATGCCATGTCCGACTGGACAGCCGATGTGAGCAAAGGTCGTTTCTGCCGGAAGGAGGACGGCCTCTGCGATCTATGTGACCCAATGGCTGCCAACGTCGGGCCGGCTGCTGACAGGTCTCGGGCGACTCTCAGCGATCTTTTCTCCTGCAGCGCTTCCTGCGTCAAGGATCATCTGGCTCACCTTGCCGGCGGTGATCTGGATCCGTTCAGCACCAACGGTGGGAATGCCCAGCATCTCTCTCTCTCTGGCAGGACTCTCCTTGAGCACATGGAACAGCAGTTTTATGCTGCGAGCACATGTTGGGACGCACCACTTTTTAGTGCGCTTCCTTCTGCACCTGCAGAAACAAAAACCCTCGTCGTACGGATACGCAAAGTATTTGATATGGAGAACTGGCACCATAACCCAGATCATTCAGCCGGTAAATATTTACCGATACCGACGATAGCGAACAGTTTCATTTCTTTTATCCTCCATGCCGTGAAAACCGAATCTGCGCACGGCGTCTCTTCGTATTCATACGAAAATTTCAATGGGAATGGCTTTTCTTCAAGATAAGCATCTGTGCCTGCGCTTCTGCAAAATGTTTTCGTCCACGCCCTTCGTATTTCCAATCGTGCAATATAGCTTCCCTGCTTAAGGAAATAAAATGAACAGCCGTTCATCGGCCCTTTATTTGGAAATGTCATAGAGCGCCTTGATCATGTGAGCAGCATGGCACTTCTCTCCATAATGTAAAGGATCCTGCCTGAAATCTGATGAAATGTCCTCTTTCAGCCTTGTCTAGTCTTCGCAGGCGGCCGTTCAGAGACACAAGCAAAATGTCCAGCAAATCCCTGCTGATACCCGTTATGATGAGCCAGTGAAAATTCTTCTGGGGTGGTTCCTCTGAGCCTTCAGCACTGTTACTTTCTGCATTTCCATGTCATGAGCACCTCCTTCTACATCTCCTCGTTTTTCTATCTACCTGCTTTGGTAAAGGGATACGCTTTCTCTCTGCTGCCTCATCCATTCTACGCCAGTCAAAAATTCTGATGCCACTTAAATAAATCAGTACGTGATGTGTACAGGCATAGCTCCTCCCACCTGCACTCTCGCCTTCCAGCAACTGCTGGCGATATCCAAGTGACAAAATATGTTGATGCCATAATGTCTCATAAAAGTCGATGACTGCCATCCTCTGGCTGCCATATTTGAAAGCGAAATGATAATCACATTCCTCCTGGTTACATACACATCTGCCCTCGGTTGCCAGGGGTATCCCTCAAGCCAAAGCTGAAACTAGGACAGGCTGCCTGGTAAAACCATCTGGGAGTGCATCCCCCAGCAGACGATCAAATTCCCTGCAGCCCAAATCGTTGTTTTTAAAATTTCATGCATAGTCACCAAGAGACATAGCCGCAGATCACCGTGGACAGCACTAAAGTTTGCTGGTTTTTCTCTCATAAATAAAACGGTTTTTCCTGCGCCAGAAATGTCACCGTCGAAAACGGTCAAGCCCCATCCTCGCCTGCCTCCCCATCCGGCACACATCATAGTTGCATCGCATAATAGAAAGATCCATGCGATCATCCGGCGATCCGCCTAGCCGATGAAATCATCCTCCCGCACATTCTTCACAGAAAAAATCAGGGGATGACAGTGAGCGAGTCCGCCCCACTGCTTCCCGCCTGATCCAGTACCTGATCTGACGCATCCAGTGCCACCAGGTATCTTATCCACTTTTTCTTTCGATCTCCCCACCAGGAGACCTTAATGTTATCTCAGTCCAGTGCAGGCTGGTGGATCAGTTCTTCCAGTCTGCGCATGACCCTTTACATTCCATCCATATGCTTAAATTGCGATCAGTGCCAGAGGCGTAGTCATTCCGGCCGTCCCCGCTATTTTGTCAACGAAACGTCCGGCGCACCTGGCATACTGGGCCTTTTCTTTTTCAGAAGGAACTCCCGCAGTACCGGATCATGGCGTTGCAAGAAGAAGTTCAAACAAGTGATTCCACCTGACCTGTGACTTGCCGTTCCGATACTGATCCTGGCATTTGAACTCCCTGCATCGCAGGAACCTGTTTTCTGTTCGGTTTCCTGGCTCAGATGAGCTGCATCATGGATAGTATTCTCGTCTTCCTCCACGAAATCCTCATCCTCGATGGTAAAGCCTGCTTCCCACAACCGGTGCACCAAGCCCACCTTGACTGCTGTAAGATCCATCTGGCACTCTGTTGCCAGTGGCAGTGTCCGGGCCCCAGAATGTGATCATGAGAAGGTCGCCCATGCCGGCTATGAGCACTGCATCTGCCTCCCCGGCTGCAGTGCAAGCGACAAGGCTGTCACTTTTTCTTGTCTGTATGTATTGCCCAGAGCCCCTGTTCCTGGACATGCCTCGCCTGGCAAAGATAATATCCTCAAGATCTGTCCCTCCTGCACCAGCCGGATCGAGCACATAAGTCATGTCGGTTCTGATATCTGCCATGGCTGCTGCCTTTGCTGCTCCGCCAGCGCAGCTCTGCCGTCAGCCAAGTTTGACAACTGCTGCATGGTTTTCTCCCTTAATCCAGATAATCCCGCAGCTTTCCGGCTTCTGCTGGGCATGACGGAGCTTGCGCGAACGCCTTGGCCTCGATCTGACGGATCCGCTCACGTGACGTTGAACTCCTTGCCGCTCTTCCAGGGTGCGGTGGCTCTGCCGTCCCCAGGCTTCGAACCGAAGACAGAGAGCACCTTCTGCTCTCTCTCTGTCAGCGTGGAGAAGCACACTCTACCAGCTGCTCCTTTAACCAGAGGTAAAGGCTGCCGCATCCGCAGGCACCGGTACATTGTCATCCTGGATAAAGGTCGCCCAGATGGCTCCTCACTCCTCACCGATGTCTCCAGGAAACCGGCTCCTGGGAGATCTTCAGGATCGCGGACACGCTCCCACCTGGCATCTTTCATCTCCTCGGCGATCCTCCTCGTGGGTTCACGTCCCAGTTCCTCCTGCAGCAACTGCCTCGACATCGCGTGATGAGCTTTGTTATTGATGGTCTCTACCATGTGTGCCGGGATACCCGGATCAGTCTCGCCTGATCCGCGATGGTCTCCTCGTGATGGCCTGACGGATCCACTCCAGGTCGCAGTAGATTGGAAAACTTTGTAGCTGGACCGTGACACCTTCTCCACGGCCTTGATCAACCCTAAGTCCTCCTGGATCAGGGTCAAAGGGAAGACAGCATGCCGCGGCCCACATACCAGCTTGGCAATGCTGACAACAAGACGGAGGTTCGCCTCACCGCAGACGGTGCCCTGGCGTCCTGCCGTCCCCAGCTCCATCCGTTTGCCCAGCCTCGATTCTCTTTCCTCCGCACTTCAAGAGCGGCACCTTTGCCGATCTCCTTTAAGTACATGCGGACAGGGATCCTCGATGCTGACGCCGTCGGGCATCAGACGTCAATCTGCTCCATATCACATCGTCCTCATCATCCAGGATAATCGTCATCATCATTGTCCGTGATCCGAAGCACTTTATCCACATTGTTGGCTTCAGAAAATCCAGAATGCGTTCAAACTTGTCCGCATCCAGTTCCATATCTGCGAAAAGTCGCTGATCTCCTGATATTCAGTACGTTCTTTTCTTCTTGGCCATCACCGAAGTTTTTTTCAGCCGTTCGAATTTTGCCACATTCTTCCATGTAAGTTCCATCCTTCCTTACGCTCTTTATAGTTTGTCCTTAATCGATCGAAATATGCAGTTTTCCAGTTTCTGTAAATTACTGCGTTCCAGAATCAGTTTCTGGAATCCTTCCATATCGGTGACATCTAATTGTCTCGCCCGTTCATCCAGGCTGTATTTCTTCACCTTGCAGAAGGGTCTCCGACACCGCCTTCTCCTGTTCTTCCTTTGTCTCCAGCCTTTTGAGCCTGGCATTGAACAGGGGACGCCGCCTTTTATTCTGATCCTCCGAATCTTCAAAGCTGCTGATGATCCGGGCGGATTCAGTTCTCCTTTTCCAGCTGTGCAAACAGCATCTGCGCAATGGTGCTGTACGGATCCCCGGTGAAATCCTCCGCTTAAGTAATCTTTTAACTGCCCGTACAGGGCCGGTACTTCAATGAGCCAGGTGAGAAGCAGCTTCTGGGAAACATCCGCTCCCGTCTCCTTCTCCCCGCTTTCCAGCCGGCTTCCGGTCGGCGCCCTGGACGGTCTTCTCTTCAGAAGCCCCGGTGCCGTCACGCCCCGGTTGCCCAGGTCGTTCACCCGTTTTTTCAGGCCCTCATAGCTGATATGGTACTGGTCAGCCACGGCCTCGATATAATTCTCCCCGCCCATCTCCTCCGAAAACTGGAGAGTTGCGGCGATCTCATTCTAAAAATTGGTCTTGCCTTCCGGATCCTTCAGGTCATAATCCCGTTCCAGGATTGCCAGCTCATACAGGAAGCTGTTCTGGGCCTCCTCATGCGCTTCTCAAATTCCTCCACCCAGATTTGCTTGATAAACTCATCCGGGTCTTTGTAAGGGCGCATATTGATGACCTTGGCGGAAATCCCGGCATCCTTCAGGATCGGAATGGCCCGCATGGCCGCTTTCACACCGGCGCCGTCGCTGTCGTAGGTGAGCAGCACCTTGTCGGTGTAACGCTTCATGAGCATGGCCTGCTGGGTCGTCAGCGCCGTTCCCAGAGAAAGCCACCGCCTGGTTGAACCCTGCCTGATGCAGGGCGATCACATCCATGTAGCCCTCAGATGATGAGCTGCGGTTTCCGCGATGTCCTGAGCAAAATTCATGCCGTACAGGTTCCGGCTTTATCAAAAGGCCTTCGTCTCCGGCGATTCTCCAGGTACTTGCTTGCATCCCCCATGACCCGGCCGCGAAACCGATGACCCGGCTGACCGCATCCATGATGGGGAAACATGACCCGGTTCCAGAATTTATCATAAACGCCGTTTTTTCTCGTCCATAGTGATGAGCCCCGACTGCCGGGGCAGTTCATCCGTAAATCCTGTTTTTCAGATACTGGTACAGGTCGTCCTGTATTTCGTCGAATATCCCAGGCCGAAATGCCGGATCGTCTCCTCCGAAAGCTTCCGGTCTGTCCAGATATTTCCAGGCGCTGTGCCCGCCCTCGGTGCGCAGCTGATACACACACAATATTTGGCGGCCAGCTTGTTGGCCCTCCAGAATCTGACTTTTCAGATCCGGCAACCCGCTTCTCACTCTCCGAGTATTCCTGGTCGGGCAGCTCGATCCCCGCCCGTTCCGCCAGTTCCTTCAACGCCTCCTGAAAAAGAATCTCATACTCCATCAGGAAGGTAAAAACATTTCCTCCGGCGCCGCAGCCAAAGCGCAATACATCTGCTTGCCTCTGGACACCGAGAAGGAAGGGGACTTTCATTGTGAAAACGGACAGAGCCCGAAATAATTGCTTCCTTGCGCGTCAGCTTCCCACTTAACCCGAAACCACATCCACAATATCATTCCTGGATCTTACTTCCTCGATCAGATCCTCCGAATAACGCATGGAATCCCTCCTGCTCTATACACCCAGGCCTTCGGTACATAATTCCTGGAATTTGGCAATGGCGTACTGACCCGTAATCCCCGGATATAATCGCAGATCGTCCGGTCCATCGCCTGCCCTCCTTACTTCATCATATCGAGATATTCCGCCGGCAACTCATCGGGATGCTTCATATAATACTCAAACAGACCCGTGAGAAGGTTCGCCGCCTTGGCTTCCTCCGATTTCGCCACCGGATTGGTATACACATGCTCCGAACATAAACTGCGCAAATCCGCATGGCGCCCTCCACATGGGCGGACATACAGATATCATCCTTCCCTCACTGTTCCAGATCATATCGTGGATCAGCGTGTTCAGGCGTTCCTGGTGGAATTGCCCAGAATCTCCCGGTACTCGGCAGGAATGTCCTCCTCCCTGCAGGATCCCGCCCGATCGCATCGTCGATATCGTGGTTGATATAGGCGATCTTATCGGAAAAACGGACGATCTTGCCCTCCAGCGTAGGGGATGGCCCGCCGTTCCATGGTTTTGCGGATGCCGTCTCGTCTCCCAGGTCAGGTTCAGCCCCTGGCCCTTCTTTCTCCAGCACCTCCACCACGCGGACACTCTGCTCATAGTGGGCGAAGCCGCCTCGCACGTTGAGCACCCTCTCTCCCGTGTCCCAAAAGGCGTATGCCCCCAGGTCTGGCCCAGCGCAATGGCTTTTCCACCCAGATTCGTTCATCCGGGCGCCCAAGCGATCGTCCGCATTCTGGGAAACCTCCAGCGTATGGGTCAGCCGCGTGCGGTAGTATCCCATGAGCGTCAGAAACACCTGGTCTTATGCTTCATCCGGCGAAATGCCTTGGAATGCAGGATCGGTCCCTGTCCCGCTGGTACACTGGGCGAATGTCGCACGCTCCTCCCCCGGTCCCTTCTCTGGATCTCTCACTCAGAGATGCATACGGACTTAAGTACTTCCGCTCCCACAGTTCCTGTTTCTCCCTGATCGTCATATCCGTCACCCTTTCTTCGGGCTGTAGCTTTATCAATATCTCTCACATTATATTTTCTACAAAAACCTGCAAAAAATCCTTTTTTTTTATTTCAAAAAATTTGCAGAAAATTCATTGCCGGTCAATGTTCGTTTACCGGCAGATATCAAAAATAAACTCCGCGATCTTGTCCACAGCGTCATAGGCTGTCTTAAAGGCGACATCTGAAACACATGCCACATCCCCTTATATACGTCGATTTTACAGGAAACATTAGACTTGACAAGTTTTTTCGCCAGATCCACAGAATCACTGAGCAGCATTTCGTTGCCCCCCGACCTGGATATATATGTCGGCGGAAGCCTGCAAACTCTCCAAATAACGGGGAAAGCCGTTCATCCCGGTAATCCAGGCCACAGCTGCCCACATAAGCACTTCTGGCCCGTTCCAGATAATCCGGCGTCAACACCGGATCCACATTCCGCTTCACCTCGGCAATGCTTGCCGGTGAAGGTCATGTCCGTCCATGGAAAACAGCACGAAGCCCCCGGGGCAGAAGGCGGCCCTGCTTTTTCAGCGTCAGCCCCCAGCTCCAGTGCCAGGTTCCCGCCTGCGGAATCTCCGGCAACGATGATATCCCGGCTGCCGTAGCCCAGATACATAAGATGATCCCACACAGCCAGCGCATCATCCACTGCTGCCGGGTACGGGTGTTCCGGCGCCAGACGGTACTCAAAACAGAGGACGTCCATGGAGGTGCTCTCCGCCAGCCGGTTGGTGATCATCCTGGCGTAATGCATACTGCCGGTGAAATAACCTCCGCCATGGCAGTACAGGATCACATATTTCTTCATGTCTGCGGTTCACACAACTCCACTGGGCCGGGATGCCGCCTATCTCAAATTCTGTATAGGTAATGTCCTGGAATGGCCCAGCTTTTCCGGGCCATCTGCTCCTGAGAAATCCGGTTTTTCCCAATATCCTCACTGCCCACCACGCTGTGCACGGCACGGATCAGTTTCATCAGCTGCGCATTGCGTTTTTCTCTCCATTTTACGCCTCTTTGCCTGTTATGTACAGATTCTACCAAACCCTGCCCTTTCGCAAGCTTCTTCTTCCGGATCACTCTAACGGTGTTTCCGCACAGTTGCTTTTCTTATTTTAGTTGCACCTTTTATCTGATAGGATATACTAAATGAAGCAAAACAGTCCGACAAAACTGTTTAAAAACGAGAGGCAAATACCCATGAACAAATCCGAAAACACAAAAACATCCTGTAAAATGGTATAAGCTGGATCTGTCAGCCAATGTCTATCCAACGCTGCAGCGAAAAAGATTTTTCTTCCGTGTTCCGCTTAAGCGTCACCCTGACGGAACCGGTGGATCCTGTCCTGCTGGAAACAGGCTTTCCGGCTTACCATCCCCCCGTTTTCCCACCTTTGCCTCAGCCATCCGCACAGGCCTGTTCTGGCGCTATCTGGAACCCAATCCCCGGCCACTGCCGCCGGTGCGGGAAGATATTCGCAATCCGTGCATGCCCATGCCTTTCAAGAGTAACAATCGGTATTCATCCGGCTGTATTATTTTGAAAATACCATCTCACTGGAGGCCTTTCACTCTCTGACAGACGGTACCGGCGGCATGTATTTCTGCGCACACTGACCGCTGTCTATCTGCGTCTTTTGGGACACGATATTCCAAACGGCACGGCGTACTGGATATCCACCAGAAACCGGCTTCTGAGGAGCTGGAAGATTCCATGCGCTACGCCCGCTCCCGCTTTCGTTCCAAACGAAGCCAGAACAGGCCTACCGCTTCCGTGGAACAAGGGAACCCTTCTACACGCTGAACATCATCAGCGGCACGATTTCCGTAAAGTTTGAAGAAAAACTGCCGCCCGCTATCAGGCATCCGTGACGGAATATCTCAATGCGTTTCTGCTGTACGCTCTCATGCAGGAGCAAAAGAGCAGCATCCGTTCCGGGAACGCCCGCTGAAACTGGCCATGCCGGTGAACCTGCGGCGGTTTTTCCCGTCCAAACCATGCGGAACTTCATTTCCATGGTTTATCCGTCCATCGATCCCCGCATATGATTACACAACTGAGGATATTATCACGCAGGTACATCATTATATGCGGTATTACCTGAGCAATAAATTTTTAATGCAGACATCACCACCAACGCCGCCACCCAGCGGCACCCGGTGATCCGTACTGTCCTGCTGTTCATCAAGGATCTGTTCGTCCGGCAGTTTTACATCCGGATTCAGGACAAACAGTCCTCGGCGGGGCTGACCAACTTGGGCGTCATTGATGTGCCGGAAATGGCCCTCGTCGATCATTTCGAAGCGATCATGGGGCAGCCATTCTCCGCCCGCACCAACTGCGCCATTGTAGCTTTTCAGGATGCGCTGGTCATCAATTTTGCCAGCAGCATTGTCGAAACCGATATCGAACGCCTGTTTTTCTGCAAGCTGGTGGAAGATCAGGTACCCGTCACCATCCGGTCCAACCGGTCTATGGAGGTATAAACCATGTCCTACTGTGTCAACTGCGGCGTGAAACTGGATCCGTCGTTAAAACGATGCCCTTTATGCAACACACCGGTAATCAACCCGAACCTGATGAACCCCAGGAGCCGGTTCCGCCCCTACCCTTATCCACGCAAAAAAGGCCAGGTAGATCCGGTGAAGGCACAGATCTCAGCGATCCTGATCTCTGTCGTTCTGGCAGGGACCGCCATCGCCTGCGGCCTCTTAAATCTCCTGGTCTTTCGTTCCAATCACTGGCCTTCTATGTCATCGGCGCCATCCTGCTGTGGGATCTTCTGACGCCCATGCTCATTTACAGCCGCCTGTCCGTCTACCTGACCATCCTCTTTGACGGAGCCGCGGTGGCGCTGTACGCCGGTATCGTGGCCTATGAATTCCCAGGTTCCCCTGGTTTACCCAGGTGGCCCTGCCCATCATCGGCGCCCTCACCGTGCTGGTTCTGCTGTTCGCCCTCATTTACCGGAAAGTCAGCCGTTCCATCCTGTCCATGGCCGTGGTCATCGTGCTGGAGATCGCCGCTTTCACCGTGCTGGTAGAACTTCTGACAAGACATTTCATACGCGCCCCTGGAGCTTTCCTGGTCCGCCGTGGTACTCACCTGCTGCGCTGTCATCGCCGCTCTGGCACCATCCTCACCTCGTGCCTGTCTCCGAGAAGCAGCGGTGTAGATGGGAGTCGTATGATGAGGCAGGCACACAGGCGCGAAGCACTGGGATTGTTGTTCACATGTTGCATAGGTTCTCTGGCGTGGCCCCCAGCAAGCATCCACCCGGCCGTCGATACTGCTCTGCCAGCCACCAGCCTGCCGCCTTAACTCAAAAAGTATACGCCGCCGCCTGGTTCTCCTTGGAGTTTCTGGTGCTCCACCGCCCTCCGCCGATTTTTCCACCCCGCATGGCCAAATGAACGATCACCCATCAGTATCCGAAGATCTATGCTGAGCAGTACATAGAATGAGGATAAGTAGTGTATTATCGCCCAGGGATGTGACTCCTGCTGCTATTGAGTTATTTCTCTCACGACGATGGGTACCATCCAGCCCCTGATGATTGATGGTGTTGGGTGGATATTTCTCCGTGGATTCTGTTCACATCTCCATGTCTGTCGCCATAACCTAGAAAGCACTGTGGCGGTTATTTCAACAGCTTTTGTTGCACACGTACAAGTTGCTGCCATTAAGTCAGTCACACCGGCCCGGCTTCCGGGTCAGATGCAGCTTGCTCCACACCCTTACTGATGGCAACCTGATGACATTGATGTCCCGCATTCTGAATGTCCTGACAGTTAGCTTCACACGCAACTTCTGTACCTTTCGATGTTTAAAGTCCTGTTTTAATGATCAGAGGAGATGTCCCCGACCTCTGACTACCAGAAGCGCATTGTCTAGTTCTCCTGCTGTACCCATCCTCGCGTAGGGTTTTTCGACGTCATCTTCTACATCAGGAAACAAAGGGGATGCAACAGAAAAGACAGCTTCGAGTATCAGATA